>Ga0207665_10001380_pt1 | contig 16365 bp, 13 predicted proteins | sample LARL112metaG_FD_184351 | JGI IMG/M metagenome (GOLD analysis project Ga0207665, IMG submission 184351) | Corn, switchgrass and miscanthus rhizosphere microbial communities from Kellogg Biological Station, Michigan, USA - LAR L11-2 metaG... | ecosystem: Host-associated > Plants > Roots >...
TGTCGCGTTCCTCACGCGAATCGAGCGGCGTTGGTGGGTCGAGCTTACACCGTTGAAGCACCCTCGCGCCGCCACCTGAGGGGGCGGTGTCGGTGGCGTTGCTATTAAGTGACTACGATATTACTACGCTATTGACTACATATCGCGTCTATGATACGAGATTCGCAAAACGTTACAAACCAAGGCGCAATGAATGGACTCCGTCCTCATCCTGAGGAGCGCGCCCGCCGAAAGGGTGCGGCAGACTCGAACCAGCGTGCGCGCATCTCGAAGGATGAGGACGAACGACTCTATTCGCCCTCATGCTTCGAGACGCATCGCAGCGGGGTTTCGGGGGTGGGAGACAGTTGCGTTGGCATGGCGCTGCGATGCTCCTCAGCATGAGGGCGGAAGGGCCGCATTCGGGCTTACCGAAGCGATGCCGCATGTGCGCCAGGACGCTCGGCGCGAACGCAACCCCCACGTGCAGTGGAATGCGGTTCATTGTTTCCGCATTGTTGTTAACAATGAAAATACCAACTCAGGCGTGTGGCGCCTCACCGCGCCCTTGGCATGCGCCTAGTCGACCGCGGGCCGTTTCTGCCGCAAGCCTTTGATGGCGGCGCGGTGCTTCTTGGAATCCAGGCGGCGCTCGCGGGCGCCGGCGCCGGGCCTGGTCGGCCGACGCGGAACGGGCGCCACCGCGGCGCGGCGAATCAGGTCCGCCAGGCGCTCGCGCGCGTCCTGGCGGTTGCGCCCCTGGGTGCGATGGCGCTCGGCGCTGATCACCAGCACGCCCTCGCGCGTCAGCCGTCTGCCGGCGAGGCGCTCGAGCCGCGCGCGCACGTCGTCGGGAAGGCTCTTCGAGCGGCGCACGTCGAAGCGCAGTTCGACCGCGCTCGCGAGCTTGTTGACGTTCTGTCCGCCCGGACCCGAGGCGCGGATGAAGTGCTCCTCGATCTCGCCCTCGCCGATGCTGATCGAAGGAGTGATGCGGATCATCGCGAAAGGATAGCACGGTCGCAACGCGACCGCCGCGCGCGGCTTGCAGGGGGAGAGAGACGCGCTAACGGTGCTCGGTTTCCCGACCGGCCGGTGTGTCGCGCGGCTTAGTGAGAGGGCCGGGCGATCCGCCGGCCGCGCTCTCGCTCGAGGTGAGGCCCTCGGGACGCCCGACGATGGTGACGAGCAGGCCGCCCTCCAGCAATCGTTTCGCCACGCGCTTGGCGTCGGCAAGCGTCACCGCGTCGATCAGGCCGGCGCGGCGCTCGATATAGTCGATGCCGAGATTGTCGGTCTGCATCTGCACGAGCTGGCTCGCAATGCGGTTCGAGGTATCGAGCCCGAGCGCAAAGGCGCCCGTGAGGTAGGTCTTGGCCTTGGTGAATTCGTCCTCGGTCGGGCCCTCCTCGGCGAGCCGACGGATCTCCTGCTCGATGATCTCGATGGTTTGTGCGGTGGCGTCGGCGCGCGTCGCGGTGTGGCCGAGCAATAGCGCGGTGCGATCGAGCCAGACCAGGCTGTTGGAGACGCCATAGGCGAGCCCGCGCTTCTCCCGCACCTCGAGATAGAGCCGCGAGGAGAACGCGCCGCCGCCGAGGATGTGATTGACGATGTAAGCCGCCATGAAGTCCGGATCGCTGCGCGCAATTCCCGGCCCGCCGAACTCCACCACCGCCTGCGGCACGTCGAGCGGGACGACGACGCGGCGGCCCAGGCCTTGCGGAACGACCGGCGCGACCGGCCTGAGGTCGGCTTTCGCCGGCAGCGCGCCGAAGGCGCGGTCGATGAGCTTGCCGGCGGTCTCGGCGTCGATGTCGCCGACGACGGCGATCTTGACATTGTCGCGCGCGAGCGTGCGACGGGTATAGGACTTTAGATCCTCAATGGTGATGTTCGGCACCGATTCGAGCGTGCCGTTCACCGGCAGGCCGTAGGGATGGCCGGGGAACGCGGTCGCCCACCAGGTGCGGTTCGCCATGTCGTTGGGGTTCAGCGTCTCGCGCCGCAACCGCGCCATGATCTGCGCGCGCTCGCGCTCGACCGCCGCAGGGTCGAAGCGCGGCTCGCTGAGCGCGAGCCGCAGAGCGTCGAACGCTTCGTCGCGGTTTTCGCTGAGCGTGCGCAAACTGCCGCGCAGATAGTCGCGTCCGATGCGGAAGCTCATCTCGATCGCCTTGCGCTCGAGCCAGTCGTGGAACGCATTGGCATCGAACGGCCCGGCGCCTTCGTCGAACAGGCTGGTCGCCATGTCGGCGATGCCGGGCTTGTCCAGGGGGTCTTGGTCGGAGCCGCCGAGGAAGGCAAATTCCAACGCGATGAGCGGCAGCGTGCGGTCGCTCACCAGCCACGCCTCGATGCCGCCGGGGCTGACCACCCGCTCGATGCTCATCGCCCGCGCCGCGGGCGGCGCGGCGAGCGCGACGACGGCGCCCGCCAGCAAGGCGATCAGCGCGCGCGATCCGGCGCGCAGGCAGGCGCCGGCGCTCACGAGCGTTTCTCCTCGGGGCGGGTATCCTTGACGAGATAGCCGGTGACCGATCGGCGCTGGTCGAGCCAATGACGCGCGGCATCGCGCACCGCTTCCGCGCTGACGAGCCGGAGGCGGTCGGGCCAGGTGCGGACCTGCTCGACCGTCCCGCCGGTTGCCAGCGAGGAGCCGTACCATTGCGCCAAGGTGCGCTGATTGTCGTTGGCGTAGATCGAGTCGGCGACCAGTCGGTTCTTGGAACGCTCGAGCTCTTCGGCGCTCACGCCGTTCTCGACGACGTCGGCGAGCACGGCGTCGATCGCCTGTTCGAGTTGCGGCAGGGTCGTTTCAGGTTTCGGCGTTGCGTAGACGCTCAAGCGCGTGTTGTCGAGGGCGGTGCCGTCATAGCTGGCGCCGGCGTTCACCGCGACGCCCTTCTCGACCACCAGCGTCTGATAGAGCCGGCTGTTCGAGCCGCGGCCGAGGACATGGGCGAGCACGTCGAGCGCCTCGCTCTCGCCCGGCCGCGCGGTCGTGCTCGAGGGAACGAGATAATAGCGGCTGAGACTCGGCTGGGTGACGCGCGGATCAGCGAGCGTGACGGTGCGCGGCGCTTCCTGCACCGGTTCCTGCGGGCGAAGCCGCGGCTTGATGTCGGCGACGCGCGGGACCTTGCCGAAGGTGTCCTGCGCCAGCGCACGGACTTCCTCGGCCGTGACATCCCCGGCGATGACGACGATGGCGTTGTTGGGCGTGTAGAAGCGCCGATAGAACTCCAGCGCCTCCTCGCGGCCGAGCTGCTCGATCTCCTGCCGCCAGCCGATCACCGGCCGGCCGTAGGGATGATTGAGATAGAGCGCAGCGTCCATCTGCTCGCCGAGTCGCGCGGCGGGATTGTTGCCGACCCGCATGTTCTGCTCTTCCAGCACGACGTTGAGCTCGGGGCGCACCGCGTCGTCGCTGAGCACCAAACCGGTCATGCGGTCGGCCTCGAGCTCCATCATCTGCTTGAGCTCGCCGCGCGGCACGCGCTGGAAATAGCCGGTGTAATCGGCGGAAGTGAACGCGTTCTCCTGCCCGCCGATGGTCGCAACGACCTGCGAGAAGCGGCCGGAGGGGTTCTTGTCCGTGCCCTTGAACATCAGATGCTCGAGAAAATGGGCGAGGCCCGACTTGCCCGGCGTCTCGTCGGCCGAGCCGACCTTGTACCACACCATGTTGGTAACGACCGGCGCGCGATGATCGGGGATGACCACGACCTCGAGGCCATTCGCAAGCGTGAAGTGGGCGATCTGCGGGCCGATCCCGGCTTGTGCGGGGCCGGCGAGCACCGCGCCGGTGAAGGCGGCGATCGCAAGCGTCAGTTTATGCAACACGATTCGCTCTCGTGGGATTAAGCTGTCGCCCCCACGATGCACGTTCCGGCGCGGGAACGCGAGCGCAAACCTCGGCCGGAACCCCGCAAATGTGGATGGGACGCGAAATGTGGATGGGGCGCGTTGTCGCGGAAAGTTCCGCGTCAGTGCGGCTCGACCCGCTCCTCGAGTGTGGAAGCCTTTCGCTTATCCGGCTGAATGCCCATCCCGTAGGGGTAATTGGGCGACGGCGTCTGATAGCCGGCAGGCGGGGCGGTCATACTGTCGCGCTGCGGCTCGCCGGTGAATGGCTCGGCTTCCGGCTGCGCCGGACTGAAGGAGGAGACGACCGAGCCGAACAGCTTCTTGGTATCGGTGCCGAGTTGGGACGGCGTGAGCGGCTTGGCGATATCCTCCGCCGTCTGGCCGGTGCCCTTCACGTCGGTGCCTTTGGCCGCACGGCCGGGCTTGTCGAGTTCCTCGGGCCGCAGCGCCCGCTGCTGCTCTTCCACCGACACGTTGCCCTTAAGGCGCGCTTTCTCAGCCGCTGCCGCCTCCCTGCGGCGAGCGATGTCCGGGTCCTTCGGCCAAGCCGCGGTTTTCGCCGTCACCTCCTCCTCGCTGCGCGGCGCGGGCAGATCGCGGCTGGGCGGCACGACCAGAGGTGCGCGCTCGCGGTAGTCGATCGATGCCTGGCCGTCCCTTTGCAGGCCCAGGTCCTTCATGAACTGGCGCCAGAGTTTGGTGTCGAGCGGAACGTTCTCGTCCTCGGCGTCTTCGGCGCGTGCGCCGGCAGCGCCCAGCGCCATCGCCATGGCCAACGCGACGCCCGCGATAGCCGCGGCGCGCCGCGGGCGCTTCGAAGTTCGCTCCCGCATGGCTATCCCCTTCAAATGACGGCGGAATGCGCCGTCTCCCCAGGCGGCATTGTGGTGACGATCAGGGCGCTTTTGCGGCGCGGGGGCCAAGGAGCGTCTCGGCCAGGAGCCCCACCACGCCGGCAACAATGGCCACGTCGGCGAGGTTAAAAACGTACCAATTGAAGCTGAAAGTGGCCGTGGTGACGTGAAACAGCACGAAATCGGCCACCGCCCCATAGGCGAAGCGGTCGATGGCGTTGCCGACGGCGCCGCCGATGATGAGCCCAAGGCTGACCGCCGCCAGCCGCGAGGAGGTTCGCGCGAGCCAAATCCACAGCAAAGCCACCGCGATCGCCTTGAGCGCCAGCAACGCCGCTTGCCCCAACGGGCCCTCCTGCCGGAACAGGCCATAGCTGATGCCGGTGTTCCAGGTGAGCACGAGGTCGAGAAACGGCGTGAGCCGCACGATCCCCCGGGCCGGCAGGTCGAGCGAGAACAGGAGCCAAAGCTTGGCCGCTTGGTCGATCGCCGCGGTCGCCGCGGCGACCGCGAGCGCGAACGCGGTCAGCGGCCCCCAAAGAAGGGCGCCGCGCGAGGAGGACGAAGCGTCGAGGGGCCGGTCTTCCGCCACCTGCTTACTCCGCCGCCTTTCGCATGGCCTCCCACTCGCGCAGCGCCTGGGCGTCGCGGGGGGAGACGTCGGGATAGGCCGGATCGGATCCGACGCTGGGCAGAATTTTCCATGACCGCGCGCATTTTTTCCCTTGCGCGAGCCGCACCTCGACGGAGACGCCCTTGACGTCGTCGAGCCGGAACGCCTCGAGCGGGCCCTCGCCCTCGACCAGTGTCGCCGCCGAGGTGATCGCGACCTCCGCTAGGTCGATGTCGACGAGCGCTGCAAACAAGTCGGGGTCGGACACGAAAACGACGGGCGCGGCCTCGAGCGAGGAGCCGATGCGCTTATGCGCCCGCTCGATTTCCAGCGCTCCGGTGACGACGCGGCGCACGTTGCGCACCTTGCGCCATTTCTCCGCCAGCGCGTCGTCGCGCCAGCTGGACGGCAGTTCGGGGAAGAGTTCGAGGTGCACGGAACCTTCGCTCGAGCGATAGCGCGCAAGCCACGCCTCCTCGGCTGTGAACGGCAACATCGGCGCAAGCCAGGTGACGGTGGCGCGGAACAGATGATCGAGCACGGTCAGGCAAGCCTTGCGCGTCGTCGAGGAGATCGGGTCGCAATAGAGCGCGTCTTTGCGGATGTCGAAGTAGAAGGCGGAGAGCTCAGCGGTCATGAAGGCGTTGAGCGCGGCGAAGATGCGCTTGTAGTCGAAATCGGCGTAGGCTTGACGTACGAGACGGTCCAGCTCGGCGAGCCGGTGCAGCATGAGCCGCTCGAGCGCCGGCATGTCGGCATACGCGATGCGGTCCTCGTCGCGGAAATGCGCGAGCGAACCCAGCATCCAGCGGATGGTGTTGCGCAGCTTGCGGTAAGTTTCGACCGTGGTCTTGAGGATTTCCGGCCCGATGCGCAGGTCGTCGGCATAGTCGGAGGCGCACACCCACATGCGCAAAATATCGGCGCCGGACTGGCGGATCACGTCCTGCGGCGCGGTCACGTTGCCGAGCGACTTCGACATCTTGCGCCCGTCCTCGTCGAGCACGAAGCCGTGCGTGAGCACCACGTCGAAGGGGGCAACCCCGCGCGTGCCGCCGGATTCGAGCAGCGAGGACTGGAACCAGCCGCGGTGCTGGTCCGAACCTTCGAGATACATCACGGTGTCCGGTCCGCCGTCCTTCTTGCGCTTAATTCCTGCGAGCGAAGGAAAGTGCACGGGGTCTTCGAGAACGAAGGCGTGGGTGGAGCCGGAGTCGAACCAGACGTCGAGGATGTCGTCGACTTTCTGCCAATGCTCGTTGGCGAGTTCGCCGAGGAAGCGCTCGCGCGCGCCGGGCTGATACCAGGCGTCGGCGCCTTCGCGCTCGAAGGCATCGGCGATGCGGGCGTTGACGCGCGCGTCGTCGAGGATCTCGACCGAACCGTCGCCCGCCTCGCGTATGAAGAGCGTGATCGGCACGCCCCAGGCGCGCTGACGCGAGATCACCCAGTCGGGCCGGCTCTCGATCATGCCTGTGATGCGATTTTCGCCCTGCTCCGGCACCCAGCGCGTGACCGCGATGGCGGCGAGCGCGCGGTTTCGCAGCGTGTCGCCCGGCTTCGTCGTTCCGCCGGCTGCCGCGATCGGTTTGTCCATGGCGATGAACCATTGCGGCGTGTTGCGGAAGATCACCGGCTTCTTCGAGCGCCAGGAGTGTGGGTACTGGTGCTTGAGCCGGCCGCGCGCGATCAGCATGCCCGCATCGGTGAGGGCCTTGATGACGGCCTCGTTGGCATCGCCTTTTTCGCCTTTGTCGGTGAGCACGCGCTTTGCCGTGAGGCCCGGAGCCTGCTCCGTGAAGGCGCCGTTCTCGTCGACCGTGTAGGGGATAGCAGTGTTTATCTTCGGTGCTGGCTGCTTGGTCTCGTAGTCTATCCACCTGTCGGAATGTTCGAGATTGTTTCTGTTGGCCGTCCAAATCTCGAAGTCCTCACGGCCGTGACCAGGCGCAGTGTGAACAAAACCTGTGCCTGTATCGTCAGTGACATGATCGCCTTCTAGAAGGACAATTGTCTGATAGTAAGCATCGTCAAATTTTTCTAACGGATGACGAACGCCGATTCCGCATAATTCCTCTGCCGTAACATCCCCAATGCGTTCATACGCTTCGACCTTGGCGTGCTTCATCACATCTGGAGCAAGCTTGTCCGCCAGAATGAAATTGTCGCCGGGTTTCGCCCAGTTTCCCTCCGCGGCGGCGGTCACTTTGTAGATGCCGTATGCAATTTTGGACGAGTATGCGATTGCCTTGTTACCGGGAAGGGTCCACGGCGTTGTGGTCCAAATGACAACCGATGAAGAAAGCAGCTCCGGGCGCATTTTGGGCCCGTCACGGACGACAAAGCGCACCGGAAACTTCACCCAGACCTGGTCAGAGAGGTAGTCCTCGTACTCGATCTCGGCCTCGGCCAACGCGGTCTTCTCCACCACCGACCACATCACCGGCTTCGAGCCGCGATAGAGCGTGCCGTTCTGGGCGAACTTCACCAGCTCGCGCGCGATCTGCGCCTCGGCGGGAAAATCCATGGTGGTGTAGGGGTGCGCCCAATCGCCCTCTACGCCCAGTCGCTCGAATTCCTCGCGCTGCACCTCGAGCCAATGCTGAGCGTAGGCGCGGCACTCCTTGCGGAACGCGACCATTGCTTTCGGGTCGGAGAGGTTCGGCTTCTGCCTGTTCTTGGAGCGGTAGAATTCTTCCTCGATCTTCCACTCGATCGGCAAGCCGTGGCAGTCCCAGCCCGGCACGTAGTTGGAATCGTAGCCGAGCATCTGCTGGCTTCGCGTCACTACGTCCTTGAGGATCTTGTTGAGCGCGTGGCCGATGTGGATGTTGCCGTTGGCATAGGGCGGGCCGTCATGGAGGATAAATTTGGCGCGGCCGCGGGCGGCCGCGCGCAGCCGACGATAGAGGCTGAGCTTGTGCCAGCGCGCGAGGATCTCCGGCTCCTTCTGCGGCAGCCCGGCGCGCATGGGAAAGTCGGTCTTGGGTAGGAATAGAGTCTCGCTGTAGTCGCGGGCGGCGTCGGTCATGATCGCATTATCGGCGGTCGAAGTTGAATTGGATGGCAACAAGGGCTCGGCAACGCAAGTCCCGCCGCGGGAGTGGTCAAGCGCGGGCCGAGCCCGTAATTCGCCGAGCAGCCGCGCCGAGCAAAGCAGCAAATGAAACGCCTGCCATCATGGCGCCGTCCTAGCAGATCGCCGGAAACGGGAAAAGGCCCGCGCCGGCGGCGCCACCGCCGCGGCCATCCGCCCTGTGCGCGAACGCTCAGGGGCGGATGGAACTCCGTATGATAATGTCGCGTTGAGCGTGGCGCAGGCGGTGTGGCCGGCCCATGGGAGGCGAACGTGGATTTTCCTCGTGCCCGTCGCGACCAGGGCGATCCTCCAGAGCCGCTCGAGTCGACCGAGGACATCTGGACGGTGGCGGCGCACATGGCGACCGTCGGCATCTTCGTCCTGCTGTTGGGGCTCTGCCTTTATTTCTTACGCCCGGTTCTGCTGCCGGTGGTGGCAGCGCTGCTAATCGGCACGACGCTCGCGCCGATTGTCAAAGCCGCCGCGCGCCGTCGCATCTCGCCCTGGGCCACCGCAATTGCGCTCGGGGTGCTGCTCCTCGCGCTCGCCGGGACCGCCGTGACTTTGATCGCGCGACCGGTCAGCGAATGGATCACCAGGGCGCCGGAGATCGGCGCCGCGATCAAGCAGAAGCTCTACGTGCTCGATCGTCCATTGGCGGCGTTGCGCGAGCTGCAAGAGGTCGTCATGCCGTCGGGCAATTCGGTTGCGGTCGAGCCGTCGCAATGGGGGATGGTGACCCCATTGGTCGCCTTCGTCACGCCGGCGGTGGTTGAGATCACTCTGTTCTTCGTGACGCTGATCTTCTTTCTCGCCACGCAGATCAATTTCCGCAGATACGTGGCGTCATTCTTCACCACGCGCGAGGGCAAGCTGCGCTACATCCGCATCGCCAACGACATCGAGGAGCATCTGGCGACCTACATCACCACGGTAACGATCATCAATTTCGGCCTTGGCGTGGTGGTGGCGATCGGGGCATGGCTTTTCGGCTTGCCGAACCCGATCATCCTCGGGCTGATGGCTATGGCGCTCAATTACGTCCCGTATATCGGCGCCGCCTGCACGACGGTGGTCCTGTTTGGCGTCGGTCTCGTGACGTTCCCCTCGCTTGGATACGCGCTCGTGCCGCCGGCGGCATTTGTCGGCGCGGCGACGGTCGAAGGCCAATTCATCACGCCGACCGTTTTAGGCCACCGCCTCACGCTCAATCCGCTCGCGGTCCTGCTGGCGCTCGCCTTCTGGGCCTGGCTTTGGGGTCCGATGGGGGCGTTTCTCGCCGTGCCGTTGACGATCGTGATCCTGGTCACGATGACCCACCTATTTCCGCCGGACGAGAGTAAGCTACCGGACTGATACATCGGCGCGACGCGGCAGGTGGAACTTTTCCCCTTGCGTCCCGTTGGCGCGACGGCGAATATTTCTCGGGTTCGAGCGGAGTAAGCCAAATGTCCAGCACATCCGGCACGATCAGGGACACGGTTCGGGAGACGGCGCGGGACGCCAAAGACGCCGCGCGCGAGAGCGGCAAGGCCGCCTCCGCGGCGAGCGACGATATCCAAGCGGATCTGCAGGCGCTGCGTGACGACGTGACGCGGCTTGCCGCGCAAATCACCGACATCTTCACGGCCAAGAGCAACGCGGCGTGGGCGCGCGCGAGATCCAACGTCGAGGGCGTGGTTTCCGACGTCAGCGCCAAGGGCCAAGAGGCCGTCGACGCCGTGCAAGAGGTCAGCGACCGGGTGGTCGACGCCATCGACGAGTCGCTTAGAACGCGGCCCTACACGACGCTAGCCATGGCGCTCGGCATCGGATTCCTGTTCGGCGCGATGTGGCGCAGGTGACTTGGCGCAGGTGACCTGGCGCTGACCGTGCCGCGCCGCTTCGGCGCCAATGAGTGGAACGCATGAGCGGCTGGCTGCGGTACTTCGCCCTGAACGCCCAAGTCCGTACCGGCCTCAGCGCAGCGGTCCTGATCTGGGCGATCGTCGGCGCCGCGGCCGCCGTCGGCGCGGCGATCTTTCTCCTCGCCGCCCTGTTCGTCTGGCTCGCACAGCTTTATGGCGCGTTGATCGCCGCGGTCGCGCTGGGCTGCGCCTTCGTGCTCATCGCGCTGATCGCGCTCGCGGTGTGTCTCATGACCCGCCGCCGCAATATGGAGCGCGCCCGGCTCGAGCTCGCCGCCCGCAGCAGCAATTGGTTTGATCCCAAGCTCGTGACGGTGGGCGTGCAGATCGCGCAACAGATCGGCTGGCGCCGGCTCGTTTCGCTCGCCGGGGCCGCATTGCTCGCGGCCGGCCTGGCCAGGGAGTGGTCCGGCCGCCGCAACTCGGCCGCCGGGGAGGATGAGGCAGCGTCCGAAGGCTAGTGTGGTGGATTTGAAGTTCCTACGAGCGTGCAACGCGCTCGCATAGGAACTTCAAATCCAAAAACCACACTAGAGTCATAAGCTTGCTAGTGTCCCTTTGATTCCGAAGTTCGCACGAGAGTGTGCCGCAAGGGCTTGCGAACTTCGGAATAGGGACACTAGCCCGCAACCGGTCCGAGCTTGGGGAAGGCATCCGGCGCCGCTGCCAGCGCCGTCCGCGCGAGCTTTGCATCTTCGTGCATCCGGCGCACGAGGCCCTCGACGTTGTCGAATTTGAGCTCCGGCCTGATCCAGTCGACGAAAGCGACGTCGATCATCTCGCCATAGAGGTCGCCGGAAAAATCGAACAGGAAGACTTCGAGCAGCACGGTGCCGGCATCGAACATCGGGCGCCGCCCGAAGCTCGCGACGCCGTCGTAGCGGCGCTCGCGCACGCCGACCCGTACCGCGTAGATGCCGTGCTTGAGGCCGCAGGCCGGATCGAGCCGCAGATTTGCGGTGGGATAGCCCAGAGTGCGGCCGCGCTTGTCGCCGTGCACGACCTTTGCGCTGACGAACCAGGGATAGCCGAGGAGCGCATTCGCCTCCGCAATCTGGCCGGCGGTTAGTGCCGCGCGGATCGGGCCGGAACGCACCGGCCCTCCCGCGTCCTCGAACCGCGGCACGATGTCGACGGCAAAGCCGAGCTTCGCGCCCTCGGCAGCGAGATAGTCGGGAGAGCCCGCGCGATTAAGGCCGAAATGAAAATCGAAGCCGATCGCGACGCCGGCGACGGCAAAGCGCGACACCAGAATGCGCGCAATGAAGTCGTGCGCGGAGAGGCCCGCCAGCGCCGCGTCGAAAGGCAGCACGATCGCGCCGTTGAGCCCGGTCGCGGCGAGAAGCCGCAGCTTCGCGCGTTCGTCGGTGAGGCGGAACAACGGCGCCCCCGGCCGGAAGAAACGCCGCGGATGCGGCTCGAAGGTGAGCGCGGCCGCCGGCCGGGAAAGCGCCTTGGCGCGCGCCAGCACCGCCGCGATCACGGCGCGGTGGCCGCGATGCACGCCGTCGAAATTGCCGATGGCGACGACTGCGCCGTCGAGCGCGTGATCCGCGGGCGTTTCGCCGCGGACGACGACGAACGGCTTTGCTGGCTGCGGTTGGTCCGGCATGCCTCGATAGAAGCTTGATCACGCTCACGCCTGTCATCGCAAGGCTGCCGCGCGAGTTCAAGCAAGCCGGCGCGGCCGGGGCGCAATTCGGTCTACCAGCTCAGCCGGTGCATGACGACTTTCGGCGCCACGCCCGCCGCCGCGAAGATGCCCGAGAGTGTGGCGGCATCGGGATCGCTGCGGTCGCCGAGTTCCTCGGCGTGAATACCTGCGGTCACGAATAGGGCATCGATGCCGAATGCCGCGGCGCCCTTGAGGTCGGTGCGCACCGAATCGCCGATCGCCAGCAGGCGATGCTGTTGCACACGCTGGCCGCGCGCGGCCTCGGCGAGATGGAGCGCCTGCTCGTAGATCGGGCGATAAGGCTTGCCGGCGTAGACCACATCGCCGCCCGCCGCGGCGTAGAGGTCCGCGATCGCGCCCGCGCAATAGACGAGCTTGTCGCCGCGCTCGACCACTACGTCGGGATTGGCGCAGATCATCGGCAGCGCCCGGGCGTGCATTCGCGCGACGAGTTCCTCGTAGTCTCGCGGCGTCTCGACCGTATCGTCGAGGAGCCCGGAGCAGACCACGTAATCGGCGCGCTCCAACGGCGCCATCGGCGAGTCGAGCCCGTCGAACAGCGGCAAATCCCGTTCGGGCCCGATGTGGAAGACGCGCGCTCCCGCCCGCGCGGCGATCAGCGCACGCGTGACGTCGCCCGAGCTGATGATGCCGTCGTAGGCCGCGCTCGGCACGCCGAGCCGATCGAGAATCGTTCGTGCCACGCGCTCGCCCGGGCGCGGTGCGTTGGTGATCAATACCACCGTGCCGCCGCGCTCGCGGAAGCGCGTCAGCGCGTCGCAGGCCTCCGGCGCGGCGACGACCCCGTTGTGCACGACCCCCCACACGTCACAGAGCGCGACGTCGTAGTCGCCGGCGAGCGTGGCAAAATGCGCGATGAACGGCGGGAGCACAACCGACATGAGCTGAGCGGAGAAGGGCGGACGACAGCGCGTCGAAGCAAAAGCGAGAATGGCTGAGGCGGCAAGGGCGCGCGGGTTCCCTCTTCCGTCCTCTCTCGCTCGATGTCAACCGCGCCCGGCTTTGCCCTATCCGGCGGGCGCCCGGTGCCGGTATAAGGCCATCCGCAACCGTCGGGGGCTTGTCCGAAATCTCGCAGCGCAAGGATACCTGCCGCAGCCGATGTCGGGATTGATCGCCACCATCGAACGCCGCCCGCAGGCGGCCTTTGCCGCCTTCCTCGCGCTGCACGTCGTCGTCTGGACGGCGCTGCCGGCGGTGCTTTATCCGAATCTGCCGCTCGATCTCATCGAGGCGCTGACTTACGGCCGCGAATGGCAGCTCGGCTATGACAAGCTGCCGCCGTTACCATGGTGGTTGGTCGAAGTCGTTCACCAGACGGTCGGGCTCGACACCGCGTACTACGCGTTGGCCCAGATCGCCGTGGTTTCGGCCTTTGCCGCGGTCTGGCTGACCGCCCGCCCGCTCGTCGGCGCGGTCGGGGCGCTCGTTGCCGTTCTCATCCTCGACGGGCTGCACTACTTCCATTTCACCGCCGCCAAGTTCAACCACGACGTCATCCAGTTGCCGTTGTGGGCGCTTGCCGGCTACGCCTTCCACGCCGCCTTGCGGCGCGGCCGCATGGTCCACTGGCTGCTGCTCGGCGTCGCGATCGGGCTGTCGCTGTGGGCGAAATATTTCGTGGTCGTGCTGGCGGTGCCGCTTGCGTTGTTCCTGCTCATCGACCGCGAGGCGCGTGCCGCGCTCGCCACGCCCGGCCCTTTCGTCGCGCTCGCGGTCGCGCTCGCAATCATGGCGCCGCATCTCTTCTGGCTGGTGCAAAGCGACTTTCTTCCCTTTGCCTATGCGAGCGCGCGCGCCGCGCCCTCGCGCGGCCTGTTAGATCACGTGCTGCATCCGCTGGCGTTCGCACTCGGGCAATTGGCGTTTCTGCTGCCGGCGCTCATCATCGCCGCCGCCGTCATCTGGCCGCGGCCGAAAGCGCAGATGAGCGACGCCGCAGCGCCCCCCGCGGCGGCGAAGGCGGATGCCTTCGACCGGCGCATCGTGACGCTCCTGGCGTTCGGCCCGGCGGCGATGACCGTCGCGCTTTCGGCGCTCAGCGGACGCGGCGCCATCGCCATGTGGGGCTATCCGCTGTGGCTGTTCCTTGGGCTGTGGATCGTGCTCTACGCCCACGCCGCGATGGAGCCCGCGCGCCTCGGCCGCATCGTGGGAGTGTGGGCGGGCGTATTCGCGTTGTTCGCAATGGCCTTTGCCGCCAGCTATTCGGTGCTGCCGGCGATCGACCACCGTTACCGCGCGGTCTTTTATCCCGGCGACCGGCTGGCCGACGAGCTCGCGCGGCGCTTTCGCGCCGCCACGGGCCGCCCGCTGACCTACGTCATCGGCACCATGTGGGACGGCGGCAATGTCGCCCATTACGCGCCGGAGCAGCCGCGGGTGCTCATCGACGGCGATTGGCGCCGCGCCCCATGGATCGATCTCGGCGACCTGCGCAGCAAGGGCGCGGTGGTGGTGTGGACCGGCAGCGATCCCACCGTGATGCCGCTCGCGCTGCGCCGCGTCGCCGGCGAGGCGCAGATTCAGCCGCCGTTCACCCTGCCGTTCCGCCGCGGCGATCAGGTGCTCACCGTCGGCTGGGCGATCCTGCGGCCACAGCCGGCATTCGCGGGCAGGTGAGTTGGCCTAAGCCACCGCTTTGATCACGCGCGCGACCTTGGCGAACATCTCATCGATTTCGCGCTCGCTCACGATCAGCGGCGGGGTGAGCACGAGGGTCTCGCCGGCGGCGCGCACCACCAGATCGAGCTCGTGGAAGGCTTTGTCCATGGCCTCGTAGGCGCGCTTGCCGACCTCGCCCGGGCGCGAGGCGAGGTCGATGCCGGCGGTGAGCCCGACGCAGCGGATGTCGAGTACATTGGGCAGGCCCTTGAGCGACATCGCCGCCTCGGCCCAGACCGGTTCGAGCTTGTGTGCGCGCTCGAACAGGCCTTCGTCGCGGTAGAGCTCGAGCGTCGCGAGTCCGGCCGCGCACGCGAGCGGATGCGCCGAATAGGTATAGCCGTGAAACAGCTCGGCCACGTGCATCGGTCCGCGCATGAAGGCGTCGTAAATCCCCTTGCGTACGATCACCCCGCCCATGGGCACGCTGCCCGAGGTGATGCCCTTGGCAAACGTGATCATGTCGGGGTTGACGCCGTAGCGCTCGGCGGCAAACGCATGGCCGAGTCGCCCGAAGCCGGTAATGACCTCGTCGAAGATGAGTAGGATTCCGTGCTTGTCGCAGATAGCGCGCAGCCGCGGCAGGTAGCCCTTCGGTGCGGGCAGCACGCCGGTCGAACCCGACATCGGTTCGACGATCACCGCGGCGATGGTCGAGGCGTCGTGCAGCGTCACGATGCGCTCGAGCTCGTCGGCGAGATGCGCGCCCCAGTCCGGCTCGCCTTTGCTGAAGGCCTGGTGCTCGCGGCTGTAGGTCGCGGGCAGATGGTCGACGCCGGCGAGCAGCGCACCGAACAGTTTGCGATTGTTGACCATGCCGCCGACCGAGATGCCGCCGAACCCGACGCCGTGATAGCCGCGCTCTCGCCCGATCAGTCGGGTGCGCGCGGCCTCGCCGCGCACATGATGGTAGGCGAGCGCGATCTTGAGCGCGGTGTCGACCGCCTCCGAGCCCGAATTGCAGAAGAACACATGGTCGAGTTCGCCGGGCGCGAGCGCGGCGACGCGGCTCGCCAGCTCGAACGCCTTGGGGTGGGCGAACTGGAAGGCCGGCGCGTAGTCGAGCGCGGCCGCCTCGGCGCGGATCGCGGCAACGATGGGATCGCGATTGTGCCCCGCGTTGGTGCACCACATTCCGGCGGTGCCATCGAGCACGGCGCGGCCTTCCGGGGTGTAGTAGTGCATGTCCTTGGCGCGGGCGATGAGGCGCGGCGCCGCCTTGAACGCGCGGTTGGGCGTGAACGGAATCCAGAAAGCCTCGAGGTCGTTGGGGACGGCGGTTGCTCGCTGCGCTGGTGCGGTTGCCATGGCGCTGTCTCCGTTTGCTGTTGTCCTCGACCCCATGCTCGACGGCGCGGCAGCAATGGATCTTGCGTCCCTTGCCGCTGCGTAAGCTGGCTGCTACCACCCGCGGGCAGTGCAGGGCAATAATGGCCGACAAGCCCGATAAAACCAACAAGCTCAAGGCGCGCCTGCCGCGCGGGTTCGCCGATCGCGCCGGCGCTGAGATTGCCGCCACGCGGCGCATGCTCGACAAGATCCGCGCGGTCTACGAGCGCTACGGCTTCGAGCCGCTTGAGACGCCGGCGATCGAATATACCGATGCGCTTGGAAAATTTCTGCCCGACCAGGACCGGCCGAACGAGGGCGTGTTCTCGTTTCAGGACGACGACGAGCAGTGGCTCTCGCTGCGTTACGACTTG
>Ga0207665_10001382_pt1 | contig 16349 bp, 20 predicted proteins | sample LARL112metaG_FD_184351 | JGI IMG/M metagenome (GOLD analysis project Ga0207665, IMG submission 184351) | Corn, switchgrass and miscanthus rhizosphere microbial communities from Kellogg Biological Station, Michigan, USA - LAR L11-2 metaG... | ecosystem: Host-associated > Plants > Roots >...
GATTCCGGAATGTCGACCGACGCACCAACGCGTCCGGTCCTGACCAGGTTTCTGATCTCCTGCCATGGCAGAATGCCGGGACCGCCGTTCTGGTCGTAGATTTCCGGGAATAGCGGACGTTCTGAAATGTTCAAGGCAAATCCTATGCTGTCTTAGACTCCACCAGTTCGGGTCCGGTTGTGAGCGCTTCCTGAATTTCACGATCGCTGATTTCACGATCGCTGCCGCGCGCGCTTGATCCATTCTGCGACAGTGACTTCTTCGTATCTTCAAGCGTTTCGAACAGCAGATCGCCGGTATGGAACACATATCCGGCGCGGCGTAAGTGCGACTCCAGGGCCATTACTGATCGTTCAAATCCGCTGGGCACTTCCACGTACACTGGCACAACCAAGACGTTAGGCATGGTGGCGGCTCCTGAGTCTTCAGAAAATCGCTCGATGTGCTCGGAATGTGGTGAAGTTTTCAGATCGCAAGACGACCTGCATCACTTTATTTCCGCGGCTGATGGGGCGTCAATGGCCGAATTCGCTGACGAGTCCGCGCAATCAACAGGAATTCCACAGGAAGGGCCTGCCTAAGAACGTGTGGAGACTGGCGCCCCCGCCCGTCTGGTCGAGCGCAGCTCGACGATGTTTGGATGTGAACTATCCTGCGAAGCTGCGGGGCGGCCCACGCGGGAAGGGTACTCCACGACTGACATGCGCTTAGTGAACGATCAACTCTGCTTTCATGGTGGGGTGAAATTTACAGATGTAGGGAAAGTCACCCTTCTGCTTTGCTTGATAAGTCCAGCTTTCACCTTGATCCATACTCTTCGACTTAAACTCGGAAGTCGCTACCAAGTGCGGAACGATGTCTTCATTCTTCCAGATGACCGTGTCGCCCCTATTCACCTCGAGTTTTTCTGGGACGAACTTAAAGCCCTTAATCGACACAGTGTAGGTCTTTGGTGAAGGTTTCGGCTTTGCCGACGCTGTGTTCGCGGAGAACAGCAGCGTCAACAAGACCAGCATGAGTACCGAAAAACCATTGCGCACTGTCATGATCGCAATCCTTATGGTGAGTTTGGTGAAGTGAATGTAAATGTTGGTGTGAAAAGGCCTAGTGGGACATTGCCTCGCCGCTGCCCGACTGGACCGAACGCGCGTGCTCAAGGTGCTTCAGGAATAGCGGTTGGGCACCTTGTAGAGCCGACTTCAGTTCTGCATTCTGGGCACTGGGAATCAACACGGCATCAACAGCGTCGGTAACGGTCTTGTGATACGAGACTTCATTGTCGATATAGAACCTGTTGAATTCCTCGCCTTTTAGACTGTTTAGCTTGGCAGTGATGTCGACAGCGCCAGACTTCAGTCCCGTACTCGTCGGGCTATCTTCGGCCTTCACGCCAAGCTTCTCGGCAAGGCCAATGACGCTCTTCTGTACAGCGGAGTGGTCCGTAACCATACGCTCGGCAAATTCACGGACCTTCTGGTTTTTGGACTTGGCGAGTGCGATCTTACCGTAGTCGATGTCAATTTGGTCTGCGGCAAGGACGATGCCGACAATCTGCGGATCCGACGGACCCTCCGCGGCGTAGGCAACATTGTTGGTCAAAGCCACAGCCCCAAGGGCTACAGCACACGAAAACACGAAAAGCTTCTGTTTCGTCATTGGAATCTCCTGGAAAGTGCGATTTTTTAACTTGCACCCATTGGATGTTGCAGGTGAGGGGATTTGTGACAGCTGCTCTGTGGACTTTTACTGCAGGTCTCCAGGCGGGCGTCACAAACAGGAGCGCACGCCCACTCTAAGGGATGGAGTAGACTCGATGACGTGCTCGGATATGGAAGAGGCGATATTCGCCCACTTTGAGGGCACGCTTGGCGTATTTCAGTCGCGGGCCTTTCATCGTCATCTGTCGGAGTGTGAGGATTGCTTGCTGCACTTCGTCAGTTACCAATCCCTTTTAATGTTCTTGTGCGAAGAAGCACGGCACCTGAATCGCACACGCAAGGTAGAAAATACAGATCACGAAGTGACCTAATGTCCGAAGGCGAAGATCGATCCCTGGTAGAAGGTTTGAAAGCGAGTAAGCCGGAAGCATTCGAGAAACTGGTGCGTGATTTCAGTCCGCGGCTTCTGGCTACCGCGAACCGAGTTCTTCGCGACTCGGATGAAGCCCAGGATGCGGTCCAGGAAGCGCTCATCTCCGTCTGGAAAAATATTCTGCAGTTTCGAGGGACCGCGAGTCTTAGCACCTGGGCACACCGAATTGTGATTAACGCTTGTTTGGCACGGATGCGGTCCTTCCGTGCGCAAAGAGAAGTGTCGATTGCGGATGAAGGTAGCTCGTTCAGTGTTGCTTTCGAAGGACTACCGGCGGCGTGGTCGGAACCCGGGCCAAATTTGGAAAAGCGGGTCGCCATGCGCCGTTCGATTCAACGCGCCCTGGATGAGATTCCCGAAGAGTTCCGCATTGTTCTGCTCTTGCGCGACGTGGAGGAACTTAGCTCAAGGGAAACCGCGGAAAAGCTAGGAATTGCCGACGCCCTGGTTCGCCAGCGCCTGCATCGCGCAAGAACCATCATGGCGGAGATGCTGAGACCCGAACTCTGTGACGGACCGGAACTGACGTGCGGCGGCCAGTTGGATTTGTTGCTGGACTATATCGACAAGCTACTTCCGGCGGATCTTCAGCAACCAGTCCAGGACCACATTGAATTGTGTCCCACGTGCACAGGTCTGCTCAATCAATACCGCACAACGATTGCTCTTCCGCGAGCAGTTTTGGAACTCACGCAGGTGCCCGGCGTGGAAGCGATGTTCGTGGCTGGCACCGTGGATATGTGGACGCGTAGGGCGTTTGAGCGTTGAGTGCGGCGCTGGGAGCGGCAAGGTGATATTTGGGGGACAAACCGGGGGTGTGGCAAGCCTGAGTTTGTTTGCAGCTTAAAGACGAACAGCGTTAATCGCTTCGGATGCGGTCCAGAACGACGCACCGAGCAATACTAAGTCCTTGACTAGGAACTGACCCGTGTCGCCCAATAGCAGAAGGCCTTTGCCGAACTGTATTGCGCCAGGCGTTGAAAACAGAAAGCTGCACGTGAGAAGAAACGTTGCGATTGCTCCGACGCTGCCAATGAACGACATCGTTGGCGATAACGGACGTAGTCCGATGAGAAGTGCGATCGCAATTTCGATCATGCCAATGATGTTCGACGCTTTCTGAACACTCAGCACTGAATACATCCAGGACATGAATGGGCTATGCGCAACCAGGGGCTGAATTCCTGCCGCTTCCTCGGGCGTGAATTTCGCCAGTCCGATCAACAACAGGATGACAACCAGTCCGTATCTTGAAATTCCAACCCCAAGCGCCTCTAGTGCCGATTGTGCCCGATTCATTGTGACTCTGCCTCCCTTTCGGCGATGGACGACCGCCCACTATGAGACTCGCATCTGTCGAGAAAGTTTCGACACTGGAATGGTCTAAAAGCGCCGGCGCCCCTCGGCTTAGAGGCCGAGGCTGGTAAGGAACAGGTCAACCTGTCGTTCGAGCTGGGGCCTGTCGTAGCTAAGCAGTACTGTGCGAAACAGTCCTTGCACATAGGTGGCGAGGATGTGGGCTACACCGTCGGCGTCAAATTCGGATGAAAGTTCACCGGTGTCTTTGGCGGATCTCAAGCGGCTCGAAAGCGCGCCGACAAAGGCCGCAATCTCCGTCTGAACTAACTCTTGCAGGTCTCGCTCAGCTAGCACGTCCGAGGACACGCTTCTGGCCAGGAGGCAAGCGCGCGGGGTCCGTGGATCGTCGAGATCGTCGAGCAATATGCTAAAAAGTCCGCGCACACCCTCCTTCGCGGAAGAGGGAGAAAGCAATGCCTCAGCACGGCGGCGGCCCACCGTGTCGTTATAGTGCTTGAGGCATTTGAGATAGAGCTGCTTCTTGCTTTTCAGGGTGTTGTAGAAAGAGCCTTCTCCGATCCCTATTGCCTTCAGCAGGTCGCGCAGAGAAGTTCCCGAATAACCGTTTTTCCAAAAAACTCGGGTGGCTTTATCGATCGCCTTGTCGTAATCGAATTCTAATGCTCTGGCCATGCTTCAGCCCCCACTATAAGCTGATGATAGCCGTTGTGTAGCAATCGGTAAAGAATTTTCTTGACTCTCGTCTTGCGGGCCCCATATTCTGTAGCATATGCTACAACAACAAGGAGTGAATAAACATGAAATTCAAAGCAGGCGATGTTGTTCCGGCTACAACTCTGGAATCCGTCACCGGCGAGCCGATCAAGCTCCCCGACCCTGACCGTCTCGTCCATCTGCAAATCCGGCGGTTTGTGGACTGCCCTATCTGCAACACGCACATTGCCGAGCTGCGCGGGCGTGCTCGCGAGATCGAAGCGGCGGGTATCAAAGAGGTGATCGTCTTTCACTCCTCCGCTAAGTGGATCCGGTCGTACCAGAAGGATGTTCCATTCTTAATGGTTGGCGATCCGAAGAAGACCCTCTACAAAAAATTTGGCGTGGAAACGTCGCTTGGGTTCTTGGGGAGCCCCAAGGCCCTGGGTGCCTGGGTGCGTGGGATAGCGCATGGCCATTTTGGCTTGCGGTCTTCGGGAGGCCCATTTGGCCTTCCGGGCGACTTTCTGATCGCGCCGTCCGGGCAGGTCAAAGCGGCGAAATACGGGACCCATGCCTATGACCAGTGGTCCGTGGATGAGTTGATTGCGCTTGCCAAGAGCTCGGCCGTGCAGGCGGCTTGAAAAGAGCCACCTTTGCCTTCAAAGGAAACACACAGGTCTGGGCAAATTGCCAACAGACTAAACAGGAAAGTGGTCCTCACCACCGGAGGGTCTAGAGGAAATGGGGCGGCCATCCCGTCGCGCTTCGCTGCGTAGGAGGTGCGCGTGGTGATCAGTTATAAGCACAATCGCGCGGTCGCCGAAGCGGTGGTTGCTAAAGACTGAAGAAAATCGGCAGAAACACTCGCAGCCGAGAAGACGTTGCGTTGACAGGATCTTTCAACTCCCACAGTCGATTACACTCATTGACATCGGTTTTACGGCACACATTGATCGCCGCTGGTTTGACCAGTTTCTTCTGCACACGTTAGAATGATTCGAGTTTGCCTGTACTTGCGGCCCTGTTCTAGGGCCGTCCCGCAGTATCTGGCAGGGTCGGCGCGGAAAACAGCAAGCGCAAAGATTTTAGGGAAGTGATGCCGCTATGCGGACCAGGAGAGCCCTGAACGCAAGCGGATTTTTCGCCGTCACCGAAGTGCCAGCAGGCGGCGAACCGGAGGAACTATGTACGCGGTGATCCGCGCAGGTGGGAAACAGTATCGAGTGGCGCCCGGCGACGTGCTTCGCCTGGAAACCCAGAGCGCCGCAAAAGACGGCAGAGTTGAGTTCGGTGACGTGCTGGCGGTTTCTGCCGGCGATGGACAGATTGCGCGTCCTCAGGCGAATGCCCTCGTGACCGGCGAAGTTTTAGGCGAAGGCCGAGGCAAGAAAATCCTGGTCTTCCATTACAAGAAGAAAAAGCAGTACAAGAAGCTTGCAGGACACCGTCAGCCGTTCAGTTCGATTCGCATAACCGAGATTGCGTTTGACGGACAGACGTTCACCGCGCCCGAACTTCCGAAGAAGGAAGCCAAGCCGCGGAAGGAAAAGGCGGTTGCGGAGCCAGTCGCTGAGGCGAAGGCCGCGAAGCCGGCTGCGAAAAAGAAGGCTGCAGCTCCGAAGAAGAGTGCGGCGAAAAAGGGCGGAGCGAAGAAGAAGTAACCCGCTTTGCGGTTCGCAAGCGTGAGTTGCATAGATCCTTCGCCGGCTGAAGCCGCCTCAGGATGACAAGCGGTTTAGGTTGTGAACGGAAGAAGCAGACGGGAGAAGCAGGTTCCTCGACTTGGGAATCATTCGCAAGCGAACGATTCCGCTTCGCTCGGAATGACAGAAAGCTAAAGGCTAAGAGCTAAAAGCTAGGAGCTGTTTTTATGGCACACAAAAAAGGTTTAGGCAGTTCACGCAACGGGCGCGATTCGAACGCGCAGCGTTTGGGATTCAAGGCATTCGGCGGGCAGGTTGTTCCCGGCGGGACCATCATCGTCCGGCAACGCGGCACGCGGGTGAAGGCGGGATTGAACGTTGGCCGCGGAAAAGATGACACCTTATTTGCCAAGATCAGCGGCCGCATCATTTTCAAGGACCGAGGATCGATGGGCAAGTTCGTGATGATTGAGCCTTTAGAAGCGAAGTAGCCCTGGGTAATTTCCAAACAACGCTGATTGTTCCCCTCTACGCTAGTGCTGTCCTGCTCCGGCTTGATTTCCGATTGCGGCCTTCAACGCCTTGGTCACCCCGCCCGCAATATCGTCCTGGATCATAAGAATGTCTCCGACGGGACGGTCGTAAGTGTCAGTCCAGACTACGTAGCCATTTTCGGCACGCACCAGCCTCGCAGCCACACGCAGACGCCCGCCTGATTTCCGCACACTTCCATCAAGCACATAAGCAACGCCCATGCTCCTGGCGATCTCGGCCACTGGAATCTGTTTGCCTTTGAAGTAGAACGAGGACGTGGGAGCCGGCACTCGAAGCCCAGGAATCTTGCTGAACTTATCGATCAGTTCTTCAGTCATCCCGTCGGCAAATGTTTCTTCGTGCATTCCTTCGGTAAGGTCGAGAAATGGCAGCACTGCGATCGAGTTCTGCGGGACCGAAACATCTGCTGACGACGTTGGCTGCCCGCCACTCGCGAGTTTGCTCCGGAACACAGAAACAAGAATGAATGCCAAAGCCAGGCAGAGCACTGCAGTGATAATCACAACCGACCCGGGCTTGTAGCGCCGGCTTTTGTAGCCGCCATTGGGCTCCGCGGCCTTCACTTCACCAGTGCCAATGGGAATCGAACCTTCCTGCCATGGGGCGACCGTGGCCAGCATGCGATACCCGAGCCGCGGCACGGTCTCGATGTAAGTGGGACTTTTGGAATCATCGCCCAGCTCACGCCGAAGCGAGGCGACAGCCTGGTAAACGGAATCCTGGCTGACGGTGACCCCTTGCCAGACCTGGTTAAGCAAATCGTCGATGCTCACAACCTCGCCGGCGTGCTCGGCCAGGCAGATCAGCAACCGCATGGCCCGCGTATCCAGCCGGATGGTTTTGCCGTCCCGCGAAATTTCGCCGGTTCTTGGCGCGGCACACCATAGGCCAATGCGAAGCTTTGACGGGCTTGAGCTTTCCATGGGATCTCGCTGCGCTTCGCTGTGAGCAAAAGCGCGTCCGCCGATTCTATCAACACTACCCGCCGACGCCCACCATGCTCAACCACCCGATTGGGCTGGCTGATCGTCGCTCTTTTCAGAACTATTCAACACATTTCAGGACTAGTTCAGGACTTCCGAGGCCTTGTCTGCGTAGTGTGTAACCGCAATCAGGATTTTCACGCGCGGCGGGAGGACGAGGGATGTCAATGATCGGAGCTGTCGCACCCCAGAGAATTGGTAAGCAAAGCCCGCTGCTGGCCATTGCGGTCGGCGGCCTTATCGCCGGAACTTTGGATCTGCTACAAGCCTGCATCCTTTTCGGATGGAAAATCCCCCTCGTTATTGCCGGTGGCCTGCTGGGCCATGACGCTGTTCATGGAGGCGCTGGAACCTATCTTCTGGGCGTAGCCCTGCATTACTTTATTGCCTCTTCCGCCACCGCAATCTACTACGCGGCAAGCCGCAGGCTGCATTTTCTCGTCGAGTACCCACTGGTATGCGGATTGTTTTTTGGCATGGCGGTTGAGCTGGTCATGGGATATGTGGTTTTGCCACTCTCGGCCCTGCACGCAACCGGCCCATACGATCTCCGTGACGTGCTTCAGGGATTCTTTGTGCACATGGTCGTGGTCGGCCTGCCGGTGGCCTATTCGGTCCGGCGGTTTGGGAGGTAGGCAGGCTTGGTCAAGTTTCTGATATCACTTTGCGAGGAATTGCTCCATGACCTGCACAAATTCTTCCGGCTCTTCGAAAAAGGGCAGATGCCCGCTGCGTTCAAAAACGGCAAACTGCGATCCCGGGATTGCCTGATGGATTTTGTACGCGACCACGGGTGCGACGTTCATGTCATAACGACCGGTAATTACCAGAGTCGGACATTTGAACTTGCGGATTTCCGGATTCAAATCGAAGCGCTCAATGTCTTTCTCCACCGCTTCGTTGATATCCTTTCGGTAAACACCGGGCGAAATCGTCGCCACGAACTTGTCCCGGTTTTGCGGCGAGTAGAACAGCATGGAAAAGTATTCGCGCAGGTCACTATCCTGGGCGGCTTTGTCGCCCATCTCTTCGGCGAAGTTAACACCCTGCTGGCGCTCAATGCCTTCCGGAAAAACATTCTCGAAGAGAAAAACCGTGTCTTTGAACTTCGGAGCCGCTGAATCCACGATGATCAGATGTGCAATGTGTTCCGGATGCCGTGCCGCATACGCCATCACCAGATAACCGCCCCATGAGTGTCCCAGCAAGTCGATACGGTCGGCGCCGAGGTGGGCACGCAAGTCCTCGAGATCACTGATCTGATCGGCTAACGTGTAAGTCTGTCCTTTGGCGGAAGGGGAATGGCCGGTTCCCCGCTGATCGTAGAAGATTACGCGGCGTTTCTTAGCCAGCACGTCCCAGGCTGAAGATACGTGCTCGTAAGTGTGGTCGAAGCCCGGTCCGCCATTTACTACTACCAACGGCACACCGTCCCCGGAACCAAGCACCTCGTAGTAAATCGTCGCGGCGCTGGCTTGAAATGTGGTGCCCTTTTCTTCGCGGGCTAACGCAGGCAGTCCCGACAGGGTTATCACGAACACCACCAAAATCCATACCGAACGACGAGTTGGGCCCGTGTACGAGTGCTGTGCCATCGACCACCTCCATTGAGTTGAGTAGAAGCTCGCAATTCTACAAGAGCCACGATGACAATGGACCACCCTGCTATCCGCTAACCGAATTACGCTGATTCGTGAATCGCTTGGTGTCGAGTGATAACCGCCTCAACTCCCCCTTTGTTTTCATCGCCTAGAGACATTGATTTATCGCGTCCATAGATTTCTTTTTTCAAAATTTCTCTAATCGCTTTGAGAAAAACAATCAATTGGACACGTCCCTCCCGACAACCTAAGTTGCAATCAATTCGCTGGCGCGCAGCGAGAGAAAGATTTCACAGAAGGAACCCAAGGAAATCTCATGAACAAAAGACGTCTTCGCTTTCTCCTTGCCGCCACGTTGTTTTTCGTCGCCGGTTTCGCCATCAGGACCGGATTGGCGCAAGATGCATCCACTTCCACTCCGGCAGACAGCACCGCTGCCCAGACGAAGCCTGCGGATACGAAGTCTGCGGATGCAAAACCACCTGACCCGCAACCTTTGCCCATGCCGTCCATGTCAGGGCCGCTGCAAACTGCCGTTCCTCATGAGGTCGAAAGCGGAAAGCTGGCAGTTACCGGAATTTTGAGCGGCATCGCATGGACAGAAGGCAACCACATTACTGGCGATCCGGCGACGCATTACGACATCAGCAACGCTCAACTGTTTGTGCAAAAGACCAGTGGATGGTGGCAATTCTATCTTCAGGGTGGCGCCTACAATTTGCCGGCGATCGGAGTGCCCTTCCTCTCCACCTCAGACACGATCAAGAACATCTATGGGCCGTTCCCCCAAGGCTATCTGAAACTGGTTAAAGGAAACTTCAACGTAGAAGTCGGTGCGCTGCCAACACTGATCGGCGCCGAGTATACCTTCAGCTTCCAAAACATGAATATCGAGCGCGGTCTCCTTTGGAACCAGGAAAACGCAGTGAACCGTGGCATTCAGCTCAATGAGAGTTACAAAAAGCTGACCGCATCCTTGAGCTGGAATGACGGTTTTTACTCCAACCGCTACACCTGGCTCACCGGGTCGTTGACCTACGCGTTCAACTCCGCCAGCAGCCTGGTCTTTGTAGGCGGCGGAAACGCCGGGACATACGCGAAGAACACGCTGGCTACGCCTCTATTCTTAAACAACTCACAGATCTACAACCTGATCTACACCTACAGCAAGGGAGCTTGGGTGGTTCAGCCATATTTTCAATACACCGACGTGCCCACCAACGCGAAGATTGGAATAACCCAAGGCGCGGGAACCAAGGGCGGTGCCCTGTTACTGACTTACAACTTGAAGCGCGGATTTTCGCTCGCCGCGCGGCCTGAATACATCAAGAGCACAGGAAGCGTCCAGAGTGGCGCCGTCAACTTACTCTATGGTCCGGGCAGCGGGGCGTTTGGGTTCACCGTAACCCCAACGTATCGGAAAGACGCGTTCTTCCTGCGCGGAGATTTGGCCATCGTTCACGCTACCAGTTCAACGCCCGGGGCTGCCTTTGGCCCCTCAGGTCTTAACGCTACCCAACCACGCGGTGTGGTTGAAGCGGGTTTTATGTTTTGAGGATGCACAGAAACAGGTTTCGTGGGCGGCCGCCAGTTAGCGGCTGAAAAATACGCGGGCTGGTTTGGAGCGCGCAACCTCCTGCCATTTCCACGATGGTTTTCAGGCCAGCCCGCACCAGATTTGAGCGAGTAGTGCAGGAAATTTCAATTAGAAACTTCAAGGAGAAACCTACAAATGGCCGACGCTCCCGTTGAGATGAAACCCACATTAGGTTTGACCGGGCTGACCATGAATGCAATGGCGCTGATTGCGCCAGGCGCCTTCCTTTGGCTGACCTTTTTCGCGCAAGCCAGCACCGGCGTCACTGGGCCTGCCATGTGGCTAGGCATCTTTCTTGCCCTGGTGCTGTGCCTGGCGACCGCAGTCTGCTATGCCGAACTGGCAAAGCTGTATCCCGGCACGGGCAGTTCCTACTACTTCGCCGAGCAGTCCTTTCTCAATCATGAACGCGCCTGGAGATATGCCCGCCTGTCGAAGTTTATCGTCGGCTGGGCTTCACACCTTTATTACTGGATATATCCAGGCGTAATGGTTGGCGTGATGGGAATTCTTTGCGGCTACCTGGTCGGCACTCTCTGGCCGAACTTCATGAATGCGTCAAACCCCGGCCCAGCCTTCATGATGGCAGTCGCAATTGTCTTCTCGTTTGCTGTCGCCTACATCGCCTACCGCGGCGTGAACGGATCGACCTCCGTCAATATCGGCATCAACGTTATCCAGATCAGCGCTTTGCTGGTTTTTTCTGTGATGGCCCTCAGTTACCGGGTGAGCCACAAGCCCGGCGCTGAAGCCTTTCAGTTCGATTCCACTTCCGGAGATGCTTACAACTACGAATTCGCCAGCACCACGACCATGGTCAATGGCCAGGCCACTGACACCATCGTTCGTGACTCCAACGGCATTCCGCAGCCGAAGCTCGATTCCGCTGGCAAGCCGGTCCCTTATCACATCAGCTATCCCACGACGGATGAGAAAGGCACGTTCCTCACCCACCCAACCGCAAAGTCGGTGATCTCACCTCACAACTGGGGCTGGGTGTTTGTTCAAGCGACAGTCGCGATCCTGATTCTGGTCGGATTTGAATCCGTAACTTCGATGGGAGGCGAGGCCAAAAACGCCAAACGCGACATCCCCATCGCCGTAATCACATCCTTGCTGGTTCAAGGAGCATTTTGTTACCTCATCGAATACTTCGCGACGAATTACTTCCTCAACAGCGGCTACACCATGCAGAGCGCGTCAGGTTCGGCCGCGCCAATCGGTGACATGATGGTTTTAGTCGGTAACCATTTCTTCAACGGGCACGGGCGGGCGTTCATGCTGATCGAGGCGTTTACCGTTTTCCTTGCCCTCATCGGCACAACCCTTTCCTGCATGAACACCGGCGCGCGCGTGACCTATGCCATGGGCAAGGACAAGGAAATGCCAGACAGCCTCGGTATGCTGCACGAGGGCAATCTGACTCCGCATCGCGCGATCTGGACACTCGCGGTGATTTCAGCCATCGTCGGTTGCGTCACTGTATTGATGGTTTTCGGCGATGCCGGCGCTCCCGCCGACTCAGCAATTCAGGCCCTACCGCACGGCTTTTGGTCGAGCTTCGGATATACGACTCACGACAAGATGGCTGCGCTGCCGAATTCGTTCCTGACTACGACTCTGGCCTCGAACTTCGGCACATTCCTGCTGTACATGTTGAGCTGCATCACCTGTCTGGTTGGCTATCACAAGCACCCGAAGTTCAAGATGATCCGGCATTTGTTGATCCCGTTGTTCGGATTACTGGCAAATCTGGCGTGCATGGCGTTCTATCTGATCGGGCCATTCATGGGATATGGCACCAAGATGGAGCCGCTGCTGGCACTTGGCATTGCCGTTGTCTGGGGCGCGTACGGCGGTATTTATTTCTTGCGCACCAGTAAGGCCTCGGGAAGGACAACCCTGGTCACAAGCCGCGCAGGAGCTGCGTAGCTCGGATTAGACTCGGAAGGGCACGGCTGAAAACCGTGCCCTTTCAAAACAGAATGCCTGAGCAGCTATGCTACAAACTCACAGAGGTATTTCATTCAGCGCCGCCCGAGCTAAGCCCAGCCCTGGCGGCCAAACCTTTTCCGGGAGCGCCATGCTGGAACTGGAATTCGCAGAACTCTCCGACCCCGGGAAAGTTCGCGAGCACAATGAGGATTTCTTTGGCCACGCTGCTCCCGCTACCACCGACGAAGCTCGAGCTCTGGGATGGCTGTTCGCTCTCGCCGACGGAGTCGGCGGCCAGGATCGCGGTGAAGTCGCTTCCCGGACCGCGGTGGAAACTCTGCTCGCGCATTTTCACAAGTCGCAGCCAGGAGAGTCACCTGCCGCTCTGTTGCCACGATTGGCCCAATCTGCAAATTTGAAAGTTTATGAAACCGCTGCTGCCATGAGTCCCGGCGGCAGTTCGATGTGTACGACGCTGGTCGCCTGCCTGCTTCGCTACGACCGTGCTGCCATCGCCCACGTCGGCGATTCACGCTGTTACCTGATCCGAAGCGGCCACGCTAAGGCCCTCACCCACGATCACACCCTGGTTGGCGAGCAGATCCGCATGGGATTGCTCTCTCCGGAAGAAGCCGCAGAATCTGAAAAGCGGCACGTGCTCAGCCGGTCAGTGGGTGCAAACATGTTCGTCAATGCCGAAGTCGACGAGCATCAAGTTCTACCGGGCGACATTCTTCTTCTCTCCAGCGACGGCCTGCACGGATCAGTGACTTCGCGCGAAATCGCTGCCGTCACCAGCAAGTTTCACGAACTGCGCGAAGCCGCGCATCAGCTTATTTCCCTGGCGCGCGAAAAAGATGGCAGCGACAACATCAGCGTGCAATTGATTCGCATAAAGCAGGTTGAGCGCGTAGGCATGTACCGCGGCCGCCCGTACAAACTTCGCTGAAACTAAATCGAATATCTGCCCTTCCGAGCGATGATGCTGGTCGAGGAATGGCCAGCAGTGCTGATTTGCATTGCGGAATCACATCGCTTATGGCAGAACGCGCCGATTTTACGCACTCTTTACGCCCACTTCTGGCATCATGGACGTGACCTCGTTCATGACCTCGCTCCACACCGGCGACAAGCTCGACCATTACCTGATCGAAAGAGTTGTCGCCCGCAGCGGAATGGCATCCATCTTTCGCGCCACTGACGAGCGCACTGGCCAGCCTGTAGCTATAAAAATTCCTCATCCCGAGATCGAAGCTGATCCCGTCTTCTACGACCGCTTTCGCCGCGAGCAGGAGATCGGCCAGAAACTCGATCATGCCGGAGTGATGAAGGTCTTCCCCAACGACGACCACACACTGTTCTACATGGCAATGGAGTGGGTCGACGGCCGGCTGCTACGTCAGATTCTGAATGAGCAGCGGAAATTTCCCACAGAGCGTGCCGTAAAGATCGCGCTCCAGATCGCCTCCGCGATCGAGTACATCCACTCGCATGGAGTAGTACATCGCGATTTGAAGCCAGAGAACATCATGGTTGACGCACAGGACCGAATCAAGCTGATTGACTTCGGAATCGCCGCCAACGTCGGCTCCCGACGCCTGACGTTCGCAAAGTTTTCTCAGACCATGGGCACGCCGGATTACATTTCGCCTGAGCAGGTTAAAGGAAAACGTGGCGACGGCCGCAGCGACACCTACGCTCTAGGCGTCATGCTCTATGAAATGCTGACCGGCAAGGTGCCATTCACCGGGTCGAATGCGTTCACCATCATGAATGACCGGTTACTGAACAACCCCGTCCCACCGCGCGAGATCGATCCATTAATTTCACCGCAATTGCAGGAGATCATTTATCGCGCTATCGAGCGCGACCCTGGCAAGCGCTATCAATCTGCCCGCGAGTTTGCTAACGATCTGCAACATCCAGAGCAGGTCGGCGTGGCTGATCGCGAGGAGCTCGCCAACTGGAGAGTCCGCCGTCGGCCACGAACCAGGCAGATCCTTTTCTATGTGGCACTCGCGTTGATTCCGATTGTGGTCTTCGGTTTGCTGCTGTATGTCGCCCGCCACTAATTGTCGGTCTATCGCTGGAGAAATTCTTCCGTGTGTACAACGAACTCCGGATAAGCGTCCGCCCCCAGTTCGTGCAAATCCATTCCTTGCCGCTCCCCTTCGAGACTCACTCGATACGGTACCAGCCAGTTGAGGAGCTGGTTCAGTCCGTAGGCAACTGGGAAGACAAATCCGATCAGGGTCGCGATGCCCACTAACTGTGCCATGAATTGCCCAGAGTCGCTGCCCGATTGAGCAGGAAAACGGGCAAAGAGCCCAGCCGTCAGTAGTCCCCAAATTCCTCCCACAGCGTGGGCAGAAATCGAGCCACCGGGATCGTCCACTTTCAATCCGAATTCCAACCATTCGACTGCGTAGGTCACCAGAACGCCGGCAATCGCGCCGATGACTACTGCTTCTGCCGGCTTAATAAAGAGGCAGCCCGCGCTGCTGGCCACTAAACCACCAATCCATCCATTGCAGGTGAGTGAGGCGTCGGGTCTGCCAAAGCGTAAGCCGGTGACCGCCAACGCTGCCAACCCCGCCGATGCAGCCGCCAACGTGGTGTTGACGATCACCAGCAACGTTTGTCCGGCAGCGGATCCCCCGAATAAAATCGTACCCACAGAGTTCAGACCCAGCCAGCCGACCCAGCACAACATAGCGCCAAGTATTACGAACACGGCGTTATGCGCCGGAATTGCGTTCGGCATCTTGCTCGAGGAATACTTGCCACGCCGCGGGCCCAGAATCCATACGATACTTAACGCGGTCAAACCGCCGACGACCTGAATGCAACCCGAGCCGCCGACGTCGACGAAGCCGTGTCCCAACCCATAGTTAATACCGAGTTGTGCCAGCCATCCACCGCCCCACACCCAATGGGCGAACAGAGGAAACGTGAAACCGGCAAGCAATGCTGTGGACGCGCATGCCGCCCTCAGTCGCCACCGTTCCGCCGCAGCTCCCAGGGGAATAAGCGCGGCGAGTCCGACGCAAAGCATGCTGAAGCCCGCGGCGAGTGAGGCTGGCGAGCCGTCAAGATCGAATCTGCGGAAGAAGAATGGGCCGGCGCCAAGCCAGTCCCATCGCCCTCCGCCTGCGGTGAAGCTGTGGGTTGGCTGCCCGGTAAATCCCTGCACCGCAAAACCGCACACGAAATACACGATTGCGGCCACCGACAGGGTGCACAACGACGCAATCATGGTATGAGCTGCGCTGCGTGAGCGCCCTAACCCTGCGTTAATGAGCGCGAGCCCTCCCGCCGCCAGGGGCACGAGCAAAATACAAACAAGACAAATTACCGATGCTCCTTCAGACAGCGCCGGCACAGGTAGATTTGTCACCCCGTTTCATCCTCCAAAACCACATGAGAGCGCACCACCAGAACCAGCCCGATGACCTCCACGCCAAGACCAGCGAGTACAAAGATGGTCCGCGATTTCATGGACGCAAGCAGCGGCATGGAGGCGAGGACAATCACCCACCCAGCAACCAACATAAGAAAACCGGTCAATTTCATTGTCAGAATTCCTCAAATCAGGTGGTCGGTCGGAAAAGACATCGCAATACTAAATCAAAGGTTCGGATAATCCAGGCTGAAACTTATGGAGTGTAGAAGAAAGTTCGCCTTGCGCACCGCTGAACACCTCACTATTCTCATTGACTACGAGGAACGCGAAGAACATGACAAAACTTGAAGCAATCATTCAGCCCAATAAATTCGACGCCGTTAAAGAGGCGCTCTCGGAAATAGGCGCTGAAGGTATGACGATTTCGGAAGTGCGAGGACACGGACGTCAAAAGGGCCACACCGAGCATTATCGCGGCCGAGAGTACAGCGTTGACTTAATACCTAAAATCAAGGTCGAAGTGGT
>Ga0207665_10001383_pt1 | contig 16340 bp, 13 predicted proteins | sample LARL112metaG_FD_184351 | JGI IMG/M metagenome (GOLD analysis project Ga0207665, IMG submission 184351) | Corn, switchgrass and miscanthus rhizosphere microbial communities from Kellogg Biological Station, Michigan, USA - LAR L11-2 metaG... | ecosystem: Host-associated > Plants > Roots >...
GACAGCTTCGGCATTCCGCGCGAGCGCATCGAGAACTCGCTCGGCTCAGGCGTGCTCGCGAGCCCTAACGGCGTGGTGGTGACCAACAACCACGTCATACAGGGAAGCGGTGAGGCCGAGATCACGGTGGCGCTTTCCGACGGGCGCGAGTTTCCCGCCAAGGTCGTCCTCAAGGACGATCAGTCCGACCTCGCTGTGCTCCGCCTCGACGCCAAGGGCGTGCAGTTCCCCTCGATTGTCTTTGCCGATTCAGACAGCCTCGAAGTGGGAGACCTCGTGCTCGCGATTGGCGACCCCTTCGGCGTGGGCCAGACGGTGACCAGCGGCATCGTCTCGGCGCTCGCGCGCACGCAGGTCGGCATCTCCGACTATCAGTTCTTCATCCAGACCGACGCCGCCATCAATCCAGGCAACTCAGGCGGTGCGCTGGTCAACATGGACGGCAAGCTGATCGGCATCAACACGGCGATCTTCTCGAGAAGCGGCGGATCGCACGGCATCGGTTTTGCCATTCCGTCGAACATGGTGCGGCTGGTCGTCCAGGCTGCGCTCAAAGGGGGCAAGGTGCAGCGGCCTTGGCTCGGCGCTTCGCTGCAGCCAGTCACGCCAGACATCGCTGAATCGCTCGGCCTTGCCGCGCCGTCGGGCGCGCTCGTGAGCAACGTGCGCGCCAATGGCCCTGCAGCGCGGGCAGGGCTCCAAGCCGGTGACGTCGTGGTGGGCGTCGACGACAAGCCGGTGCAGGACCCGCACGCCTTCCAGTACCGCTTCGTTACCAAAGGGATCGGCGGCCAAGCCAATCTCAGCGTGTTGCGCAAGGGCCAGAAGCTCACGACCACCATTGCGCTCATTGCGCCTGTCGAAGATCCGCCCCGCGACGCGCGCGATCTCGGCGGCCATCATCCTCTCACCGGCTGCAAGATTGCGAACCTGTCTCCGGCCGTGGCGCAGGAGCTTGGCATAGACGATGACTCACGCATGGGTGTGGTGGTGCTCGACGTGAAGGACAAGACGCCTGCGGCACGGATCGGGGTGAAGCGCGGTGACATCGTCGTGGCGGTCAACAACGAGAAGGTGAAATCGGTGGCACAGCTCGTGAGCGTGCTCGACCTCGCTGGCGGGGGATGGCGGCTGTCGGTAGAGCGAGACGGCAAGGTATATAACCTCGCCATTCAGGGCTGATAAATGAAGAAGTCCGCCGCCAATCTGTTTGAGGCTGCGAGACTCTCGGAAAGTGCGCCAAGGCCGCTTGCCGACCGGCTGCGGCCAAAGACGCTCGACGAGGTAATTGGCCAGGATCATCTGCTCGGCGAACATGGCATCTTGCGCCGCATGGTCAAGGCGGGGCGACTGTCATCGGTGATCTTCTGGGGTCCGCCTGGGACCGGCAAGACGACCGTGGCGCGACTCCTTGCCGAAGTCACCGACCATCATTTCGAGCAGCTCTCGGCCATCCATTCCGGCGTCTCTGACTTGCGCAAGGTCTTCGATGCGGCCAAGGCGCGGCGCGAGGAGGGGCGCGGCACGCTGTTGTTCGTCGACGAGATCCACCGCTTCAATCGCTCCCAGCAGGATGCCTTCCTGCCGCACATGGAGGACGGGACCATCATTCTCGTAGGCGCCACCACCGAGAATCCATCCTTCGAGCTCAATTCGGCGCTTCTATCGCGCGCGAGCGTGCTCGTGTTCAGGCGGCTCGATGAGGCTGCGATCGAGCAGCTGCTGCAGCGCGCGGAGGCGCATGAAGACCGCAAGCTGCCGCTCACCCCCGACGCCCGCGAGGCGCTCGTCAACATGGCCGACGGCGACGGCCGGGGCGCCATCAACCTCGCAGAAGATGTGTTCCTCGCCGCCGCGTCCGGCGCCAAGACACCGCTCGACCGCGAGGCTTTGATAGCTCTGGTGCAGCGGCGCGCACCGATCTACGACAAATCGCAGGACGGCCACTACAATCTGATCAGCGCGCTTCACAAATCGGTGCGCGGCTCTGATCCCGACGCCTCGCTTTACTGGCTCGCCCGCATGCTCGCCGGCGGCGAGGACCCCCTCTATATTGCGCGCCGCCTGGTGCGTATGGCCATCGAGGACATCGGTCTTGCCGATCCAAACGCTCTGGTGCAGGCGATCGCCGCCAAGGACACTTACGACTTTCTGGGGACGCCCGAAGGCGAGCTCGCGCTGGCGCAAACCACGATCTATCTCGCGACCGCGCCGAAATCGAACGCGGGCTACGTCGCCTTCGGCCTTGCCACCCGTGCTGCGGAGGAGGGCGGCTCGCTGCTCCCGCCGAAGCACATCCTCAACGCGACGACCAGGCTGATGAAGCAGGAAGGTTACGGTCGCGGCTATGCCTACGATCATAACGACGAGGAGGCGTTCTCGGGCCAGAACTACTTCCCTGACGGCATGGAGCGCCAGACCTTCTACGCACCCACGACTTACGGGTACGAGGCCGAGGTGAAGCAGCGGCTCGACCGCTGGGCCAAGCTTCGCAAGGAGCGCTCGATCAAGCCTTGAGCTTGGACGTATCGATAGGAAGCTTGCGCAGCCGCACGCCGGTCGCCGCGAAAATGGCATTGGTGACCGCTGGCGGGACGGCGCAGGTCTCGGGCTCGCCCATTCCGCCCGGAGCCTCCCCGCTGTCGATGATGTGGATGTCGATCGCGGGGATCTCATTGATGCGCAAGGCTCGATAGTTGTCGAAATTGCTCTGTTCCACCCGGCCGTCTTTCAGCGTGATCTCGCCGTAAAGGGCGGCGGTCAGACCATAGAGGATGGCGCTTTGCGCCTGCGCCTCGATGGTGTTGGGATTGATCCCGATACCGCAATCGACCGCGCAGGTGATACGCTTGACCGCAACGTCGCCGTCCTTGGACACCGCGACCTCGGCGACCTGCGCCATGTAGCTGCCAAACACATTCTGCACCGACACGCCGCGGCCTCAGGGGCTGGCCCCAGCCTGACTTCTCGGCGGCCAGATCGAGCACGCCTTGGCACGCGGCGATTTGTCGAGCAGAGCACGGCGATATTCCACCGGATCTTTCTTGGCGGGCTGCGGCAAGCTCATCAATGAAGCTCTCGCCACGAAGATGTTTTGCGAGGGGCCGACGCTCCGCCAGAACGCGGTTTGAATTCCCTTGGGTTCGTTCTGCACATATTCCAGCCGCACGTTCGGGATCCTGACGAACTGGCGTGTCGTCGAGCTTACGAAGAAGCGGCCGTCCGGTCCGGTCAAAGTCGCGAAAAAGCCGATGATGAGAGACCCTGTGATATTCACGAGCAGGGTGCCCCACGGGAAGGTTTCACCAAACAGGCGCGCCGCGAATCCCGTGCACCAATAGCGCGCAGCGCCGCCGATCGCGCTGCCAATCGCAATCCAGATATAGCTCATCATGAGGTGTTCCGAACTTGGGCGTGGGCTTCACGCCTATATAGGCTGAGTCGGTTCTAGCTTTCGCACCGGCGCGGGGGGCTCTTCCTCGAATTCGGCAATCGCCAGCGCCTCGTCGTCCCCTGCCGGCTGCGGCAGAAGATGATGCGGCAGGAAGAAGGCGTTGGCGATAAGAGTCGGAACGACGGCGCTACCGATCACGCCGGCAACAAGGATTGAATACTGCCCCTGGTCGATGATGTGGTGCGACAAGCCGAACAAGGAGGAGATGGATCCGAAGGTCAGCCCGGTCGACATCAGCAGCGTGGTGTACATCGCCTCTTGCTGGGGCGTCTTGTGCGCCTTGGTCACTGGAAAGGCTCCCACGAACTTCGTGAACATCTTGACCAGGAGCAGGAGCACGAAGGCGAACGGAGCAGCGATAAGCGCCGGAATCGAGACGAACGAACCCGCACGAATGAAATAGAACGGCGTGAGGAAGCCGAAGGTCAGGGTACGGAGCCTGCGGATGAGCATGTGGTCCCGGCCCACGGTGCCGGCGAGCACCATGCCGATAATGTAGGCGGGCAAGACAGCCTCGCTATCTGCCCAGGCGGCAGGGGCACCTAAGCCGAACAGACACAGCAGGAGGAACTTGGTCTCGAGCTCCGACGGCCGGTTGCCATAGAGCTTGAAGAATCTCGGCGTAAGCCACGGCAGAATGGCGAATACCATGACCGCGACGGCGGCGAAGATGAGCGTCTTCAGCGTGAAGGGGGCGAAGATGAAGCCGAGCGCGAGCACGGTGCCGAGATCGTTGATGAAGCACGCGGCGAGCACGGTCTTGCCGTATTCGGTCTTGTTCAATCCGGATTCCAGCATTACGGCGTAGACGACGGCGACCGACGTGGTGGAGAGGGCGACACCGCCGAGCCAGCTTGCTATCGGGTTCCAGCCGAGCAGGAAATAGGCGGCGGCAGCGCAGCCGAAGAACGGGAAGAAGAATCCCACGAAGCCGACTGCGGTCGCCTCCTTCCATTTGCGCTTGAACACTTGGGGATCGAGCTCGGCGCCAGCGAGAAAAGTGAGAACGATGGCGCCCGTGCCCGAAAGAACTTTGATCCACGTCTCCTCGGTGCCGAGTACGACGGAGCCGAGGGCGGCCCCGATGACCAACTGCGCGATGGTGCCGACGATGATCTCGGACAGCGCAGTGGAGACCCTGAGCCAAATCGATAGGAGAGATGCAATCGGCGCAAGGCCGAGCCACAGCGCTGCCAAAGCCCAAATTCCAGTCATGTCGCCTCCTTGGCTTCCTGCTCAAGCCCGCGAGGTGTGGAGGCGGGTGCTGGCAAAACAAAACCCGCCTTGCGGCGGGTTGCAGACCTAGTCTCCCACCGCATGACAAAGATGCGGTAGGAGTCATTAGCGCAGCGGCGGTTCAGGGGGACTCCATCCCCTTTCGCACTGATAGGCAGAATGTAGACGGTAATTTATTCCGATCAAAGCCCATTGCAGGCCAAATTGCGCCACCGCGTATGCTTTGGGGACAGTGAAGGGACGCGCACTCCAATGGCGGGAGTTGAGACAAGGGTGGTGAGCCGCGCCGAAGATGGCATGCGGCTCGACCGCTGGTTCAAGACGCACTACGCCTCGCTGCCGCATAGCCGGCTCGAGAAGCTGCTGCGCACCGGCCAGGTGAGGGTCGATGGCGGCCGCGCCAAGGCGAGCACGCGGCTTGCCGCGGGCCAGACGGTGCGCATCCCGCCGCTTCCCGATACGCCGCCACCGCCTGCGCCGGCGCAGGCGGTGTCAAAGGCCGACCGTACGTTTCTCGCCTCCATCACGCTCTACGAGGACGATGACCTGCTGGTGCTCAACAAGCCGTCGGGCATCGCCGTGCAGGGCGGCACCAAGACGACGCACCATGTCGACCGCCTGCTCGAAGGCCTGGGCGACGGACCCGAGACGCGGCCGCGCCTCGTGCACAGGCTCGATCGCGATACCACCGGCGTGCTGGTGATCGCCAAGCGCCGCGCCATCGCGGCAAAGCTCGGCCGCGCCTTCCAGACGCGCTCGGTGCGCAAGATATATTGGGCGCTGGTGCACGGCGTGCCGAAGCCGCCCCAAGGCAAGATCGATGCTGCCCTGGTCAAGGCAGGCGGTCCCGACGGCGACCGGGTGCGCAAAGCGCGCGCGGGCGAACAGGACATCGCGCAGTCCGCTGTCACCCATTATGCAGTGGTGGACAGGGCAGGGCAGAAGGTCGCCTTCGTCTCGCTCAAGCCCGTGACTGGACGCCAGCATCAACTCCGCGCCCACATGGCGATCATCGGCCATCCCATTCTCGGCGACGGCAAATACCAAGGCGACAAGAACTTGCCCGAGGGTATCCCCAACAGGCTTTACCTGCATGCCCGACGCATCAGCTTCCCGCACCCTTCCGGCGAAGGCATCGTGGATATCACTGCGCCTCTGCCTGAGCACATGGCGAAGGCCTTCGCCCTGCTCGGCTTTGCCGAAGGCAATGAGGCGGAAACAGCCAGTAGAGCGTTATGATCGCGGCGCAGCGAGAAGGAATAAGGAATAGATAATGCGAGATCGTAGTCTTTGGTTCGTGCGTTTTGCCCAGTCGGTCTCTCAGTTCACGGGGCAGCCGGTCACGTTTTTCATTGCGCTCGCGACGATCGTGGTGTGGGCGATCTCGGGGCCGTTGTTCGGATTCAGCGATACTTGGCAGCTCGTCATCAACACAGGTACCACGATCGTCACTTTCCTGATGGTGTTCGTGATCCAGAACACGCAGAACCGCGATACGACGGCCATGCAGATCAAGCTCGACGAGCTGATCCGCGTGACGAAGAGGGCGCGCAACGTGCTGCTCGATCTCGAAGAGCTGGACGACAAGACCTTGCAGGAACTGCGGCTGGACTACGAGAAGCTTGCACGCAAGGAGAAGTCGCGCACGCGCACGCCTGTCAGGGCCGAGCCGGTGCCGAAGCGCCCGGCTGGCGCGAAGGCACGCAAAGGCTGAGCGCGAGAGATGACTTCCACGAGCAAAAGTGCCGCTTTAGGTGTCTCGCGCGCCGCAAATCTTCCCACGCGCTTCTACAAGGACGTCACAATAAAACATGAGGAGGGCGGGGCGGCCTCGCTTCTGCTCGACGGCAAGCCGGTGCGCACCCCAGGCAAGTCGCATCTTATTTTCCCCACACGGGCGCTCGCCGAGGCGGCCGCCGACGAATGGCGTGCGCAACAGGAGCGCATCGATCCTTCGACCATGCCGCTCACTAAGCTCGCCAATAGCGCGATCGACGGGGTTAGAGGTCACGAGCAGACGGTGATCGATGACATCCTGAAATATGCCGGCTCCGATCTCCTCTGCTACCGTACCGAGGGGCCGAAAGCGTTGGTCGCATCGCAGACCAAGCATTGGGACCCGGTGCTCTCCTGGGCCAAGACCACGCTCGATGCGCCCCTCAACCTTGCCGAAGGCGTCGTGCATGTGGCCCAGCCCAAAGCTTCACTTGATGGCGTCAGACGCGCGCTGGAGGGACTCGACGCCTTCAGCCTCGCTGCAATGCACGTCATGACCACGCTCACCGGCTCAGCCCTGCTTCCGACTGCGGTGTTGCGCGGCAGGCTCACCCCTGAACAGGCATGGCAGGCAGCCCATGTGGATGAGGACTTCCAGATCAGCCAGTGGGGCGAGGATGCCGAGGCCGCGCACCGCCGCGCCCATCGCCGTCGCGACTTCGACGCAGCGGCACGAGTGCTCGAGACACTTCGCGGCTGAAATTCAGCGGTTATTGCCGGATCTGGTGACGATTTCGGTCCAGGGTCCTTCCGGAACCTCCGATTGATCCACGAAACGCCATTCGGTCAGCGCATTGTCGGTCATGCCGAGGTGATGCCAGACCGCTGGAGACAGATCCAACCCGGCCTCGGCGTCGAAAGTGTTGAGCGGCACGTCTGCGTCGCCGAACACGAACCCGAAGTCGTCCTCGCCGCACGGACCGACATCCTGCCATTGCGCGTAACAGGAGCGCCCATTGTAGCGGATCTCGACCCAGCGGTTCTTCAGCAGGGGATCGAGCCCGGGGCGATACCAGGGGATGTCGCTCGCCTCGGCCTTCAGCTGGTTCTGCTCGGCGAACTCGCCATAGGGCAGCGCCACGTAGAACGGGTTCTCCTTTGGTGCGAACCCTGCCGGCCAATGGCCGTTGCGATGCCAGGGATCATCCACGCCGCCGAAACTGGCGAGCCAATCCTTGTCCCAGTAACTCTCGTGATTGGGGATGTAGGCATTCTCGGCGTCGGCCTGCTCGCCCACCCAGAACATGGTTGTCATGGTCGTCTTGAAATCGTTGAGCGGCACAGCCATCGCGCGGGCGATCCTCGGTCGGAGCACAGCTAAACAAGCGGCGCTTCCGGCGGCAACCAAGAACCCGCGCCGCGTCAGGTGAAGTGTTCCCATCGGGCGCTCCCTTCCTTTGCGGCGCGGATTATTATCCAATTTTGACAGCAATTTAGCCGAATATGGGCGGCGGTGACGCATGCGGCATCGCGGCCCGATTCGGCCTGTTCCCGGGAAGCGGCGGCATTTGCGCGGCTTCCCCCCCATGCTATTCACCGTCACCCTTGCGTCATTGGGAGCGGGCTGATGAAGGAAGTCTTAGAGGAGCTTGAAATCCGTCGCGACAAGGCGCGAGCCGGCGGCGGCCAGGCCCGCATCGACGCTCAGCACAAGCGCGGCAAGCTCACGGCGAGAGAGCGCCTCGAGCTCCTGCTCGACGAAGGCTCCTTCGAGGAGTTCGACATGTATGTCGAGCACCGCTGCATCGATTTCGGCATGGAGCAGAGCAAAGTCCCAGGCGACGGCGTGGTCACCGGCTGGGGCACCATCAATGGCCGCGTCACCTATGTGTTCGCCAAGGATTTCACCGTGTTCGGCGGCTCGCTCTCGGAAGCGCACGCCAACAAGATGATCAAGATCCAGGACATGGCGCTGCAGAACCGCGCGCCGATCATCGGCCTGTTCGACGCCGGCGGCGCGCGCATCCAGGAGGGCGTGGCGGCGCTCGGCGGCTATGGCGAGGTGTTCACCCGCAACGTGCTCGCCTCGGGCGTGATCCCGCAGATCAGCGTGATCATGGGCCCGTGCGCCGGCGGCGATGTTTACTCCCCCGCCATGACCGACTTCATCTTCATGGTGAAGGACACCTCCTACATGTTCGTCACCGGTCCCGATGTGGTGAAGACCGTGACCAAGGAGGAAGTGACGGCCGAGCAGCTCGGCGGCGCCATCGTCCATACGACGAAGTCGTCGATCGCCGACGGCGCCTACGAGAACGACGTCGAGGCGCTGCTCCAGATGCGCCGGCTGATGGACTTCCTGCCGTCGAGCAATATCTCCGGCGTGCCTGAGCTTCCCACCCGCGATCCGTGGGACCGCGATGAGCCGTCGCTCGACACGCTCATCCCAGACAATCCGAACAAGCCCTACGACATCAAGGAGCTGATCCTCAAAGTTGTCGACGAGGGCGACTTCTTCGAGATTCAGGAGGCCTACGCCCGCAATATCGTGATCGGCTTCGCCCGCATGGAAGGGCGCACCATTGGCATCGTCGCCAATCAGCCCATGGTGCTCGCCGGCGTGCTCGATTCAGACGCATCGCGGAAAGCCGCGCGCTTCGTGCGCTTCTGCGACTGCTTCAACATCCCGATCGTCACCTTCGTCGATGTGCCGGGCTTCCTGCCCGGCACCGACCAGGAATATGGCGGGCTGATCAAGCACGGCGCCAAGCTCCTGTTCGCCTTCACCGAGGCGACTGTGCCGAAGGTAACGGTGATCACGCGGAAAGCCTATGGCGGGGCCTACGACGTCATGAGCTCGAAGCACATCAGGGGCGACATCAACTATGCTTGGCCCTCGGCCGAGATCGCGGTGATGGGGGCCAAGGGCGCAGCCGAGATCCTCTACCGCGCCGAGCTCGCGAACCCCGCCAAGATCAAGAAACGCATCGACGAATACCAGGCGCGCTTCGCCAATCCGTTCGTGGCGGCCGAGCGCGGCTATATCGACGAGGTGATCATGCCGCACGGTACGCGCAAGCGCATCGCTCGAGCGCTACAGATGCTGCGCAACAAGCACCTCGCCAACCCGCCCAAGAAGCACGACAACATCCCGCTTTGAGCAGCTGAAACGCCTTCGGATCGTCATGGCCGGGCTTGGCCCGGCCATCCACAATTTGGCAAACTCAGCGCATGCGGGCCGGTTGGGCCCACTTGAAGGGCGCGCTAATGCGCGGCGGGCTCGATCGGCGTGAGGAAGCGGTTATAGATCCAGCCGGTCGTCGATGTTTTGGGATCGGTGACCTGCACCCACTTCTTATGCCGCGCCATGACCCGCAGCTTGAGGCCCTTGCCGGCGACCTTGACCGTCTCTGAGGATTTCTCCGCCTTCGCGTGCATGTCCACCGCGGATTTGGTCTCCATCCACTCGGCGGGCGCTCGCGGCTCTTCCGGCGGGGGACCCAGCGCATAGCCCCCGTCATGCGGGCGCGCCGGTGGCGGGGCCGGTATGGTCACGACCTTTACGGTGTTGACCTTCACCGCGGGGGCGGCTCCGGCCGACGCTGCCGGCCTCTGCTGTGGCGGGAGCGACGAGCTGTCGATCGATCGGGTTGTCTCGGCTGTCGCGACCTGTTCGAAGGGATTGCTTGCGCTCGCGGCGACGGCGGCGGTGTCAGCGGACGAGGGGGCGATGCTCAGCCGTGTTTCGGATTGCGCCAGTACGGTTCCGTCCGCCGCGATGAGCTCGAGGCGCATGTTGGAGGTGGCCCCACGCTCCGGCAGACGCAATTGCAAGTCGGCGATCTCGTCGGTGCGGAGGCTCCAACCAGTGATGCCATAGGGACGGCCTTGCGAGAAGGTGGCGCCCTCGGGGAGCGCAGTGACGGCGATGATGCTGCGCACTGGGAGCGCGTCAGTCGCGTCAATGGCGACGGGAAACTCGATGACGTCGCCGGCCTTGGCCTCGATGCGGTCAGGCGAGGAAAGAGCGACTTCCAACGTACTCGGGCGTTGCTCGGGCTGCGCCAAAGCGGTTGGGGCAGGCGGGCTCGGTGTGCTCGATTTGGCAGCAGGAGGTGTTCCATGAACTGCGTGCGCTGCCACCATGTCCTGCCACAGCCGAACGAAGAGCATGGTCAATGGAATGAGGGCCAAGACCACCAAAGCCGAGACCCAAGCATTTCTGCTCAGACCGCGCTTGCCTTGATCCGCGGCCGGCCTCGGCTCGGGCGCGTCTGGCTGAACCTTCGCGTGGGCTTGCTGGCTGGGGAAGCCAATCGCTGTCGGAACCAGGGTCGGTCTTGGGAAGGCTGGCCGCCTCGGCGCGGGAGGATTTTCTCCGCGCAGCGGCTCAAGGAAGCGCTTCGCCAGGGCGGGAATATCCTGATGCGAAGGCTCTGACGCGAGCTGCCTGGCTTGGGCTCTGAGGGGCTGCACTTCTGACCGGACCTTCTAGGGGATGCGCCTGACCTCTCACCATGCGGGCGAGGCCGTGTCATTTCAGTCACTGTCAAGTGTTATGATGACATTTCTTGGGCAAAATTGTCGCCTTCCACCGCTGCACCCGTCCTCCAGGAGGACGAGGGCTTGGAACCGCCTGCAATTTGGGAAGAGGGGCTTCGCCCCGATCGGGTCTTATCCCCGGCGCCAAACTTCACTTAGAGTCCGGATCACCTCGTCCAGTTGAAGGGCGCATCATGAGGCGTTCGTGACGCGGGACGAGGTGCGGCGCCTGCGCTCGGGCGGTGCCGGAGCTCCCTCCGGACCCACTGTCTACGAGGTCCTGCTAGGAGCTAGCTGATCGACCGGTTTGTCCAGCAACGAAAAGCAGGGCCCGGTGCCGACAAGACGTCCGCAAATACCATGCGCTACCGGCCTCTGGCCTACTTGAGCGCATGTGGCGCGCCGAGAGGCGCCCGCCGTGGTCCTCACAAAGGATCGCGGAACCATAGGTTTGCGCTTTTCGGCGCGCCTTCCCCTTCGATCGAAGGGGAAGCTCCCTCGGGTCAAGCCCGAGGGCAAGCTTTGATATGACTTCGCGGGCTCGCCCGGCGAAGCGATGAAGCTTGCGAGCAAGCGCGCCCGGGCGCTACAGATGCTGCGCAATAAGCACCTCGAGAACCCGCCCAAGAAGCACGACACATCCCTCTGTGACGCGGCCGATCCTCAGTCCTGCCGAGGCGCTCGGGCTTTCCGGCGCCACGCTCGAAGCGCGGATCAGGCGCGCCGCAAATCACGTCAGCGATGCGACCTTCGCGCGGATCGCCGCACGCCTGCTTGCGGACGCGCGCGCCAACGAGATGATCTACGAGCATGAGGGAGTGCAGGAACCGGTCCGCTTGATGCTGCGCCCGTTGCTCGTGATGCAGGAGCAGCTCAGTTACGTCCATCACGTCTGCCTTCAGTTGATCGAGGCGCTGAAGCGCTTGCCCGATCTCTATCTGCAAGACGAGCGGATCAGGAAAATCGTGGCGATCACGCCCGACGAGGAGCGCTGGTTCCGCGATACGTGGACGAAGGAGCACTCGCGCTTCAATTCGATCTATGGCCGGCTCGATGCGGTGTGCGATTTCACCGGCGCCGGCTGGCAGGACTCGCTCCACTTCATGGAACCGAACCTCACCGGAGTAGGCGGAATTCACTACGCCCCGATCGCCGAGCAGCTCGTCATGCGCGACGTCATGCCGACCTTGCTTGGGCACGACCCGAGCCTCGTCGTCGAGCTGCCGCGGGACCAGCGCGAATTGTTTGTCCAGGTGTTGATCGATCACGCCCGCGCCATCGGCCGGGAGTCGTGTCAGCTCTGCTTTGTCGAACCGAAATACGTGCATGAGGGGCCTGCCGAGCAGTCGGTGTTGAGCGAATTCCTGTCTGAGCGGCATGGTCTCACCATCGCCCACGCCGATCCGCGCGAGTTGCGCGCGGAGGGGGAGGAGGTCTTCTACGAGGACGTCAAGATCGACGTCGTCTACCGCGATTACGAGCTGCGCGAGCTGATCGCTCTCGCGAAGGAGATCGGGCGCCCACTCGAAGCAATGCGGCTCCTGTTCCGGCAGAACCGCGTCGTCTCGTCGCTCGTCGGCGATTTCGATCACAAGAGCGCCTTCGAGATTCTGACCGAGCCTGCGCTCGGCGAGCAATATTTCGGCGCAGACGACCGCAGACTGTTCCGGCGCCATGTGTTGTGGACGCGACTCTTGGCGGATCGGCGCACGACGCTGCCCCACGACGAGGAAGGTGACCTGCTCGAATATGCGTGCCTTAATCGCGACCTGCTGGTGCTGAAGCCGAACCGCGCCTATGGCGGTAGTGGAGTCATGATCGGTCCTGCGACCGAGCAAGCCGACTGGGAGAGAGCTTTAGAGAAGGCGGTCCTGAGCGCGGAGGATCCCGAGAATTCCTGGGTGGTGCAGACGGCGACGCGGCTTCCGGTGCACGAGTTCCCGGTTGTCGGTCCGGACGGACGCGTTTTCGGCGAGCCGTTCTATGCGGTGATGGGTTTTGCCGCGACCGAGAATGGACTCGGCACCATCTCCCGGGTGTCGCAGAAGCAAGTGGTCAATGTCGCCCAGCGTGGGGGGCTTGCTGCGGTGCTCGAGGCCGAGGTCCCGGCCGAGCTGCGCATCCCCAAACGTCCCATCAGCCGCGCCGAGGACTTGGAGCAATCGCTGCGCGCGCAAATCTCGGAATTGCGCCATCTCGATCAGACCATCGCGCTGCTCGGTTGGGACGAGGAAACCCTACTGCCGCCTGCGGGACGTGCGGAACGAGGGCAGCAGCTTGCGACGCTCGAAGGCATTCGCCACAAATTGCTGGCGTCTGACCGGCTAGGCGATCTGGTGGAGGAGGTCGCCGCGCAGTCTGACGGGAACGAGCGGCTTGCGCGCGAGCTCTTCCTGCTTCGGCGTTTGCGGCGCCAAGCTCTGGCGTTGCCCGAGGATCTCGTGCGCCACTTCGCCCATGCGAGGTCGCAGGCTCTTGGGACCTGGGAAGAGGCACGCAAAAAGAGCTCCTATGCTCTGTTCGCGCCATCCTTTGAGAGGTTGGTCGCGCTGGTGCGAGAACGCGCACAGGCGCTTGCCGGCGAGGGCGATCCTTATGAGGCCCTGCTCGACGAGCACGAGCCCGGCATGAGCCGCTCGCGCCTCGATCCCGTGCTGGAGGAGGTGCGCAATGCTCTGGTGCCGCTGGTTCGCGGGGCCGATCCGCGCCCCGATGGAGTGCTGCACGGACGCACCTTTCCCGACGCCGGGCAGTGGGAGCTCAGCCGGCGCTTGCTCGCGAGAATGGGCTTTGCCTTCGAGCGGGGGCGGCTCGACCGCTCGACCCATCCCTTCTCGCTTCTTGCGGGCCTAAACGACGTGCGCCTGACCATTAGGGTCGATGAGAGGAATGTCTCCGAAGCAGTGTTGGCTGCGCTGCATGAAGGGGGGCACGGCCTCTACGACCAAGGCTTCGATCCAGAGGACCGCGACACGCTGCTTGCCGAGGCTCCCAGCATGGGCTTGCAAGAATCCCAAGCGCGCCTGTGGGAAAACCATGTCGGCCGCGCCCGTGCCTTTTGGGATTATGCCTTGCCGAGTTTGCGGGAGTTGTTCCCGGAGGTGGTCGATGGCCTCGACGCCGAGCCGTTCTATCGCAGCGTGAATCTGGTGCGGCCCGGGGTGAACCGGGTGGCGGCGGACGAGGTCTCCTATCATCTCCATATCGTGCTGCGCTACGAGCTCGAGGTCGCGCTCATCTCCGGCTCGCTCGCCGTTCGCGATCTGCCGCAAGTTTGGGACGAGCGCAGCACGTCATTGATCGGGGCAACTCCGAAATCTGACCGCGAAGGCGTGCTTCAGGACGTGCATTGGTCGCTCGGCATGTTCGGGTATTTTCCGACCTACACGTTGGGTAGCCTATATGCGGCGCAGCTTGCGGAAGCTTACGCGCACGAGCATCCCCTCGATGACGAAATCCGTCGCGGCGAATTTGGCGGCCTGCTCGCCTGGCTCCGCACCAATATTTATCGGGTAGGCCAGCGGCTCTCGGCCGAGGAAATCATCGAGAAGGCGACCGGCAACGGTCTCGGAACGGGAGCTTTTTTCCGCTACATTAAGGCAAAACGCTTATCCTGAAGCTGAAAGGCCCCCAGCAACATCCTGCTTTAGGGAAAACAGACCTTATGGAGCAAGTGAGCAGGGATCAACGAGTAGAGCAGCGAAGGTCAAGCTCGAGGGCAAGCCTTGACATGACTTCGCAGGCTCGCCCGGCGAAGCGATGAATCATGCCGGCGACCCGACAATCGAAACGCGCGAAAACATTCCTCTATCTCCGCGCCGGTCCGGCATGACTTGAGGGGCCCGGCCGTTTTATAGCTGTGGCGCTGAGGGTCAGCCAAACACGACTTGATGAAGGGGAGACGCATCATGCACCGCACGCACGTAATGATTGGCCTTGCTTCGCTTCTGGGCGCTGCGCTCGCCGCAGGCCCTGCCTTGGCGGTGACTGCCTCTTCCCCAACCGGTCATCTCAATGTGCGGAGCGGCCCAGGATTCCAATATCAGGTGGTGAGCCAGATCCCGGCCAACACTCCCGCCCAGATCACCGGATGCGTATCGGACTATTCCTGGTGCGCCGTCGCCCTTCCGGGCGGGGTGACCGGCTGGGCTTCGGCTCCCTATCTTGTGACCAGCGCTGCTGGCACGCCGAAGAATCTCCAAGTGGCCGGCGCTCAGCTCGGCATTCCGACCATCACGCCGGTCAACACCGGAACCGTCGTCGCAACGCCGCCGGTCGGAGCCATGGTGCCGGTCCCGCCAGCCGTCGGGGTCGTCCAACCGATCGCGCCTCCGCCGAACGTGGTCTCTTACGTGACGATGCAGCCCATCCAGCCCGTTATCGTCGATGGCGAAGTGATGGTCGGCGCGACCCTGCCCGCGGCGGCGCCGGTCTATCCCGTTCCTGCCTCGCCTTACGCTTTTGCCTACATCAACGGCCAGAGAGTTCTCGTTGAACCGACCGCGAGGAAGATCGTCTACGTCGTGAGGTAGATGTGCGGCCGCCTAACCGAAGAATGTCAAAGGGCGACCGTTGTGCAGGTCAGCCGATTTACTCCGGCTTGAATCTGGTGCCGGGGATCTTGGCGCACGCCGCCTTGGTCAGCTCGAGATAGCCCTGGCCCTTGCAAGCATTCTGGCCGGGGCAGCCGTTCTTGCCGCCGCAGTCGCTCTGGCCCTTGCAGGCATTGGCGCCGATGCACTTGCCCTTGGCATGATCGGCGAAAGCGACTCCCAGCGGAGGGGCAATGGTGGCGATCAGCGCAGCCACGGCTGTGGCGATGGCGGCGCCGGATTTGCAAGCAGGTTTCATGCTCTCTCCTTGGGACGTGTCGCTCATTTTAGTTGGGCGGCGTTCACCCTGAGATCACAGCTTCGTGGGCAAGGGGGGGCGGGCCGCGCCGCGCGCTTACACTCCACCCGTTCCGCGTCCGTGATGACGCGGGTGGCACGACCGTCTGCATCTTGGGACGAGGGGGCGCCGGCCCCTGAGCGGCCGCTATTGCGCGACTTGCTCGGCCGGCGTGAGGAAGCGGTTGTAGATCCAGCCGGTCGTCGACGTCTTGGGATCGTTGACCTGGATCCAGTTCTTATCCCGCGCCGTGACTCGGACCTTGAGGCCCTTGTCGACGACCTTGACCGTCTCGGAGGATTGCTCGGCCTTCGCGTGGATGTCGACCGCGGCCTTGGTCACCATCCACTCTGCCGGCGCTTGCGGCGCTTCCGTTGCCGGACCCAATCCATAGCCGCCGTCGTGCGGGCGCGCCGGATTCGGGGCCGGGACGGTGACGACCTTTACGGTGTTGACCTTCACCGCAGGGGCGGCTCCGGCCGACGCTGCCGGCTTCCGCAGC
>Ga0207665_10001384_pt1 | contig 16335 bp, 14 predicted proteins | sample LARL112metaG_FD_184351 | JGI IMG/M metagenome (GOLD analysis project Ga0207665, IMG submission 184351) | Corn, switchgrass and miscanthus rhizosphere microbial communities from Kellogg Biological Station, Michigan, USA - LAR L11-2 metaG... | ecosystem: Host-associated > Plants > Roots >...
AAGCAGGCGCTCGGGCGTTGAGCCAGAAGCCCTCTGAACTGACGGAGATCGTGCACACATCGAGTCCTCATAGGGGGAACGAGAATCCGTGACCGAGAATCGGCTCGATGGCCAAGATCGATGCGCTGGAAGGAGGTGAGGAGCCGAAGCGGCTACTCGCTCAGATCGCCTGAGGAGCGAGTATGGCGGTAATCAAAGTTTACCAGTGACAGGACGCGACCGAGGCGTGGCCAATGGCCAAGGCGGCTCCACCGCCCCAGATGAGAGTTCCAATCCACGGATGACTCAGAAGTCACGTGGCGGCCGCGGTAGGAAAGGAGGCCTCAGTGATGGCGGATGACGAGGTAACCCGCAACCTCAAGGGCATGGATGAGCTCGACTTCGTGGGATGGAACAGCGCCGACTGGCACGGCGTGTTCGCCCACTACCATACCGGCGACGTTCGTGTAGATGTCCACGGGCAGGCCCAAACCCATGGGATCCAGGAGCACATCGATGCCATGCGGGCGTTCGTCGAGGCCACCGGTGGCACACCCATCCAGATCACGTCCCACCCGGTCAAATTCGGATCCGGACAGTGGACGTGCGTGGTCGGAGAGTTCGAAGGCGGCGGCCGGATGGTGACCGTCGCGAAATGGCGCGACGGCGCAATCGCCGAGGAATACATCTGGATGTAGCGTCTGCCGCGACCTTGCGTCCGGGTGGTTATCTTTCGACGAGCTGGGGGAGGCACATTCGAGGGAACTAGCCGCAGCAATCGCATGAGAGCGGGGGATGACGGGTCGAAGTCCACCACTTGACGGGACGCGACCGAGGCCAGTCGTCCTCAGCGAGCCCGAGCGTGCCATCGAGGCTCTTATGGAACTGCCTCTCCTGTATTCGTGTCCGGGCCTGAATGGGGACATAGATTCCCGGCCTGCATGATCATGTCCCGTGTCCGGTAAGTAGATGACTGCGGCGGGCCGAGGGCCGCAGCGACTGCCTTCCCACGGTGTGCTCATCACTCGCACGGAAGCAGCTCTCCGAGCTGGAGCGCGCCGCACGGTCGTGATCATTGGTGTCGTCGCGGGGTGGCGCGTTCCCACCAGTCGATGGTTTCTGCGTCGGCGGTCATGCGGTCGAGGATGCCGGCGATGAGCTCGGCGCGGGTGCCTCCGCCACCGGCGAAACAGAACTTCCAGAGTTGCGTGGCGGCGAGGTGGTAGTGGTGGATCGTCTCATCCACGGTGCAGGCATCAATCTCGCCGTCCCGGTAGCGGTCGATCGCCGCGGCGACGTGGCTGAGAAGCCTGGCCAGCTGCGCCTGATGGTAGGCGCTCACCCGTTCGCGGGCGGCGCGCCGTTCGGCCTTGGTGCCCATGACTGGGGACGGTACCCCGCTTCCGCCCGGGTCCGGCGCGGGTAGCCGCTCACCTGGGCACCGAGCAGCCGCCCCATAGATCCAGCCGTTCGGCACTGGCTTCGATGGCGCCAGCCGCAGGTCGGAATGTGTAGATCGGCGGCTACTTGCGCGCCAGGAGCAGACCAGCGCCAATCACGGAGCGTGATGTTGACTCAGACGCAGCGTGAGGCCAGATCGCCGAGTGTGCGCCACTTGTGGATAGCGAGTCCGTCGCCCATGAGGCGTACAGAACGGCCTCCCATGGTGCCCTGTGTCTGGTATGGCGTTGTCCTGCGTGGGTGCGTCCGAGGAGCCAGTGCGGGCGCCCCTGGTGCCCAGCCTGGTCATCGCAGCTGCTTTGGGGCGGTCTCCTGCAGTTGCAGGGATGAAAATGGCGTACCGCCAGGACCCGTCGCAGATGCCGGCGCGCTCTCGATCGGCCCTGCCTGGAACGCGCCCGGATACGGCGGGCCCGCTACACGGGGACCGGCAGGCTTTCGGGCTGGCCTGTGTGGTCTGGGCACGGTTCGTGCGGCGCGTGCAAGAGGCCTCAGAGCGCTTGGGCCGGCTGGGAGGTAGCGGAGGGCGGGGCGGCTATGGCGTCGGGCCGCGAGTGGTTAGCTGAGCATTGCCCGGAGGGAGTGCCTGGCGCGGGAGGCGTGGGCCTTGACCGCGCCCTTGCTGATCCCCATGACTGCGGCGATTTGCGCTTCGGACAGATCGGCGTAATAGCGCAGCACCACCACCTCCCGCTGCCGGATGGGCAGAGCGCTGAGCGCCGCCGGCACCGACGATCGCTCCAGCCCGGCCAGCGCACTGTCCTCAGCGCTGGGCAGCTCCGGTGCCGGCAGGGGGAGGTGGCGGTCTGCTACCACGCGGTGCCGCAGCACCGACCGGGATCTGTTGATCACCGAACGGCGCAGGTAGGGCAGCGCCTTGCTGGTGTCCCGCAGCCGCCACCATGCGCGGTGCATCGCGATGAAGGAGTCCTGCACCACGTCCTCGGCGGTGGCGAAGTCACCGACGAGCAGCACCGCGGCGCGGACCAGCATGGCGTAGTGAGCTTGATACATCACAGTCACCACCTCATCCCGGGCCGGCCCGGCCATGCCCGGCGCGGTCACAGCCAGCCTGGAATCCCGCGCGGACGTGTCCGTCGGCGTGGTCATCTCGACATTCCCCCGTGAACTCTGCGACCCGGCTGGGCCACCCGCGTACTGGTTGCGTCCCGGCAGGCCTATGAGCGCCCCGTGGCGCCGCGGCGGACCTGGCACCGGACCTGCCAGGGCCTCCTAGGCCGATGTTCCGGCACGTCGGTCACCTGCCGACCGGCACGCCACCGGGTCAGCACGGACGCGGGCCGGCTCGCCGGCGCGCCCGAAGATCACCCGAACCTGTGGACGGCCATGTCCTGGGCCTTGGCAAGCGGCCGTGCCAGGCACGCCGCCGGTCCAGTGGCCGATCTGGCCGCCAGTGCACGGCCCCTTCCGCCCTGCCGGGATGAGCTACCCAACTATCAGAAATGAAGCTGATTACCGGCTGAACGATCGCTGGAGGCAAGCTGACAACTTGCCGAGGAGTTGGGACCGGTGCCCGCCAGCGCCATCGGGCACGTCCCCGGGATCGGGCTGAGACCCGGGAAGGCAAGGCCAGCCCGGCCCCAGCGACGATGATTCAGCTCACCGCCGGCCACCGCCGCGTTGGCCGGCACCTGCAGGGTGCCCGCCGGGGTCAGGCCCAGCCGGATCAGCCGGGTGTGGACGCCGATGGCCGGGATGGACAGGTACACCGGCCGGGCCACCGCGGCCGCCGCAGCCGGGCGGGGCCGGGGCGCCCACCGTCCCGGCCGGCGCGCGGGTCGGCTGCGCGGGCGGCCGCGGGCTGGTCCCGCGGTGCCCGCCCTCCGCAGCAGGCCGCCGGTGCCGCCGGCCGCGGCGAGCAGGCCGGCGCACAGTAGGGCCACGGGCGCCTGCTGGCCGGCGTGCGGGCCCGGGCGGCGGCCCACCGGTGCCTACCGTGCGTGGCGGGCCTGGTGCCTGGCCCGGCGCAGCCAGTATGCGGCGGCGGCGGAGCAGAGCAGTCCAGCCGCGGCCGCGGCGGCCCACGGGGCGGGTGAGGGAGCTGGGCCTGGCGCGGTGCCGCCCAGTCCGGTCGCCACCCCTCCGTGCGGCATGATGGCGCTGCCCGCGGCGTCCTGCAGGTTGTCGATCATGAGGCTGCCGCCGGCCCCGTCGAGCACCACCAGCGTGTGGATGGTGCCGGCGGCGAGCGTGACCGGCTGGGTGGCCATCCCGGCCCCCCCGGCCACGTGCACCGTCCAGGTACCTGCCCGCGCGGCCCGGTACCTGGTCACCTCGCCGAAGCCCAGCTGGTGGGCGAGCACCTGCGATCCTGCGGTCACCGTGACCTTGTGGTCACGCAACGAAGCCTGGATCACCCGCACCAGCGACTTCCCCTTGGGCGTGGTCAGCCGGTCATGGAGCACCGCCAGCCGCAGCGCCTTGGCGGGCCCCAGCCCGGCGACCGTATAGGCGGCGCCTGCCGCGATGTGAACGCTGGTGGACAGGACCGGCGGGGAGCCGGGCTTGGCGCCCGCGCCGCGCATGGCCACCGAGTACTGGCCGCTGGCGACCTTCATGTAAGGGGAGACGTCGCCGTAGCCGACGTGCCTGAGCACGGTCTTGGCCTTCGGGTCGCCGAAGGAGTACAGGTACACATCCACCGGCGGGGTGTTCGGGGACAGGTGGGCCAGCCGGATCCAGCCCGCGGTGGTCGCCGTCGCCGCATGGGCCGCGGCCGAGGCAGCCGGCGCCGCGGCCGCCAGCAGGCCGGCCGCCAGCAGGCCGGCCGTCAGCGCCAGCAGGGCCGCTAGTGCCGCAAGGCGGAACCGGCGGCGGCCGGATGGGTGCATGGTGGATGAGGCGGATGGGGAGCGGGGGCCGCCCGGCTGGAACATCATTGGCCTCTCCTTTGTGTCAGCTGCGGGCCCCCAGCAGCCCCAGCGGGCAGGGGGCTCGGTATTCGATCTGGAGCACGGTCCGCCGGTGCGTGATCCGCGCCGTGTGCAGGGACGGGGGCCGGTAGGGCGGCTGCTGGGCGCGGAAGAAGGCCAGCATGGCTTGCAGGGACGCCGACTGATCGGCGCCGCCCCCGGGCGTGATCGCCATGATGTCGGCCGAGCGCAGCGGCACCCAGACACTGGCGCTGTGGCTGGCCCCGCCGAAGCTGACGATGTCCACCGGGTGCAGCGCGGCCAGCGCCGCCAGCGTGACCAGCAGGCGGGCATCGACCCGACCGCCGGCCAGATCAGCGGCGGCGGCGCCGGTGACCTGGATGCGGTGATTGTGCAGCAGGATGGCTCCCGCGGCCTGGCGATCCCGCATATCCGCCGTGAGTTGTGTCCAGTAGGCGGCGGCACCGTCGGGCGCCACCGCCCGGACGTCGATGCGGGCGCCCCCGCCCCCGAACCCGGCCAGCGTCACCGGCGCATATACGGCCGCGAGCCGGGCGCCGAATTGGTTCCGGACCGCCGCGGTGGCCACCACCACATCCGACCCCAGCGGATCCGCCCGCGATGGGGACAGCACCAGCAGTCGGGCGGCAGGCACCCCCCGCGCCTGCAAGACTGCGCACATGGCGGGGTCGCAGGCCACGATGGCATCAGCGCTGACCTGGCCGGCCACCCAGGCCGCCGCCTGCTGCCGGGCCACGGCCGCGGCGGCGAGCGCGGGCCGCCCGGCCTCCTGCCTGCCCGGCCCGGCAGCACCAGACAGCACTGCCATGGCCGCGCCGGCGACGAAGATCACAGCCGCCAGCGCGGCCACGATCGCCACCCGCCACCGGGTCTGCGCAGGCCACCAGCGCCCCAGCCGGCGTTGCGTCCACAACCGCACCGTAGTCACCAGTACTGAGCCCCAGGACGGCTCCGCTGCTCTGGGTCTGCCCATCGGCCCCCCCGTCCCGGTCCGGACCGGCGGCAGCGCCGGCTGCGTGGACGGCTCTGGCTCGGACGCGGCTTCGCAGCTGCCCGGCGAGATGGCAGACCGGGATTCCCCCGCTGAGCCGCCCTGGCCAGACACCGGCCGGCCGCAACCGGTGCCCCGGCATTCATGGCAACCGAAGCGGCCGGACCCGATGCATCCATGGCCCCCGCAGACGCGGCAGGCAACCTTCGCCTGACCACAATCACGGCACAGCCCCCGTAAAGACCATCAACTTCCCGCCCCGCCTCGCCCCCGACACAACCGTTGCCTGCCGGTCCCGGTTACGACCCCTAAGTCTGCTCCGGGGAACACACTCGGCTCAAGATGCCCTGACACTCCACCTGGTGGTTCACAGGCCCGCGGCCGTTGAGGCAAGCAGCTACATCAGGCGTGTCCGGCCCGGCGCGGCAGGTGATGGATTGATCCCGGCGTATGCTGCAGATTCTCCGGTTAGGGCGCGCGCCGGAAGCATCTGTGGGCTTGAGGGATGCGGCGGGCAGGCCAGGCAGGCCCCGGCTCGCCGCTGTCGGCCAATTCCCGGCTATGAGGATCGCTGCGTATCAATCCTGGAACCGCGGCCGCCAGCGACGACGCACCGGGGCTCATGCCCGGACAGCGTATACGGCTCCGGCACGCAGGAACCGCGCCAGCCCGACCCGACTGCGGCATCAAGCCCCCACGGTGCGGCACGGCCCGCAGATCGTCGTTCGGAGATCACGCGCCGTGTGATCGCGCCAAGGGCCTGTTGTGCATAGGGCACACGGCTCGGGACGGGGTTGCTGTTCACCTCCGCTAGATGGGGGCTCGCTGGCGCCAGGCTCACGGGTTCGCGCCGGCCGCCCCTGGTGGTGGCACATCCGTGGGCTGGTCGGGAAGGAGGCCAGCTTGCTGGAGGACCGAGCGCGCCTGCTGGGCGGTTCCGCCGTGGGCGACGATGTCGTAGCGGGCAGCTGTGCCCCCGAGCGGGATCTCGGTATTCTTCACGAAGCCGAGCACCTCCGTGCAGAAGCGCAGCGCCTTGTGCTGGTCATCCACGAGAACGCTGGCCCGTTCCCGCGGCTCGTCGAGGATCACGCGTCGAGTCGGGTCGGCGAGGGCCCGGAACACGTTGCCCACGACCAGACGATAGGCAAGCATCTACTTGCCCGACAAGGCCGGTGCGGCGACACTCACCGTGCCGCTCCGGACGTCGTGGCTGTCGACCGTGACCCCCGGGAGGAGACGGTCCAGCCACGCCGGCAGCCACCAGTTGGCCCGGCCGAGCAGCGTCATGGTCGCCGGCACCAGCACCATCCGGACGACGGTCGCGTCGACGAAGATCGCTGTGGCGAGACCGAGCCCGAGCATCTTGATCGCCGGACCCTCACCGAAGACGAAGGCCAGGAACACCGTGACCATGATCAGCGCAGCCGACGTGATCACCCGTGCCGTGCCGGAGATGCCGCGGACGATCGCGCTGCCGTTGTCCCCGGTGCGCACGTACTCCTCCCGGACCCGCGACAGCAGGAACATCTCGTAGTCCATCGACAGCCCGAAGAGGATCGCGAACATGAACATCGGGATGAAGGAGACGACGGGGACGGTCGTCTCCAGCCCGATGAGCGCTCCGGCCCAGCCCCACTGGAACACCGCGACGATGACCCCGTAGGCAGCGCCGATGCTCAGCAAGTTGAGCAGCACGGCCTTGAGCGGCACAAGCACCGACCGGAAGATCAGCATCAGCAGGAGGAACGACAGCGCCAGCACGGCCGCCACGAACACCGGCAGCCGGTCGTTGACACGCCGGCCGACGTCCGCGAGGTTCGCCGTCGCCCCGCCGATGTGCGCGCGCGTGGGTCCGCCGGCCACGACTGAGGGCAGTACGCTGCTGCGCAGCCGGGTGACCGTGTCGGCCGTCGCCTGCTCCTGCGGGCCGGTCGTGGGGAAGGCGAGCAGGCTCGCGACCCTACTGCCCCGATCGACCGAGGCAGGTGCGACGGAGGCAATCCCCGGGTCCGCCGCCACGGCCGCGGCGAGCCGATCGGTGACCGTCGGGTCGCCCGCCATGTCCACGGCGATCACCAGCGGTCCGTTCGCTCCGGGCCCGAAGCCCTGCGCGACCAGGTCGTACGCGCGCCGTTCCGTCCGGCTGTTCGGCATCGAGCCGTCGTCCGGGATGCCCACCCGCAGGGCGAGCACGGGCGCGGCCAGGGCCAGCAGCACCGCCACCGCGCCGACGGCGTACGGGGCCGGATGCCGATTCACGTGAGAGATCCAGCGCCGCCAGCCTCCGTCGATACCGGGGAGCCGGCGCAGCCCGAACCGGTTGATCCGGGAGCCGGTCAGGCCGAGGAAGGCCGGCAAAAGCGTCACAGAGGCGACCACCATGATCAGGACGACGAGCGCGACGGCGAACCCGCCCACGGTCATGAACGGGACGCCGGCGACCGCCATGCCGAGGATGGACACGACGACCGTGCCTCCCGCGAACACGACGGGCTGCCCGGCATTGCCCACCGCCCGGCCGGCCGCCTCGCGGACCTCGACACCGTGCGCGAGGTAGTCCCGGTGCCGCGCGAGCACGAACAGCGCGTAGTCGATGCCCACGCCCAGCCCCACCATGCTGCCGAGCACCGGCGCGAAGGTCGGGATCTCGGTCACTCCGGCCAGCACGGTGATCGTTCCCGCCCCGACGGCGAGCCCGAGAGCGGCCATGCCGAGCGGCAGCGCGGCGGCCACGAGCGAGCCGAACGCCAGGAACAGGATCGCCCCTGCCACGAGGATGCCGACCAGCTCGCCGGCGCTGCCTCCCTGGTCAGAGAAGGCGAAGAACAGCTCCCCGCCCATCTCCACGCGCAGTGGCGAGTCCGACGGCTGCCGATCCCGGACGGCCAGCAGCGCGTTCAGGTCGTCCGTCGACAGCTCCGCCTGATCGGGGTACAGGACGCGCAGGACGGCGACCCGTCCGTCCGGCGAGACGAACCCGGTGCGGACGGCGGCCTCCCGCCCCGCCGCGAGCGAACCGGCGGCGTCGTTCACGTCGAGCACCCGCGGCAGCGACCCGATGTCGGCCTGTAGCCGAGCCAGCGCCGTCCGCGCGGAACCGGAGTCGAAGAACGTGGTGCCCGCCTCCTTCGGCGTCACCACCACCTGCGCCGTCATGCCCGCGCGGTCCGACCCCGCCGTCTGGAGCAGGTCGGCGGCGCGCTGGGAGTCCAGCCCCGGAACCGCCATCGCGTCGGTGGTCCGCCCGCCGAGGGCGCCGGCGGCGCCAATGGCGCAGCCCGCGATGAGCAGCCAGACGGTGATCACTCGCCAGGGGTGCCGCGCAGCACTTCCGCCCAGCCGCGTGAGGATCTGCCACAGCATCGGGTCCTCCCCGGAACGTCGTCGGCCACCCCGTGGCGGCCGTCGAGAATCAGACTCGCGACGCGAATGTCCTGCGGCATCGGCCCCTGAGCTACGCTTTCCTCCGTCCGGAGGCGGGGAACGGTCCCGTCCTTTGGGACGATGTGCTGAGCCGGGAGCTGTCTACGCTGAGAAGCGTGATCCGCGATGAGCTGCGCGCCCTGTGGGCCGAGCCCCGTGTGCCCGATCCGCCGGTGCGGGTGTGGCGCGACTGGGCGCTGGTCGCTGCCGGGCTGGCGGGCACCGTGCTTGAGGCGGTGCTCCGCGATGACGTCGTGTGGCGGCCGGTGTCCGTGCTCGCCACCGTCGGCCTGTGCGTCACGACTCTCTGGCGGCGCACCCATCCGCTGGCGATGGTCGCGCTCGCCTTCGGGTCGGCCATCCTGCTGACGCTGGCCGATCTGGGAACCGGACACCAGAAGCCGGTCGGGCTCTACACGGGTGGGATCGTCCTCGTGCTCGTCTACGCGCTGACCCGGTGGGGATCCGGCCGGGACATCGTGCTCGGATCGGTCGTCATCCTCGCGACCTTCGCTCTGTCGGTGGTCGTCGACGACCTTCCTCCCGGCGATCAGGTCGGCGGCTTGCTGTTCCTGATCTTCCCCGGAGTCATCGGTGCGTCGGTGCGGTTCTGGACGACGTCCCGCACCCGCGAGCTGGAACGGATGCGGTCCCAAGAGCGGGTCCAGCTCGCTCGGGAACTGCACGACACGGTAGCGCACCATGTCAGCGCGATCGTGATCCGCGCGCAGGCCGGCCGCGTGGTCGCCGGCTCGGATCCGGCTACCGCCGTCCACGCCCTGGAGGGGATCGAGGAGGAGGGGGCGCGCACGCTGGAGGCGATGCGCTCCATGGTCGTCTCGTTGCGGGACGGCAAAGCCCGCGCCGAGCTGGCACCGCAGGCAGGCGTCGCGGACCTCGAGCGCCTCGCCCGCACGTCCGCCGGCGGTCCGCGGATCGACCTGCGGCGGGACGGCGCCCTCGACGATCTTCCTCCGGCCGTGGACGCCGCTGTCTACCGCGTCGTCCAGGAGTCGGTGACCAACGCCCTGCGGCATGCCGCCGGGGCCACCGAGGTCGTCGTCCGGGTCACGGCGGAGCCCGAGCGGGTCCGCGTCACGGTTCGGGACGACGGTGCTGTCACCGGGCGTAGCCACCGCGAGGGCTACGGCCTGACAGGGCTGCGCGAGCGCGCGACACTGCTCGGTGGGGTGCTCGACGCGGGACCGCGCCCGGACGGTGGCTGGCTGGTCGAGGCCGAGCTGCCGCGTGGGAGGGTGAGCGGTCATGGCCATTCGGGTTCTAGTCGCTGACGACCAGGCGATCATCCGTACCGGGCTGCGTATGATGCTCGAGGCGCAGCCCGACATCGATGTCGTCGGCGAGGCGGTCGACGGGCGGATGGCGGTGCAGCTGGCGCGCCGGCTGCGCCCCGACGTCTGCCTGCTCGACATCCGGATGCCCGAGCTCGACGGACTCGAGGCGACCCGGCAGCTTGCCGGTCCCGGCGTGGCCGATCCGCTGGCCGTCGTCGTCATCACGACCTTCGACCTCGATGAGTACGTCTACGGAGCCCTGCGCGCCGGTGCTCGCGGGTTCCTCCTCAAGGACGCCGGGCCCGAGCTGCTCGTCCAGGCCGTGCGCGCGGCCGGGGACGGCGAGGCCCTGATCGCGCCAAGCGTGACCGTGCGCCTGCTGGCGGCGTTCGCCGACGTGCCGACCGGGCGCCCTCCGGTGCAGCCGATCTCACCGCTCACTCGGCGCGAAGAGGACCTGCTGCTCGCCGTCGCGCGCGGACTGGCCAACGCCGAGATCGCCGACTCCTTGCACATCAGCCTCAGCACTGTGAAGACGCACCTCGCGAGCGTCATGGCTAAGCTCGGCGCGCGGAACCGGGTCGAGCTCGCTATGTGGGCGTACGAGACGCGCCGGATCACTCCCGGTCCTCCGCCGTAGTTCACCGCCGCTCGGCTCTGTGGCCGGGGAGGGCTGAGCGACATCCTGTCCGCCCGGCAAGGCGGCGGCAGGCGATCGGCGGAGCGGCGCATGGGACCGGAGGAGCGCGTCAGCGACGCACACCGCGATTCACATACTTCATCGGTGTCTCCCCGCGGCTCGTGTTCACCACCCTGACATGCGGACCAATACCGGAACCCGACGACTTGACCAGAACGCCCGGATCTGTCCCGTTCCCGGTCTGCCTGGACTTGATCGCGAAGCCGCGCATAACGAAGCCTCTAGCATGTCTGGTCCGGCTCCGGGTCATCGCCGGTGAGTAGGCCGGCGAGTGCGGAGGGCGGTCAGCTGCCGAGGCTGCGGCCGCCGTCGACGACGAGGCGCTGGCCGGTGATGAAGCCGGCGCCTTCGGAGGCCAAGAAGCTCACGGCGTGGGCGATGTCGCGCGGGGTTCCCATTCGCCCGGCCGGCACCGAGGCGAGATAAGCACCTCTGGTGTCCTCGGGCACATCGGCGTGGCGCTCGACGGGGACGAAGCCGGGCGCGACCGTGTTCACGGTGATACCGGACGGGGCGAGCTCACGGGCCCAGCTGAGGGTCAGGCCTATCTGGGCGTTCTTGGCGGTGGCATAGGCCGACCTGCCCGGGGGCGGCCGGTGGGCGACCTCGGAGTCGATGTGCACGATACGGCCGTATCGCCGGGCCACCATCGCGGGCAGCACCGCGCGCCCAAGCAGCACCGGGCTCTTGACGAAGAAGTCCAGCTGGGCCAGGTGGCTGGCCCAGCCCACCTCGGTGACCGGGGCTTCGGGTTGCGGGCCGGTGGCGTTGAGCACCAGCACATCAACCGGGCCGAAACGGCCGGTGATCGCGGCGACCAACTCGGCGACCTGCTGCTCATCGATGACATCGGCGCAGAAGGCTTCGGCCACGCCCCCACCTCCGTGGATGGCGCGGGCGACCTGTTCTGCCTGCCCGTCGCCGCGCCGGGCATTGACCGCCACGGCGAAACCGTCCTCAGCCAGACGGTGCGCGATCACCGCGCCCAGGCCCCGCGAGCTGCCCGTCACCAAAGCGACCCGCCGATCCGCCACCGGCATGCAGCGATCATCTCACTCCGCCGCGCGCATGAGGCCGGCTCCAGCGCCGTGCGGATAAATCCGCGAGGACCCAGACCAGCGATCTCTGCGTCCCGACATCGGCCCGGCAGTGCGCAAACACCTGGCCGGGCGCCAGATCATCGGTCATCTGGCCGACTGGGCTGCGGCGTGCAGATCAGGAGGGACCACGCACCTGGCCCGAGACCAGAACTGATCACGCAGTGTGAACGAGACGGCTGTCGTGCAGCGATCCGGGCGCCGAGTCTGTACTCGTCGCATGCTGTTCTCAGGCAAGCCAATGCGGCGCGAATATTCACCAGTTATGCGTGTCCTGGGGCTCAGCCCCGTGGGTGGCTATCGCAGGATGGTGGCGGGTATCCGGCCGGTGATCTGGGTGCCGTGGCCGGGGGCGGAGGTGATGCCGACGGTCCCGCCGAGTGCTGCCAGGCGGTCGGTGATGCCTTGCAACCCGGTGCCCATCGGCGTGGCGGCCGGGTCGAAGCCGGTCCCGTCGTCGGCGACGGTGAACATCAGATACTGGCCGTCGTGGCAGAGTGTTACCCGGGCCGCTGATGCCTGGGCGTATTTGGCGGCGTTTTGCAGCGTTTCCAGGACGCAGAAGTACACCGCCGCCTCGGCCTGTTGCGGGTACCTGCCGACCGCCGCCTCGACCGTGACGGGAAGCGCTGCCTTGCGGGCCTGCGCCTGCAGCGCGGCGCCCAGCCCCAGGTCGGCCAGCAGCGGCGGGTAGATCCCGTGGGCGAGTTCCCGCAGCTCGGTCAGCGCCTCCCCGGCCTGGTGCTCGGTCTGGGTGAGCAGGTCAGCCGCCTCATCGGGGGAGCTCGCCACCAGCTGGCGGGCCAGGCCCAGCGAGATCCGCAGCGCGACGAGCTGCTGCTGCGCGCCGTCGTGCAGGTTGCGTTCCAGCCCTCGCCTGGCCTCATCGGCTGCGGCGACTAGCCGCTGCCGGGAGGCCCGCAGGTCCTCGATCAGCCCGACGTTCCGCAGTACCAGCCCGGCCTGGGCGGCCACGTCGCGTACCAGCCGGTCCCCGGCCGGGGTCAGCGGCTCCCGCGGCGAGCAGCTGACCCGCAGCGCACCCAGCCGCTCACCGTGGTGCTCCACCGCGAATACCCGGGTCCGGCCATCGGGCGCCGCCGGGGCCGGTTCCGCCGCTGCAGGCCAGGCGGCCTCGATCCGCTCGGTCCCGCCGCTGCGCAGCCACACCTCGGCCCGCTCGGCACCGGTGGCCTCGGTCAGCATCCGGGCCATCGCCGGCAGCACCTCCTCGGTGGAATAGGTGCCCGCGATCCGCGCGGCGAACTCCGACAGCACCTCATACGGGCTCGCCCGCCTGCCATACACCAGCCGGTCGGCCAGCAGGGCGGCCCGCACCCGCACCGGCTGCAGCGCAACCGCGGCCAGCACGGCCGCGGTGAAGGTCAGCGCGCTGCTGCCCGGCCGCCCGGTCACCGCCCCGACGCCCACCACCACGAGCGCGTAGATGACGGTGAACGCTACGGCCACCACCCCGGCCACCACCGTCTTTTTGACCACGACGTCGAGGTCGTACAGCCGGTATTTCAGCACCGCCACCGCACACGCCAGCGGGATGCCCACCATCGGGATGACGATCAGCGCCCCCCAGAACAGCTCGCCGAGCACCGAGCTGTTACCGCCCGCAGACAGCCCGTCGCTGACGTTCAGCGCGCCGGGCACCACGATCGTCAGCACGCCCACATAGCCCAGCCACGCCAGCTGCTGGCGCAGTTCGGCGTTCGCGCCACGCCGCCGCACGAACACCGAAACAACCACCAGTACGACCGTGACCACCGCCAGGCCGAAGACCACCCCAAGAAGGCCGCTGAACCAGCCATGCCGCGGCAGAACCCCGAACGGATTGGGGTAGGCGACTCCCGCATCCGACAGCGCGTTGGTCATTCCGCCGGCGATGTTCGTGCCCGCCTGCAGCAGCTGCGCCGCCCAGGCCAGCACCACTGCGGTCAGCAGCCACAGCACCGGCCGCCAGCGGCGCGACGGCAGCCGGCCATCGGGGAACAGCAACACAACAAACAACAGCGGCGCGAACGTAAGCAAGAACGCTGCCTGGGATAGCCACCCGGCGACCTGGACAGCAGGCAGCGACCCTGGGGCCACAGCCAGCCCGCGCAGCGCATACAGCTCACACAGCATCGTGGCCGCCAGCGACAGCCCTACCAGGCACAGCAGCCAGCCGATGGCATTACCCGGCCGGCGGCTCGCGATCAGGTAGCCGACGCCGGCATACACGACGACCGCGACCGCAGCGGCCCCGTACAGGCCGATCCGGATGGCGGCCATCCTGCCACCATCAAACCCGACCAGCACCAGCGCCGCCACCAGCACCAGCACCGTGAACCCGGTCAGCGACCAGGTAACGACGCCTACCCAGCGCCGACGGGCCAGTGCGGTCATAAACCGATTCTGGTGCGCCCACGCCCCATGCAACAGGGCGCAAGCCGCACCCTCCCCTTCGTACTAGCCCCCCAGCCCGACCATCACGCCCGGCCAAACGGCCAAGATCACACCGAACGACCATTCGGCACGCCTCGCCTCTTGCCCCACCCGGCGGCCACGCCGCCCATAAGGCGGCTCGGCGCGCGTTCTCCTGACCTTCTCCATCACTCAGCCGCGTGATGCCGTCGGACGACAAATAGCACTGATTCGGCAGATCCACTTGCGGCTTCTCATCTGCGCTGATCGTCCCGGTCACCGGGGCTGCTCGCAGATTGCGAGTGAACATGCCGATCAGCGCATAAGCATGCGTGCACGTAACGCCCGCTATTCGGTGCGCGTAGTCGGAGGTTTTCGTAGCCACGGATCTCCTGATGCCGTGGGCAGTCGATGATTGCGCTCGCTGTGGCCTGAAGCTGAGAATCCCCGATCTAAAGCGGCTGCACCGGTGCTGAAGAGCGCATCGCCCTGGGGCCACCTCGGCACCGGCAGGGCCGCGCATCTGGCCCGAGGCCACCTGGTACGCGGGGAGCCGCCGCCCAGCGCAGGCGTTCTGGCGTGCGGGCCGTCCTGCTACAGGACACCCATGGTAATGACCGGGTCGCTGCCCGGCCTGAGCCAGCGGATGATCTTGAGCAGGTCCGCCTGCGGCAGCGAGACACATCCTGCCGTGGCCTGGCCATCGCCCACGTGCAAGAAGATCGCCGACCCGGCTCCCGGGGTACGGGCCAGGTTGTATGCGATCACCGCCGCGTACCGGTAGACGGGGACGTTGTGCATCGGCTCGGGATTCTTGCCGGCGCTGTGGTACCTGGTGTCGGTCCACAGGTTGTACCTGGAGCTGGCCGGGTCATCGTCCCAGTAGTCGTAGCGGTAGGCGTGCCGCCAGGGGAAGTGAACCCCCGGGTTGGCGTTCACCCCGAACATGAACTGGAAGCCGTAGCTGCCCTGCGGAGTGAGCGCATCACCCTCGATCTTCTGCCCGAGATCAGCGAAGCCGCTCGCGCCGATCCGGGCGGTCCACGGGCCCCATTGATGGGTCCAGCTGCCGCCGGTAAGGCTGAAGGCGTTGACGAGGGCATAGGTTCTGGTCTGCTGCCAGTTCGTCACGGTGATCAGCTGGGCGGTACCTGCGGGCAGGGCCGCCCGGACATACCCTGACCGGCAGCCGCCCGAGGTCGCGTAGGACTGATAGGGCGTATAGACGTGAAAGCACCGGTAGCTGGACGCCGTGGCCTGGATCGGGACAGACAGAACCACCATAGCGACTGCCGCTACCGCAGCCGCCCGCCCGGCCATCCTCATCACAGTCCCCCCTTGCCAGCCCTGGCACCTGCACGCACAGCCCAGACAGCACCACAGCCGCAACGCGCATTCACGCGTAACGGTGATCACAGCGGGGTGACCTGACCGGCTGGCCTCTGGTATACGACGAGAAGCACAGCGCTGCGGTTTACCTCCGCCACCAAACCGGAACGAGCCACCTCAGCGTGCCTGATGGCAGCCTCGTGTTGCTCAACAACATTGGCAGGGATGCGCCCGCGGGCGCTGACCGGGATGCCTGGCCTTTCGCCCAGGCCAGACGCTCACGCTGCGATCGCGGCCCGCGATTCGCCCCGGCCGCCGCTGCTGTGCTCTCCCCGGCTTACGGGCATGTTCGAGGAAGGGCCGCCAGTTTCTTCCGGAACGCCGCAGCGTTCTTCTTGCTCAAGCCGATCTCGTACTCCAGCCATCTACCCCGAACCGCAAGGTCTCGTCCTCCGGGCCACCATCGAGATCATCTTCAAGTTCGACGGTTATCTTCTGGGCCATCCGGCCCCCCTGAGGGTAAACGGCATCTGCACCGTACAAGATCAACTGTAGGGCTGCGGGCAACCGAGGCGCCGACCGTTACCTCAACGGATGCGCCCACCCGCCATAACGCGATCAACTCGTCACCGCGCCCGCATCAGGTGTGCCCCTTGCCTACGAGGATCGTCTTGTCGTACCTGACACTTTGGGTACACGGCTCTAGATCACAACGAAGCCCGCCTGG
>Ga0207665_10001385_pt1 | contig 16335 bp, 15 predicted proteins | sample LARL112metaG_FD_184351 | JGI IMG/M metagenome (GOLD analysis project Ga0207665, IMG submission 184351) | Corn, switchgrass and miscanthus rhizosphere microbial communities from Kellogg Biological Station, Michigan, USA - LAR L11-2 metaG... | ecosystem: Host-associated > Plants > Roots >...
ATAAGGGATGTCAAGTGGCGAGAGATAGCCGAGGACCGTCATGGCGAGCCAACGGGTCCGCGCGAAGCGCGGCCCGATGACGGACTCCGCGAAGCAATCTATCCACGTCATTCCGGGGCGCGCAAAGCGTGAACTATGATGTGCGCTTGCACATCAGAGAATCTCGAGATTCCCCGATGCGCAATTGCGCATCTGAGGTCTGGTGCTAACGCACCATCCCGGAATGACGGCGTAACGTCGCGTCCGCTCCTCGCAATGACGCCTGACGTGGGCGAGTTACCTCACCTCTATCCTCGCCTGGTCCGCCACTTCCTTCCAGATCGCGATATCCTGCTTGATGAAGTCAGCGAAAGCCTCCGGAGAAGAGCCGACGATCTGCATGGCCTGGCTTTCGAGCAAGGCTTTGGTTTCCGGATCCTTCAAGGCTTCGACGATTTCCGCATTGAGCCTCGCCACGATCTCGGGTGGCGTGCGCCCTGGCGCCAGAATGCCGTGCCAGCCGACGGCATCGAATCCGCCATAACCGCTTTCTGACATCGTCGGCACGAGAGGCGCCACCGGAGAACGCTCCTTGCTGGTGACGGCAAGCGCGATCAAGGCTCCTGAATTCACGTGCGGCAGCGCCGAGATCGGATCGGAAAACACCACCTGCACCTGGCCCGCGAGCAGATCGGCAACGGCAAGCGCCGTCCCTCGATAGGGGATGTGGGTCATCTTGATGCCGGAGCGAAAGTCGAACAGTTCTGTGACGAGGTGGTTGGCGGCGCCGACGCCGGTCGTGCCGTAGTTCAGGGCGCCGGGCTTGCTTTTGGCGAGCGCCACGAAATCCCTCACAGTCTTCACGCCGAGCGCGGGGCTGACGACCATGAGGTAAGGGTAGGTGGTGGTCAGAGAGATCGGCGCGAAATCCTTCACCGGATCGTAGGGCAGGGATTTGTAGACGGCGGGATTGATAGAGATCGGCCCGGATTGTCCGAGCAGAAGCGTATAGCCGTCCGGTTCGGCCTTGTTGACGAATTCGGTGCCGATGATCGATCCGCCGCCGCCGCGATTTTCGACCACGATGGTTTGGCCCAAGGCTTTGCTCGCCCGTTTGGCGATGACGCGGGCGATCGAATCGGCCGCACCTCCGGCGGCATAGGGAACGATCAGATGGATCGAGCGCGACGGATAATCGGCAGCACGAACGATATCGCCGGCAACCGGGACGGCCAAAGCAAAAGCGAGAAGGGCAAGGGCGGGCGCAAGGCGGTTCGAATGAGTTCGCATGGTATCGGGCGTTTTACCTTGATTGTTTTGCGCCACCATAAGGCAAAATTTCATGCAAGGTCCACCGGGCGCTAGTGTAGCGAATGTGAAATCCAATCCACGAGCTTGCGCTTTTTCGCCAGCTTGCGATGCTTCACATCTGTCTCAAGTAAGGGATGACAATGCTGGACAAAGTCGGAGTCACGGAAAGCCTTGCTCAAAACATTGTTGCAACGCGATGGCATGATGTCCCCCCGCAGGCGCGGCATCAGGCCAAGCGTTCTCTGATCAACTTCTTCGCGGTCACGCTCGCCGGTTGTCGCAGCTCCCCGATCGAGATCGCGCTCGGCTTGCTCGGTCAATTTTCGGGCGTGCGGCAGGCCAGCGTGATTGGACGCCGTGAGCGGCTCGATGCGGCAAGCACAGCATTCATCAACGCGGCTTGCGCCAATGTGGACGACTTCTGCGATACTCACCTGGCCACCGTGATCCATCCGACTGCACCGGTCGCCGCCGCGCTGCTGGCCTTTGCCGAATTGCGGCCGGTAAGCGGGGCCGACCTGCTGCTTGCCCTGATCCTCGGCAATGAAGTGCAGGCCAGGATCGGGCTTGCGATTTCGCCCAGCCATTACAACCGGGGCTGGCACATCACGTCCACCTGCGGCGTGTTTGGCGCCGCCGTCGGCTGCGGCAAGCTTGCCTTGCTGAGCGAGCGCCAGATGGTGTGGGCGCTTGGCATCGCGGCCACGCAATCGGCGGGACTTTGCGAGTGCCTGGGCACACCGGCAAAAAGCGTGAGCGTCGGCAACGCGGCGCGGAACGGGCTTTTGTCGACGTTGCTGGCCGAAAAAGGATTTGACGGACCGGCAGAGCCGCTCGCGGGCGTTCAGGGCTTCTATCATGCGCTTGCGGAAAAACCTGACCTGTCACGCGTTGCCGACGGCTGGGGCGAAAGCTGGGAAATCATGGCGACGTCCTACAAACCCTATCCGTGCGGTTTCGTGATCCATCCCGTGCTCGATTGTGTGCTCGACTGGCGGCGGGAAAATCCAAAAGCCGAGGTCACCCATGTCGTGGTTCGCGGCAATCCGCTGCTGAGCCTGCGAGCAGACCGGCCGAAGATTTCCACGGGCCGCGAGTCGCAGGTGAGCGTACAGCACGCGGTCGCAGCCGCTTTGGTCTGCGGAAAGGCCGGGCTCGAGCAGTTTACGGATTCCTGCGTGCGTGAGCCGGAGGTTTTGAAGCTGCGGAGCAAGGTCGAAGTCCTGCGCGACGAGAATTTTTCCACGATTGCGGCGGCGGTCGAGATCACGACCGCCGACGGCAGAACTCATAAGCTGACGCAGACGGCCGCGCGCGGCAGCGATGTCAATCCGCTTTCCGACCGCGAACTCGAAGACAAGCTGCGCGCTGCAGCCGCCGCGTGGAATTCGCGCTACGATGTCGCGCCACTGATCGATGCGATCTGGGGAATCGAGGAAAGTTCAGATGTCTCCGGGCTGCTGTCGCTCGCGGCGCCGGCGTAGCTTATGGCCGAACGCCCGGGGTCTCGATCGGCATTCCGGCCGCGCGCGACATCAGATAAAGCTCGAGTTCGACGAGCTCCGGCGCGCCGTAGTCATAGTTCTGGGCCCGGATTCCCGTGATGCAGTTGCGCAGGCGGCGCTGCAGCGATCCCATCGATTGCCATTCCAGCCGGTAGATCGGATAGCCGGTCGGCAGTGCCTGGGTGACGGCCGATCCGGCGAGATGCTTGTCCCAATTGTCGTCGTGGCAATTGGTGCAGCCGAGATTAAGCTGTCCCTGTCGCTTCATGAAGAAGTCGCGCCCCTTCGCCACGAACGGCTGCAGTTCGACCGTGGTGTCCAGCGTGATGGCCATGCCGCGGGACTGTTCCGCGACAAAGGCCGTCAGCGCGAGCAGGTCGCGGCTTTCATAGGCGATGGGCGAGGCCTCCTGGTGCCGCGCGCGGCACAGATTTATTCGCTGTTCGAGATTGACCGGGCGCCCAAGTGTCTTGTCGAAGGCGGGGTAACGCGCCGCCACGCCCTTCATGCTGGTGTTGGCGTCGCTGTGGCAATCGGCGCAGGATTTGCCGGCAGCGCCCGCCTTCCTTTTCCATAACGATTCTCCGTCGAGCACCCAGAGCATCCCGGGATTGGCGGTGTCGTCATCCTGGATGGTTTGCGTGTCGGGTGCCATGAAGGTGTAACCCGAGCGGCGTTCGTTGCGCGGGATTTCGGCCGCGGCAGCGAAACCCGCTGCCATCAGCACTGCTGCAAGAAATATCGTGCCGAATAATTTCATTCGACCGAAATGGTGGCCGAAGCCTTCTCGGAAAAACCGTTGTCGCCGATCCACTCGAAATCGAATTTTCCGCTTTCTGTCGCAATGGTGAAGAAAGTGATGAACGGGTTGGCGGCAATCGCCGGAAACAGATCGGCGCGGAAAATCTCCTCGCCATTATAGCGGCAGGTGAAGCTCGTGATGATGTCGCGCGGCACGATCTGGCCGGCGGCGGTGTGGCGGTAGCCAGTCTCCATAATGTGCGACATCAGCGTCTTGATCTCGATGACGTCGCCGCGTTTGGCCTTTTTGGGGACGTTGATCAGTGCGGAAGCCATCAGATCACCTCTTCGGTGCAGGCGGCGAGCGTCACCACGACGTCGGCCGTGGCGGACCACAGCGAATCGTCGGACATGCGCGCGATCGCGGTGATCTTTTGACTGTCGGCAAGGCGGATGCGCGTCGAAACCTGGCCACGGCCGGCCCGCGGCCCGAGATAGAAGTTGCCGATATTGGGTTGCGGGTTCTTCTCGTTGAAAACGTGGATGCTCTTGACGTGGTCTTCCGCCGTATTCGGGCTCGATACCGTGATGGTCATCGGCACGGTATTGCCGTTTTCGACCAATGGCGGGACGTCGAGCTTGACCTTGCCGATCCGCACCGCCGCACTGCCTATGACATTCCTGATCGCAGCGGTCATGGTCTCGGGTGTCGCTGCAACCGGTCGGAGACTGACGACGGGGACCGTTCCGATCGCCGCGGCGGTGCCGGCGATGCCCAGGAATTGGCGGCGCGTGGAACCTTCTGACTTGCGCATCTTCATCTTCCTATTCGCGCAGCGTTGCCAGATACGCCACAATGTCCTCGATCTGCTCGGCGTCAAGGATCGGTTTTCCGCGCCACGCCGGAGCAACGCGCTCAAGTCCGTCCACGCGGTAGTAGGACGGCATGATCGTTGCGGGATTGAGACGGGACGCATCGACCAGCCGGAGCCGGAGCTGGCTCACGGACCAGCGCGTGCCCGAGCCTGCAAGGTTAGGTGCGAGGTCGCCTTGAAATTTTTCCTCCGGAAACGGGCCGCTGTGACAAAGAATACATGTGCTGGTGCGCTCAAGCACCAGCGCGCGTCCGCGTGCGGGATCACCGCCAACACCCGTCAGCGATTCCGGAATGGAATCGCCGCGGATGACATAGGGCCGCAATTCCTGTTCACTGGCCACGGATGGCAGCGCCAGCATCACGGCCGCGAACCAACTGCCGACAATACAAATCGCTGGGTTAGCCAAAAGTTTCCACCGTGATTGCCTTGAACCAGGATTCGGCCTGATCAGCTTCGCGCCTGCGCACCTCGCGTGATGCATCGACCGGGCTGGTGAAACCTGAGCCTTCGACCTCGGCAAAGATGTCGTCCCGAGGTTGATAGATGCCCGAAAGGGAAAACGCATAGCCGGGTGTGACCGTGTTGTAGCAGGTGCCGTCCAGCTTTGGCACCGCCGGGGCCTTGCCGGCGATCAGGCTTGCTATTGCACTGGCGCATGCCTTGGCCTCGGCATTTGCGGCGGATGCGGACTTCGGGATGCCGCCGCCGATGGCGGCATCGCCGATGACGTGAATATCGGGCACGAGCCTGGAGACAAAGGTGACGGGGTCGATCGGGCACCAGCCAGTATGGTCGGCAGCACCCGCAAGGCTTGCGATGCGGCCCGCCCTTTGCGGCGGAATCACGTTGGCGACCTGCGCATCGTAGTTGCCGAAATCGGTGACCAGCGTGTTGGTCGCGGGCTCAACCGAAACGACGCGGCCGCCCTGCGACAGCGATATCCGCTCGATCATGCCGCCATAGAGTTCCTTCCAGGCATTCTCGAATAATCGTTGCTGCGAAAAAGCGTCCTTGGCGTCGAGGATAAGCACCTTCGAGCGCGGCTTCTTCTGTTTCAGATAGTGCGCGATCAGGCTGGCGCGTTCATACGGCGCGGGCGGACATCGATAAGGCGCCGCCGGCACGGCGAGTGCGACCACGCCGCCATCCTCCATGGCCTCGAGCTGCGCCCGCAACAGCATGGTCTGCTCTCCCGCCTTCCAGGCGTGGGGCATTTTGGCCGCTGTCGTTTCGTCATATCCGGGCAGCGCATCGAAATTCAGGTCGATTCCCGGCGCCAGCACCAGACGGTCATAAGCGAGCGAGGTGCCGTCGGTGAGGCCGACCGTTCGCCCTTGCGGATCGATCTTGGTCGCGGCCTGCGCGATGACGTTCAAGCCATCGGCTGCAATTCTTTCGTAGCCGAATTGCTGCGCTTCGATGCTGCGCAAGCCCGCAATGACCTCGTTGCTGAACGGACAGGCTGTAAATGTCCGGTTCGGCTCGACCAGCGTCACCTGCAGTTTGGGGTTGATCTTTCGCAACGCGCGCGCGCAAGCCGCGCCGCCGAAGCCTCCGCCAATCACGACGATGCGCGCGGCCGATTGTGCACGGGACGGGGAAGGAAAGGCAAACGATGCTGCCGTCGCCGCGATGCCACGAACGACGTTTCTCCGCGTCGTCATCAGGCGCAGCGCGTCCATGAACACCTTTTCCGAAGATGGTGCGGCGGCCACCGGGGCGTTGACACCAGGGCCGCCGCTTGAAGCTTCATGCAATGGCGATGTTCTGATCCTTCAGCGGGAACGAACGAATTCGCTTTCCTGTAGCTGCGAAATACGCGTTCAACACGGCAGGCGCTGCGATGCAGATCGTCGGCTCGCCGACGCCGCCCCAGAACCCACCGCTCGGCATGATGATCGATTCCACCTTCGGCATCTCGGCTATCCGCATCGAATTGTAGGTGTCGAAGTTGGCTTGCTCGATGCGGCCGTCCTTGACCGTGCACCCGCCGTAGAACAGGCCGGAGAGGCCATAGACGAACGAACCGGCAACCTGGCGGTCGATCTGCGCCGGATTGACCGCATAGCCCGGGTCGGTGGCCCCGACGATGCGATGGATCTTGATCTTGCTGCCGTTGTCCATGACGGAGATTTCCGCGGCTCCGGCGACATAGCTGTTGAAGCCCATGAACTGCGCGAGGCCCCGATAGACCCCTTGCGGCGCCGGCGTTCCCCAGCCGATGCGCTCGGCCACGGCGTTAAGCACCGCGAGGTGCTTCGGGTGGCTGGCCATCAGTTTGCGCCGGAATTCGAGTGGGTCCTGGCCAACCGATTGCGCAAGCTCATCCATGAAGCATTCAAGATAGATCGCGTTGTGGTTGACGTTGACGCCACGCCAGAAGCCCGGCGGGACGTGGGGATTGCGCATCGAATGCTCGATCAGCAGGTTGGGAACCGAATATCCGATCGCCGTCTCTCCGGTCGCATTGAGGCCCTGGAAGGTGACGGGATCCTTGCCGTTGACAAGCGCCTCCGGGCGCAAGGTGAAGAGGATCGACTGCCCGGAAATGCGCATGTGCAGCGCGGTCAGGTTGTTGTTGGCATCGAAGGCCCCGGTCATCTTGCATCGCGTGACCGGGTGATAGTAGCCGTGCTGCATGTCCTCTTCGCGCGTCCACAACAGCTTGATCGGCGTGCCCGGCATTTCCTTGGCGATCAAGACCGCCTGTCGGACATAGTCGGTCTGGCCGCGGCGGCCAAATCCGCCGCCGAGTATTAGCTTGTGAACGTCGCATTTGTCGGCCGGAAGACCGGATGCTTCGAGCGTCGCGGCGAAAGCGGCCTCGCCGTTCTGCGTGCCGCACCACACCTCGCATCTGTCCGCGGTGTAGAGCGCGGTGGCGTTCATCGGCTCCATTGTGGCGTGGTTCTGGTAGGGATAGTCATAGAAGGCCTCGACCTTCTTGGCCGCGCCGGCGATCGCGGCCTTGGCGTCGCCGTTCTCGTTGCCGACATAGGTCGGCTGCGACGGGTCAAAGCCTTCCTCGAGCCACTTCGCGATCGAGGCACTTGAGACCTTTCCGTTGTCGCCTTCGTCCCAGACGATCGGCAGGGCGTCGAGCGCGGCCTTGGCGTGCCACCAGGTGTCGGCGACAACGGCAACCGAGCTGTCGGCGACCTTCACGACCTTCTTGACGCCTTTCATGTTGGCGATCTTGGCTTCGTCGTAGCTCTTCACCTTGCCGCCGAAAACCGGGCACTGCCTGATCGCGGCATTGAGCATTCCCGGCAGCTTGACGTCGATGCCGTAGACCATCTTGCCGGTGGTCTTGTCCGCGGTATCGAGGCGCTTGACGCCCTTGCCGACAAGCTTCCAGTCCTTCGGGTCCTTCACCTTGACGTCGGCCGGCGGGGCGAGCTTCGCGGCAGCTTCCGCGACCTTGCCGTAGGTCGTTTTCCGCCCTGACGGCGTGTGGGTGATGACGCTGTTGGCGGTGGTGCACTCGGAGGCCGGCACCTTCCACTCTTCGGCGGCGGCCTGGATCAGCATCGCGCGCGCGGTGGCGCCGCCTTTGCGTACATAATCGGCCGAAGCCCGAATGCCGCGGCTGCCGCCGGTCGAAAAGTCACCCCAGGCCCGCTTGCGGGCCACGCTCTGTCCGGGGGTAGGATATTCGGTCGTGACCTTCGACCAGTCGCATTCGAGTTCTTCGGCGACCAATTGGGCAAGACCAGTCAAACTTCCCTGACCCATTTCGGATCGTGCGATACGGATGACGACGGTGTCGTCAGGCCGGATCACGACCCACGCGTTGATTTCGGGCGAGCCGTCGGCGGCACGCACCGCGGTTGGTCCGCCAAGGGGAATGTCGAGGCCGAGCGCAAGGCCGGAGCCAAGCGCGGCGCTGCCGATGACGAAGGCGCGTCGGTCGAGTTTGGGCATGTGGTTCATGATGTCCTCCTCAAGCGTTCGCGGCGGCGTGAATCGCCTCGCGCACCTGCTGGAAGGTGCCGCAGCGGCAGATATTGGTGATGGCTTCGTTGATGTCGTCGTCGGTCGGCTTCGGCTTGTCCTTGAGCAGGGCTGCCACCGCCATGATCATTCCGCTCTGACAGTATCCGCATTGCGGGACGTCGTTGGCGATCCAGGCCTGCTGGACCTTGTGCAGGGTGCCGTTGTCCGCCAGGCCCTCGATGGTGGTGATCTTCTTGCCGGCAGCGTCACTCACGGTCACGCTGCAGGAACGCATCGCCACGCCATCGACATGGACCGTACAGGCCCCGCATTGTGCAATGCCGCAACCGTATTTCGTGCCGGTCAGGCCGGCATTTTCCCGAATTGCCCAAAGAAGAGGCGTATCCGGCTCGACATCGACGTCGAAAGACTTTCCGTTAATTGTGAGGTTTGCCATCGCGATCCCCTGTTAATCCAATCCATCGATTGAACTTCGCTCCGGAATTTGGACCGGAAGCCGGACCAGTTCAAATCAATAATATGCGTTTGCGCTGCGGAACAATTCGGCTTGGGAGCATGGCTGTTTTGCGCTATTGCGGCGGACCGACCACCCTGTTGGTGTCGCACGCCGGCAGGACGGTCCTGGTGGTCCGATTCTGACATTCGCATCCCATTGCGGCAGACACTTTTGCGAATGTCAGAATCATAGGACCACCAGCAAATATACGATTCCAGTGGAGTTCAGGATTTGACATTCGCTTAACGAGCTTGCGGCCAGGTGGGCAGCGAATGTCAAATCCACTCCCCTAGAGCATGATCCGGACCCGGAGGGCCGCGTTAGCGCAAAGTGGGAACCGGTTTTCCGAAAAGATCATGCTCAAACAAGGAAATGGGATCATGATGCGATTCCACTTAATCGCATCATGATCCAGCGCAACTTCGGGGCGAGGAATTCTACCATGCGCATCGTCGTTCTGCCGGGCGACGGCATCGGGCCAGAGATCGCAGGGGCCACCACCAACGTCCTGCGTGCTGCCTCCGCGCGCTTCCAGCTCGATGTGAAGATCGAGCAGCATCCGGTTGGCCATGAAAGCTTGCGGCAGTTCGGCTCGACCGTACAGAGCGGGCTTTTGCAGATCGTGCGCGCCGCCGATGGCCTGATTTTGGGCCCCACCGCGACCTTCGATTTCAAGGACGAGCAAAGCGGCGAGATCAATCCCTCAAAATTCTTCCGCAAGAATCTGGATCTGTTTGCCAATGTGAGGCCGGCGCGAACCTACCCGGGATTGCCCAACCGCGTCGGTGAATTTGATCTCGTCGTGGTGCGGGAGAATACCGAGGGTTTTTACGCCGATCGCAACATGGAGCAGGGCAACAGCGAGCTGCTCGTCACGGCGGATGTGGTGGTTTCGCTTCGCCGGATCACGCGACATTGCTGCGAAAGAATTGCGCTAGCCGCCTGCCAGCTTGCCATGCGCCGGAGGAAACGCCTCACCGTCGTTCACAAGGCCAATGTCCTTAAAATCGGCGACGGCATGTTCCTCGAAATCTGCCGCCAAACCGCGCGCGCGTTTCCAGGTCTCCTCGTCGATGACATCCTTGTCGATGCCATGATGGCCCATGTGGTGCGCCAGCCGGATCGGTTCGACGTCATCGTCTCGACCAACATGTTCGGCGATATTCTCTCCGACCTGACCGCGGAGTTGTCCGGCAGCCTTGGCCTGGGCGGCTCGCTCAATGTCGGCACCGACCACGCCATGGCCCAGGCCGCCCACGGCTCCGCGCCCGATATCGCCGGACGTGACGTCGCCAATCCGTTTTCGCTGATCCTGTCGATGGCGCTGCTGCTCGCCTGGTACGGCGAGCGCTCGGGCGAGGCACGGTTCGAATCGGCCGCGCGCGCCATTGAAAATGCGGTGGCGGCCGCAATCGAGGGAGGGCAGTCGACAAGGGATGTCGGCGGCAGTCTTGGAACCACGGCGACCGGTCAGGCGATTGTGGAGATCCTGACGTCCAACGAGACCTGACCGGGTCTGTCCGCGACAGCGTCATGAAGCAGTGGGTCGGTGTCGTGACGCTTGCGGAAAACAGCCTCGCAGCTTCATGCCAATCCGGCCACGATTCCCGCCTATCGTTTGCTTTGCCCAGCGGTTGTTTACCTACCGACGCGACGCCATCGATGATCAGCCTCTTTCCGACCTGAAATCCAGCCCAAAGCACTTGCGCGTAAAATCGAATTTGTCGAAGCAATTCAATCTGTTTCTACCTGTCCAGTCCTCTTCAAAAAAATTTTCCGTTTTGCCCGTCGGGCAAATCACCATTACTGAATCGCGCCGTCCCGCCTCACAAGAGGGGCGTTTCGCGATCGTCACGAACGTTGGGTGCGGGATGCGGTGGACGCGAGGCAGCGCGGCTGACGAGCGCGCAGCCCCAGCGGACGGCGAAGCCGTGTGGTCCTGACGCCCCGACGCTGGCGTCAAGTCGGCGACGATTGCCTCGGCAATCGCGCCGGCGATGGTGACAAACAAGCCCGGTTCACCAGGGAGAGCGCGGAGGAAACCGTTAAAACCATTGCGCGGGGAATGCCGGGCGAACCGGCGTGACCGTGGTGACTATGCTTGTGTGCTTTTCATTTCGCACACAAGGCTGCGGGTGCGCTGACGCGCCCGGCATTCCCTGCGCCCTCTATTGGGCGAAGGATCACGCAAGACTCGGGCGGATTACGCCGCGAGATCGCGGAAGTGTGGCGTGTATGCGTCATTGCGAGCGACAGCGAAGCAATCCAATCCAGCTGGCTCGAGATTCTGGATTGCTTCGTCGCTTATGCTCCTCGCAATGACGAGGAAAGGGAATCCGGGTGAGGGGGTTGGCTCTCTCGATAGACTGTAACCCCTCACCCGGATCGCATCTGACGATGCGATCCGACCTCTCCCGCAAGGGGAGAGGTGAACCACGTCTGCCGATAGAGCATTCAACCAAAAACATAACGCTTGTTGCGGTAGACGGCGGATTTGCCGTGCGGCAAGCTGCGGCGTGGCTTAAAAGCACCAAGAAATTTGGGAGGAAGGGATGTCGCGAAAAAATTCGTTGCCTGGCGTGCGCCTCAATCGCCGGGCGATGCTAACCGGTACCGCCGCGTATCTCGCCGCGCCCTGGATCGTTTCTGCGGCGCGAGCGGAGCCGCCGCCGGTCAATGTCGGCGTTATCATGCCGCTGTCGGGGCCGAACGCCCAGTTCGGAATCAATTCGCGCAATGGGGTTGAGCTCGCCGCGGACGAGATCAACAAGGCCGGCGGCATCGCCGAACTCGGCGGCGCGAAGATCAACCTGGTGGTGGCGGACGCGACCTCGACGCCCACCACGGCAGGCACGGTGGCCCAAAGGCTCATCACCCAGCAGGACATCACGGCCGTCCTTGGCGCCTTCGCCTCTTCATTGACGCTTGCGATTTCGGAAGTCACGGAACGGCGCGACATTCCGCTTCTGACCATGTCGTTTGCCGACCAGATCACGGGGCGCGGTTACAAGAACATTTTTCAGGTGGTGGCGAAGGCATCCGTGATCGGCAAGGCGCAGTTCGAATATACGGCTGCGATCGCGCAGGCCGCCGGCGCCAAAATCGACAAGGTCGCGATCATGTATGAGGACACCGCCTACGGCACCGCGCAGGCCAACGGCTTGAGAGCAGGGGCGAAGGCGGCCAATGTCGAGCTCGTCATGGATGACGCCTATCCGCTCGGCATCACCGACACCACGCCCTTGATCAACAAGCTGCGTGCCTCCGGCGCTCAGGCCGTTTTCCCGGTCTCCTATCTCAACGACAGCCTTCTGATCATCCGCACCATGCGCCAGCAGAAGGTCACGATGCCGGCCATCGGCGGCGCGGCCGGATACGTCATTCCGGACTTCGAGAAAGGGCTCGGCGAGTTCGCCGAGAACGTGCTCTCGATTGCCCCTGCGAATTATGATCTCGCGCCGGAGCTGACCGAGCGTTTCCGAAAGCGTTTTGGGTATTTCATGGTGCACGAAGCGCTCGAGCATGCCGTTTGCCTTGAGGTGCTGGTGCAGGCCATCAAGAAAGCGAAGTCGGCCAAGGCCGAAGAAGTTGCCGCGGCGCTGCGTGGGGCAAAGTTCAGCGGCGGGTGGATCAATGGCATGACAGGCGGGGCGGTCCAGTTCGATCAGGCCGGGCTGAACGTGCTCTCGGTGCCATTGATGGTGCAGTGGCGCGGCAAGGATATTGTCACCGTCTGGCCGAAGGAGATCGCGAAGAGCACGCCGGTCTGGCGATCCTGAGCGGCAGACGCGATTTACCTCTCCCCTTGCGGACTGTGACCGCGACGAAAGTGCGCTCCCTTTCAATCCGGAGTTAGGGCTATCGCATATGAGGATGCATGCCTCTCATCCCTCCCCCGCGAGCGTCAGCGAGTGTGGGGAGGGAAGGCCGAAGCGAAGCGGAGGCCAGGGTGGGGGGCAGCCGTTGTCGTCGCGAAAGGCGGACATTGATGACGATTCTGAAAACCCCCACCCGGATCATCGCTCGCTTTCGCTCACGATGATCCACCCTCCCCACAAGGGGGAGGGAGAAGAAAGTGCTCACCGTGGCCTTATGCGATAACCCTGCCACCCAACAATAGCGACACCCATGTCCTTTATCCAGGCCATCCTCGACGGGCTCCTGATCGGCGGCGTCTATGCGGTGATCTCGATCGGGCTCACGCTGGTCTATGGCGTGATGGGGATCGTGAACTTTGCGCAAGCCGAATTCCTGACGATCGGGATGTTCGTCGCCTGGTTCGCCTGGGCCTTTCTCGGGCTCGATCCCGTTATTGCCGCGCCGCTGTCATTCGCGGTCGCATTCGCCATTGGCTGGATCGTGCAGGGGCAGTTGATCGCGAGAGTGCTCACCGCACCCTCGGTGGCGCAGATTTTCCTCACGGTCGGAATCCTGATCGTGATCGAGAACGGATCACTGTTGCTGTTCGGCTCGCAGTTCCGATCGGTCACGACTTCATATCAGACCGCCTCCCTTTCGCTGGGACCGCTATTCGTAAGCATTCCCTATCTGATCGCATTTGCGATGTCGCTGTTGTGTGGCATTGCGCTGTGGTGGTTCATGCGCGCGAGCTGGTTCGGGCGAGCGATGCGCGCCACGGCGCAAAATCCTGCCGCCGCGCGGCTGATGGGCATCGATACCGCGCTGATGTACAAAGTGTCGTTTGCCCTGGGCGTCGGGCTCACCGCGTTCGGCGGTGCGGTCATCTTGCCCTATGTGACGGTCTTTCCGGGCGTCGGTGGTCAGTTCGTGGTCCTGATGTTCACCGTCGTCGTGCTGGGCGGGCTTGGCAGCGTTGCGGGCGCAGTCGTCGGCGGACTTGCGGTCGGGGTTATCCAGGCGCTCTCGGCACTGTTCTTTCCCATTCAATTGCAAAACCTCGTGCTGTTCGTCGTCTTCATCCTCGTGCTCGCGATTCGTCCCCAGGGCCTGGTCGGAGCAAGCCGATGAAGTTTCGATTCACGCCCTGCATCGCAATTCTGGCATTGGCGTTGCTGCCGCTCCTGCTCGATCCGCGCGGATACTGGATCAGAGTCCTCACCATCACGCTGCTCTTTGCCGCGATGGCGCAGGCCTGGAACATCGTCGGCGGCCTCGCCAACCAGATCTCGCTGGGGCATGCCGCCTTCTTCGGCATCGGCGCCTATGCTTCCACCGTGTTGCTGCTCAAATTCGGCATCAGCCCGTGGCTTGGCATGCTGGCCGGCGGCGCGCTCGGCGGATTGGCAGCCTTGGTCATCGCAATACCGACCATGCGTCTGCAGGGCCACTATTTCGCACTCGCAACCCTTGCCTTTGGCGAGGTGATGCGCGTGATCGCAAATGTGTGGACGTCGTTGACCGGCGGCCCTGGCGGGCTGTCCGTGCCCTTCGTGCCGCCGGGTTTTGCGGCCTATTCATTCAAACTGTTGCGTCCGCACGCCTATATCGCGCTGATTGCGCTTCTGGTGGTGACGGCGGTTTTCGAGATGATCCGCCGTAGCGCGATGGGTTACCGGTTGCGCGCGATCCGTCAAAACCTTCCCGCCGCCGAAGTCATCGGCATTGATACGACGCGGGTCAAGCTGCAAGCCGCGGTGATTTCGGGCGCGTTGACCGCGATGCTCGGAACGCTTTACGCGCAGCTCGCCGTCTTCTTCGATCCCGATACGGTCTTTGGCATCGCCGGCATTTCGATCCGGATTGCATTGATCGCGATCATCGGCGGGGTCGGAACCGCGGTAGGTCCCATTCTCGGCGCATTCTTCATCATCCCGCTTGAAGAGCTCATGAACGATCTGCTTTCCTCGCGCGCGGCGGGGCTTTCGCAACTCGTCTTCGGTATCATTCTGATAGCCGTCATTTTGTGGCAGCCGCGCGGCTTCGTCACCGTGTTCGTTTCGCTCAAGGCGCGGCTGTCACGGAGGGAGGCGAGATGACGATCCTCGAGGTCCGTAGCCTGTCGCGGCGTTTTGGCGGACTACAGGTGCTTTCCGAAGTGACGTTTTCGGTCAGGCCGCGCGAGATCGTCGGTGTGATCGGCCCGAACGGCGCCGGCAAAACGACTTTGTTTTCCACGCTCGTCGGCCTCATTCGGCCCGACACGGGAAGCGTTGCTCTGGACGGGAGGGACCTCGCAGGCCTCAAGCCGCACAAGGTGGCCGCGATCGGAATGACCAAGACCTTCCAGAATGTCGCCTTGTTTGCCGAAAGTTCGGTGCTGGACAATGTGCTGACCGCAGGGCTTCTGCGCCACGATGTGGACAGAGCGCGCGAGCAGGCGCTCAACTGTCTTGATCGCGTCGGCTTGAGTGAAGTGGCGGGCAAGCTCGCAGGTGATCTGTCATTTCCGGAGCGCGCACGGGTCGAGCTTGCGCGCGCGCTCTGCACCGCGCCAAAAGTATTGCTGCTCGACGAGGTGATGGCGGCGCTTAATCACGCCGAGATGACCGAGATCATGCAATTGATCCGTTCGCTGCGCGATGACGGCGTCACGCTGCTCGTGGTCGAGCACCACATGCGCGCGATCATGAATATATGCGACCGCATTCTCGTGCTCAATTTTGGCCGGCTGCTGGCAGAGGGCACGCCCGATCAGGTCGCACGCGATCCGCAGGTGATCGAAGCCTATCTTGGCCGCTCTGCCGAGGCGCTGCGCCGATGAGTGAAACGCTTCTTGAAATCAGGCAGCTGCGGGCCGGCTACGGCGAAGCCGAGGTGCTCCACGGAATCGAGCTGTCGGTCTCAAAAGGCGAATTCGTGTGCATCATCGGCGCGAACACGGCGGGCAAGAGCACGATCCTGCGTGCGATCTCGCGGCTCGTTCCGAAGTCGAGCGGAATCATGCGGCTCAATGCGGTCGACCTCATGGCGCTCGCGGCGCATGAAATCCCCGCACTTGGCATCGCCCATGTCCCCGAAGGACGCCAGATCTTCCCCGAGATGACGGTTGAGGAAAATCTGCTGCTCGGCGCGTTTACGGCCCGCAAGGCCAGGGATTTGCCGGCACGAATTGAAGAGGTGCTTGGCCTGTTTCCGCGCCTGCGCGAACGCTACGGTCAGTCGGCGGGAACGCTGTCAGGCGGGGAGCAGCAGATGGTCGCAGTCGGGCGGGCATTGATGCTGAGCCCAAAACTCCTGCTTCTTGATGAGCCGAGCCACGGACTCGCGCCAAAGGTGGTCGAGGAGATGCACGAGGCCTTCAAGACCATTCACAGCCGCGGCACCTCCATCCTGATGGTCGAGCAGAATGTCGAACTGGCGCTCGACCTCGCCACGCGCGGCTATGTGCTGGAAGCGGGGAGGGTGACGCTGAAGGGAACGGGCTCTGAGCTTCATGCCAATCCGGCCGTGATTGCGGCGTATCTCGGGATGTAGAAGTTTGCGCGTGAAGCGGATTTCACGGCGCTGCCATAAGCCGGCCGTTGAGCATATGATTGTTGACGGAGCG
>Ga0207665_10001386_pt1 | contig 16319 bp, 12 predicted proteins | sample LARL112metaG_FD_184351 | JGI IMG/M metagenome (GOLD analysis project Ga0207665, IMG submission 184351) | Corn, switchgrass and miscanthus rhizosphere microbial communities from Kellogg Biological Station, Michigan, USA - LAR L11-2 metaG... | ecosystem: Host-associated > Plants > Roots >...
CTGGGATTTCTTCGGCCTGATCTTCGAGGGCCATCCCGCGCTCACCAGGATCGAGATGCCCGACGACTGGAAGGGCCACCCGCAGCGCAAGGACTACCCGCTGGGCGGAATCCCGGTCGAGTACCGCGGCGCCACTGTCCCCCCGCCCGAGGATCGGAGAGCTTACTCATGACGGCGGAGACTGAAGGCCGCGTCTACAACGTCGGCGGCGAGGACTGGGACGAGGTCGTCAACGCCGCCAGCGAAGCCGGCAGCGAGGAGCGGCTCATCGTCAACATGGGGCCGCAGCACCCCTCCACGCACGGTGTGCTCCGGCTGATCCTCACCCTGGACGGCGAGACCGTCACCGAGCTGCGCCCGGTCATCGGGTACCTGCATACCGGCATCGAGAAGAACATGGAGTTCCGTACCTGGACGCAGGGCGTCACGTTCTGCACCCGGATGGACTACCTGTCACCGATCTTCAACGAGACCGTCTACTGCCTGGCCGTGGAACGGCTGCTCGGCATCGAGCAGGAGGTCCCGCCGCGGGCCACCGTGCTGCGGGTGCTCATGATGGAGCTGAACCGGATCTCCTCGCACATGATGGCGATCGGCACCTTCGGGCTGGAACTCGGCGCGACCACCGTCCTGCTGTACGGGCTGAGGGAACGGGAAAAGGTGCTCGACCTGTTCGAGCTCATCTCGGGCCTGCGGATGAACCACGCCTATGTCCGGCCGGGCGGGGTGTCCCAGGACCTCCCGCACGGTGCGCTGGAAGGGCTCAGGGAGTTCCTGCGTGTCATGCCGCGGCAGATCGGTGAGCTGCGCGCGCTCCTCGACGCGAACCCGATCTACCTGGCCCGCACCAAGAACGTCGCCTATCTCGACCTGGCCGGCTGCATGGCGCTCGGCGTCACCGGCCCGGTGCTGCGGGCCACCGGGCTCCCGTGGGACCTGCGCAAGAGCCAGCCGTACTGCGGTTACGAGACCTACGAGTTCGACGTGCCGACCCAGGCCACCAGCGACGCCTACGGCAGGTACCTGATCCGGATGGACGAGATGGAGGAATCCCTCAAGATCATTTCCCAGTGCGTGGACCGGCTCGCGGCCAAGCGCCCGAAGGACGACCCGGTCATGATCGACGACCCCAAGATCGGCTGGCCGGCCCGGCTCTCGGTGGGCGCCGACGGCCTGGGAAACTCGCCGGATCACATCGCGCACATCATGGGAGAGTCCATGGAGTCGCTCATCCATCACTTCAAGCTGGTGACCGAGGGCTTCCGGGTTCCGGCCGGGCAGGTGTACACCAGCGTCGAGTCCCCTCGCGGGGAGCTAGGCTGCCATGCGGTCAGCGACGGCGGTACGAGGCCGTTCCGCGCGCATTTCCGGGATCCCTCGTTCAGCAACCTGCAGTCGCTCTCGGCGATGGCCGAGGGGGGCATGATCGCTGACGTGATCGCGGCCGTGGCGACTATAGACCCCGTGATGGGAGGGGTGGATCGTTGAGCGACGCACTTGCCCGGCTGGACGCGGACGCCGCCGAGATCATCGGCAGGTACCCGCGCGCGCGGTCGGCCCTGCTTCCGCTGCTCCACCTGGTCCAGGCCGAGGAGGGTTACGTCTCCGACGACGGCATCGGCTTCTGCGCCCGCCACCTCGGGCTGACCGAGGCCGAGGTGAGCGCGGTGGTGAGCTTCTACACGATGTACAAGCGCTGCCCGGTCGGTGAGTACCACGTCGGCGTGTGCACCAACACGCTGTGCGCCGTCATGGGCGGCGATCAGATCCTCGCCAGCCTGCGTGAGCACCTCGGTGTGGCCGACGACGAGCCCACCGGCGACGGCAAGGTCAGCCTGGAGCACGTCGAGTGCAACGCCGGCTGCGACTACGCGCCGGTGGTGATGGTGAACTGGGAGTTCTTCGACAACATGACCCCGGACTCCGCCCGGGCGCTGGTCGACGACCTGCGCGCGGGCAAGGCGGTCGCGCCCACGCGCGGCGCCCCGCGGCTGGCCACCTGGAAGCAGGCGGGCCGGATCCTGGCCGGGTTCCCCGACGGCCAGGCCACCGGCGGGCACACCGCGGGCGAGCCCACGCTGGCCGGTCTGCGCATCGCCAGGGAACACGGCTGGACACCGGACGACGGGAGCGCGGCATGACCTCCGTGCTGGTTCCGACGCTCACCGCACGCTGGGACGAGCCCGACTCGTTCACGCTGGAGGCCTACCGCCGGTCCGGCGGGTACCAGGCGCTGCCGAAGGCACTCGGCATGGACCCGGACGAGGTCATCCAGGCGGTGAAGGACTCCGGGCTGCGCGGCCGCGGCGGCGCAGGCTTCCCCACCGGGGTCAAGTGGGGCTTCATCCCGCAGGGCGACGGCAAGCCGCACTACCTGGTGGTCAACGCCGACGAGTCCGAGCCGGGCACCTGCAAGGACATCCCGCTGATGCTGGCCACCCCGCAGGCGCTGGTCGAGGGCGCGGTCATCGCCGCCTATGCGATCAGGGCGAACCGGGCGTTCATCTACGTGCGCGGCGAGGTGCTGCACGTGCTCCGCCGGGTGCAGCACGCGGTGGCCGAGGCCTACACGGCCGGGTACCTGGGCGAGAACATCCTCGGCTCCGGGTTCAACCTGGACGTGACCGTGCACGCCGGGGCCGGCGCCTACGAGTGCGGCGAGGAGACGGCGCTGCTCGACTCGCTGGAGGGCCTGCGCGGGCAGCCGCGGCTCAAGCCGCCGTTCCCGGCCATCGCCGGGCTCTACGCCTGCCCCACCGTGGTCAACAACGTGGAGTCGATCGCCAGCGTGCCGTACATCATCTCGCGCGGCGCCGCGGAGTTCGCCGCGCTCGGCACCGAGCGGTCCAAGGGGTTCGGCATCTTCTCGCTGACCGGGCACGTGACCACGCCGGGCCAGTACGAGGCACCGCTCGGCGTCACCTTGCGGGAACTGCTCGACCTGGCCGGCGGTGTAAGGGCCGGGCACACGCTGAAGTTCTGGACGCCCGGCGGGTCGTCCACACCGATCTTCACCGACGAGCACCTCGACGTGCCGCTCGACTTCGAGGGCGTCGGCGCCGCGGGCTCCATGCTCGGCACCCGGGCGCTGCAGATCTTCGACGACACCACCTGCGTGGTCCGCGCCACGCTCCGCTGGACCGAGTTCTACCAGCACGAGTCCTGCGGCAAGTGCACCCCGTGCCGCGAGGGGACGTACTGGATGGTCCGCGTTCTCGAACGGCTGGACCGTGGCCAGGGCACCGACGAGGACCTGGACAAGCTGCTCGACATCTGTGACAACATCCTCGGGCGCGCGTTCTGCGCGTTCGGCGACGGTGCGATCAGCCCGGTGGTGTCCTCGATCAAGTACTTCAGGGACGAGTTCATCGAGCACTTCAAGCGCGGCGGCTGCCCGTTCGATCCGGCCGCCTCGACCGCCTGGGCCGACGGAGGTCAGTGACCAATGACCGCACAAGCTGAGACGGGGGCGCTGGCGCCCGTGGAGCAGCGGGTGACCGTCACCATCGACGGCTTCGAGATCACGGTGCCCAAGGGCATGCTGGTGATCCGGGCGGCCGAGTTGCTCGGGATCCAGATCCCCCGGTTCTGCGACCACCCGCTGCTCGACCCGGTCGGTGCCTGCCGCCAGTGCCTGGTCGAGGTGGAAGGCCAGGCCAAGCCGCTGGCGTCGTGCACCACCACCTGCACCGACGGGATGAAGGTGCGCACCCAGCTCACCTCGCGGGTGGCGGACAAGGCGCAGAGCGGCGTGATGGAAATGCTCCTGATCAACCACCCGCTCGACTGCCCCATGTGCGACAAGGGCGGCGAATGCCCGCTGCAGAACCAGGCCATGTCCAACGGCCGGGGCGAGTCCAGGTTCACCGAGACCAAGCGCACCTTCGCTAAGCCGGTGGCGCTGTCCAGCGAGGTCCTGCTGGACCGGGAGCGCTGCGTCTCCTGCGCGCGGTGCACCAGGTTCGCCGAGCAGATCGCCGGCGACCCGCTCATCGAACTGCTCGAGCGCGGGCCCGACCAGCAGGTGGGCATCGCCGACGGGGTGCCGTTCGACTCTTATTTCTCCGGCAACACCGTGCAGATCTGCCCGGTCGGCGCGCTGACCGGAGCCGCCTACCGGTTCCGTGCCCGGCCGTTCGACCTGGTGTCCACGCCCAGCATCTGCGAGCACTGCGCGTCCGGGTGCCGCCAGCGCACCGATCACCGGCGCGGCATGGTCACCCGCCGCCTGGCCGGCAACGACCCGCAGGTGAACGAGGAGTGGAACTGCGACAAGGGACGCTGGGCGTTCACCTACGCGACCCAGCCGGACCGGCTGGCCTATCCGCTGGTGCGCGATGAGGAAGGCGTGCTGCGGGCGGCCTCGTGGGCGGAGGCGATCGAGGCGGCCGCGGCCGGCCTGGCCGGTGCCCGCGGCCGGGCCGGGGTGCTCACCGGCGGCAGGCTCACCCTGGAAGACGCCTACGCCTACGCCAAGTTCGCCAGGGTCGCCCTGGGCAGCAACGACATCGACTCGCGCGCCCGCCCGCACTCGGCGGAGGAGGCGCAGTTCCTCGCCGCCGCGGTGGCCGGCACCGGGCTCCGGGTCAGCTACGCCGACCTGGAGCGCGCGCCCACGGTGCTGCTGGCCGGGCTGGAGCCCGAGGAGGAGTCGCCGATCATCTTCCTCCGGCTGCGCAAGGCCGCGCGGGCCGGCAACGTCGCCGTCTACTCGGTGGCCCCGCTGGCCACCGGGGGGCTGGCGAAGCTGCGCGGCACCCTGGTTTCCGCCCCTCCCGGCACGGAAACCGAGGTGCTCAACCGGCTGGCCGCCGAGATGGGCACCGATGCCGTGGAGACCGCGGCCGCGCGGGCGCTGAACGCCGACGGCGCGGTCATCCTGGCCGGCGAGCGGCTCGCCGAGACGCCCGGGGCGCTGTCCGCGCTCGCCCGGCTCGCCAGCGCGAGCGGTGCCAGCCTGGCCTGGGTGCCGCGCCGGGCTGGCGAGCGCGGCGCGGTGGAGGCCGGGGCCCTGCCCGACCTGCTGCCCGCGGGGCGGCCGGTGGCCGACCCGGCGGCGCGGGCCGAGGTGGCCCGCGTCTGGGGCGTCGCCGCGCTGCCCGCCGAGCCCGGCAAGGACGGCAGGCAGATTCTCGCGGCGGCGCTGGCCGGCGACCTGGATGCCCTCGTCGTGGCCGGGGTGGACCCGGCCGACCTGCCCGATCCGAAGGCCGCGCTGGAGGCGATCGAGGCAACGCCGTTCGTGGTGAGCCTGGAGCTGCGGACCAGCGCCGTCACCGACCGGGCGGACGTGGTACTGCCCGTGGCGGCGGTGCCGGAGAAGGCAGGCACGTTCCTGAACTGGGAGGGCAGGCCAGGCTCGTTCGGGGCGGCGCTTGCCGTGGCCGGCGTAGAGTCCGATCTAGAGGTGCTCGGCCAGATCGCGGACGAGATGGATGTCCACCTCGGCCTGCCCGATGCCGCCGCCGCGCGCCGCGAACTGGGCACGCTGACCGGCTGGCGGGGCATCCGGACGAGCGCGCCGGACTACCCGCCCGCCGCGCGGTCCCTGCCGGGGCCGGGTGAGGCGGCCCTGGCCACCTGGCACCAGTTGATCGACACGGGCAGGATGCAGGACGGCGAGCCGTTCCTGGCCGGCACGGCACGGCCGGTGCAGGCCCTGATGTCTGCGGCCACCGCGAATGAAGCGGGCACCGCGGACGGCGATAGGGTCTGCGTGACCACCGCGCGGGGAGCCATCACCCTCGGTGTGCGGGTCTGCGACATGCCCGACCGGGTGGTCTGGCTGCCGACGCACGCGCGGGGCTGCGAGGTCCGGCGCGAACTCGGTGCCGGGAACGGCACCCTGGTGACCCTGAGGAGCGCGCAATGATCAGCATGGCCGGCGCCGCGGGCCTGGCGGCGCGAGCCGCCGCCGCGCACGCCGCCGCCGCGCCTGGCGCCGCGCACAGCACCGGCACCCCACCGGTGACCGTGCTCAGCTTCTACGGCCAGCCGTGGTGGATGATCCTGCTCAAGGTCGTGGCCATCTTCGCCTTCCTGATGCTCATGACGCTGTTCGCGATCTGGGCGGAACGCCGGGTCATCGGGCGGATGCAGCAGCGCCCCGGGCCCAACCGGGCCGGCCCGTTCGGCCTGCTCCAGTCGCTGATGGACGGGATCAAGCTCCCGCTCAAGGAGGACATCGTCCCCCGGCACGTCGACAAGCTGCTGTTCTGGCTTGCCCCGGCGATCGCCCTGGTTCCCGCGTTCGTCAGCTTCGCGATCATCCCGTTCGGCCCCGAGGTGTCGATCTTCGGTGTCCAGACCCCGCTGCAGCTCACCGACCTCTCGGTCGCGGTGCTGCTCGTGCTCGCGATGAGCTCGCTGGCCGTGTACGGGATCGTGCTGGCCGGCTGGGCCTCGGCTTCGCCTTACTCGCTGCTCGGCGGGCTGCGCTCGTCGGCGCAGGTGGTCAGCTACGAGATCGCGATGGGGCTGTCCTTCGTCGCGGTGTTCCTCTACTCCGGCTCGCTGTCCACCTCGGCGATCGTGCAGGCCCAGGCGCACGGCAACGAGTTCCACGTGGGCGGGGTGACGCTGCACTACCCGTCGTGGTACGCGGTGCTGCTGTTTCCCTCGTTCTTCATCTACCTGATCACGATGGTGGGTGAGACCAACCGGCTGCCCTTCGACCTGCCCGAGGGCGAGGGCGAACTGGTGGGCGGCTTCCACACCGAGTACTCCTCGCTCAAGTTCGCGCTGTTCTACCTGGCCGAGTACATCAACATGACCACGGTGGCCGCCCTGGCCACCACGTTGTTCCTCGGCGGCTGGCGCGCGCCATGGCCGATCACGGTGTGGTCCGGCGCGAACAGCGGCTGGTGGCCGCTGCTGTGGTTCCTGGCCAAGGTGCTGATCCTGCTGTTCTGCTTCGTATGGCTGCGCGGGACGCTCCCCCGGATCCGGTACGACCAGCTCATGGCGTTCGGCTGGAAGGTGCTGATCCCGGTTTCGCTCGCCTGGATCCTGATGATCGCCACCATCCGGGTATGGCGGCAGCACGGCGGCAGCACGCCGGTCTACATCGTGGGCGGGGCCCTGCTGGGTGTTCTGCTGGTGCTGGCCTGGGCGGGTGACGTGGCCTCGGAACGGCGGCGCCAGGCCGCGGCGGAGGCCGCCGATCCGACAGCGGCCGGGCCGGAGGCTGGCGCGGGCGCGCCCGGCTTCCCCGTCCCTCCCCTGGATCTGCCGCACTACCACGGCGTCGGCGTGACCGCCAGCCCCGGTGGCGGGCCGGGCGATCCCGCCGCCGTACCGCGCGCCGAAGTCAAGGAGGTCACCGGTGCCTGAGTTTCTTGGTCCGGTCAAGGGGTTCGGTGTTACCTTCCGGCAGATGTTCCGGAAGGTCGACACCGTCGAGTACCCCGAGGAGGTACGGCCCACCGCGCCCCGGTTCCACGGCCGTCACCAGCTCAACCGCTGGCCGGACGGCCTGGAGAAGTGCATCGGCTGCGAACTGTGCGCCTGGGCCTGCCCCGCCGACGCCATCTACGTGGAGGGCGCCGACAACACCGAGGAGGAGCGCTACTCCCCGGGTGAGCGTTACGGCGACGTCTACCAGATCAACTACCTGCGCTGCATCCTGTGCGGGCTGTGCGTCGAGGCGTGCCCGACCCGCGCGCTGACCATGACGAACGAATACGAGATCGCCGACGACAGCAGGGAAAACCTGATCTGGACGAAGGAGCAGCTGCTGGCGCCGCTCGAGTCCGGCATGGAGGCGCCGCCGCACCCGATGCGCCTGGGCGACACCGAGCGCGACTACTACCGGCTCGGCTCGGCGGGCGTGACGCCGCCCCGCGACGAGGACACCGGGGCCCGGCCCTCCTGGGCCCCGGGCGCCCAGGAGGACTCGCACCCGGGCGGGGCGGACCAGTGACCGCTGCACACCTGCTGGCCGCGGGCCAGACCACGTCGACCGGGGCGTCGGTCACGTTCTGGCTGCTGGCGGTGATCTCGGTGTCAGCCGGGCTCGGCATGGTGCTGGCCCCGCGGGCGGTGCACTGCGCGGTGCTGCTCGCCGTGGTGATGCTCTCCCTCGCCATCCTGTACGCCGTCGCCGGCGCGCCGTTCCTCGCCTTCGTGCAGATCATCGTCTACACCGGCGCCGTGCTGATGCTGTTCCTGTTCGTGCTCATGATCGTCGGAGTGAGCACGAAGGACTCGTTGCGGGAGACCATTCCCGGGCAGCGGCTCGCCGCCGGCGTGGCCGGGATCGCCTTTCTCGTGCTGCTGAGCCTCATCGTCGGGCACGCGGCGATCGGCCCGGCCGCGCCTGCCACGGCCGGGTACGGCGCAGGCAACGTGCGCGGGCTGGCCACCTTGATCTTCACCAAGTACGTGTTCCCGTTCGAGGTCACCGCCGCCCTGCTGATCACGGCGGCGCTCGGCGCCATGGTGCTCGCGCACCGCGAGCGGACCTCGCCCAAGCTCACCCAGCGGGACCTGGCCAAGCAGCGGGTGGCCGGCGGCCACCCGGCCCCGCTCCCCGGCCCGGGCGTCTACGCCAGGCACAACGCGGTGGACTTCCCCGCCCTGCTCCCCGACGGCTCACCGTCCGTGCTCTCGGTCAGCCCGATCATCGCCGCCAGGGAACGCGAACTGGGGACGGGCCCGGCCGCGTCGCTGCCCCCGGGCGACGGCGCCGCGAACGGCGGCGCCGCGAACGGCGATGCCGCCAACGGCGCCGGGGGCCAGGCTGAGGACGCTGGCACCGAGCCGGAGGAGGCACGGTCATGAGCCCGGCGAACTTCGTAACGCTTGCGGTGATCCTGTTCGTCATCGGCGCGGTCGGCGTCCTCGTGCGCCGCAACGCCCTGGTGATCTTCATGTGCGTGGAGCTCATGCTGAACGCGGTCAACCTCGCGTTCGTGGCCTTCGCGAGAATGCACGCCAACCTGGACGGGCAGGTCATCGCCTTTTTCGTCATGGTCGTCGCCGCCGCCGAGGTGGTGGTGGGGCTGGCCATCATCATGGCGATGTTCCGTGCCCGCAGGTCCGCGTCCGTCGATGACGCGAGCCTGCTCAAGTATTGAGGGGAACTGGGGTGACAAGCTCTTTGGCGGCTGCGCACGCGGCTTTGGCGACCGCCCTGCCAGCGCCCGCCCTGCCGGCGGTCGGCGTCCAGCGTGCGGCCTGGCTGCTGCTGGCGTTCCCGCTGGCCGGCGCGGCGATCCTGCTGCTCGGCGGCAAGCGCACGAACCGCTGGGGTCACTGGGTCGGCGTCCTCATGCCGGTGGCCGCGTTCGTCTACGCGGTGATCGCCTTCATCGCGATGCTTGGCTACCCCGCCAACCAGCGAAGCAGGGACCTCACCCTGTTCACCTGGATCCACGTGGCGCGGTTCAACGTGCCCGTGGGCCTGCAACTGGACCAGTTGTCGATCTGCTTCGTGCTGCTGACCACCGGGGTCGGCTCGCTGATCCACATCTTCGCGGTCGGGTACATGTCGCACGACCCGGAGCGGCGCCGCTTCTTCGGGTACATGAACCTGTTCGTGGCCTCGATGCTGCTGCTGGTGCTGGCCAACAACTACCTCGTCCTCTACGTCGGGTGGGAGGGCGTCGGCCTGGCCTCCTACCTGCTCATCGGCTTCTGGCAGTTCAAGCCCGCGGCCGCGGTGGCGGCCAAGAAAGCGTTCGTGGTCAACCGGGTCGGTGACGCGGGGCTGTCGGTGGCGATCATGCTGATGTTCGCCGTGTTCGGCTCCGTGACGTTCGCCGGCGTCTTCGGCCAGGCCGGAAAGGCGAGCCAGGGCGTGGTCACCGCGCTCGGGCTGCTGCTGTTGCTCGGCGCCTGCGGCAAGTCGGCTCAGTTGCCGCTGCAGTCCTGGCTGCTCGACGCGATGGAGGGCCCTACCCCGGTCTCGGCTCTGATTCACGCCGCTACGATGGTCACGGCCGGTGTGTACCTGATCGTGCGATCTGGTCCCATCTTCGACCTCTCGTCGAACGCCCGGCTCGTCGTCACCATCGTGGGCGCCGCCACCCTCTTGTTCGGCGCGCTCATCAGTTGCGCGAAGGATGACATCAAGAAGGCGCTGGCCGGGTCGACCATGAGCCAGATCGGCTACATGATGCTGGCCGCCGGCCTCGGGCCCGCCGGATACCCGTTCGCCATCGCCCTGCTCCTCGCGCACGGCTTCTTCAAGGCCGGCCTGTTCCTCGGCGCGGGCTCGATCAAGCACGAGATGAACGACGAGGTCGACATGCGCCGCTTCGGCGGGCTGCGCAAGGTGATGCCCATCACCTACGTGACGTTCTTCGTCAGTTACCTGGCGATCATCGGCGTGCCACCGTTCTCCGGCTTCTTCGCCAAGGACACGATCATCGACGTGGCGTTCGACAAGGGCGGCGCCTCCGGCGCCATCCTCGGCACGGCGGCGCTGATCGGGGCCGGCATCACCGCGTTCTACATGACCCGGGTGATGTACATGACGTTCGCCGGGGAGCGCCGGTGGGACGCCGGCGCCCACCCGCACGAGGTACCGCCCATCATGACCTCGCCGATGATCCTGCTCGCGATAGGCGCCGTGGTCTGGGGAGGGTTTGAGGTCCTCGGGGACCGGCTCGCGCACTTCCTCGGCCCGGTGACCGGCTCCGTGCCGCCCGAGCCTGCCATCTTCAGCGCCGCGGGGATCGCGGCGCTCGTGCTGGTGGCCGGCGGGATCGCGCTCGCCTGGGCGATGTACGGCCGGCGCCCGGTGCCGACCGTGGCGCCCGCGGCCGGGTTCGCCGTCGTGGCCGCACGCAAGGATCTGTACGGGGACGCGTTCAACGAGTCCGTGCTCATGCGCCCTGGCCAGTGGCTGACCAGGCTGTCGGTGTACTTCGACAACCGGGGCGTGGATGGCCTGGTCAACACGCTCGCGGCGGCCGTGGGCGGCACATCGGGACGGATGCGGCGGCTCCAGACCGGCTTCGTCCGCTCCTACGCCTTGTCCATGTTCGTCGGCGCGGTGCTGCTCGTCGGCGCCTTCCTCCTGGTGAGGGTCTAGATCGCTATGAGCTCGTTTCCCTGGCTGACGGTCATCGGCGTGATACCGCTCGTCGGCGCGCTGGTGATCGCGATCATTCCCGCCGCCAGCTCTGACGATAAGGCTGCCGTGGCTCCCCGCGATCTGCTCACTAAGCAGATCGCGCTGGTGACATCGCTGGTGACCCTTGGGATGACCATCGCGATGGGGGTGAAGTTCTCCCCGAACGGGCCCGAGTTCCAGTTTGTTGAGGTCCACCAGTGGATCCCGGAGTTCGGGGTGCACTACGCGGTGGGCGTGGACGGCATCGCGCTGGTCCTGATCGGCATGACCGCCGTGCTCATGCCGGTGGTCATCCTCGCCTCGTGGCACGACGCGGATCCCGGCGGGCACGGCGATTCCGCCCCAGCACCCAGGCGCAGCGTCAAGACCTACTTCGCGCTCATGCTGGTGATGGAGACGTTGGTGATCGGCGTTTTCGCCGCCACCGACGTGTTCCTGTTCTACGTGTTCTTCGAGGCCATGCTGATCCCGATGTACTTCATGATCGGGAGCTTCGGCGTCGGCCAGCGGCAGTACGCGGCGGTCAAGTTCCTGCTCTACAGCCTCCTCGGCGGCCTGCTCATGCTGGTCGCGGTGATCGCGCTGTATGTGTACTCGATCCAGGGCGGGCACCAGGGCACGTTCCTGTTCAGTTCGCTCACCCATCTGGCGCTGTCCACCGATGCCGAACGCTGGCTGTTCCTCGGGTTCTTCATCGCGTTCGCGATCAAGGCGCCGCTGTGGCCGTTCCACACCTGGCTGCCCGACGCGGCGACATCGGCCCAGCCCGGTGCGGCGGTGCTGCTGGTCGGCGTGCTGGACAAGGTCGGCACGTTCGGCATGATCAGGTACTGCCTGCAGTTGTTCCCCTCGGCGTCGCGCTACTTCACCCCGCTGATCCTCACGCTCGCGGTGATCGGCGTCCTCTACGGGGCGATCGTGGCGATCGGCCAGGCCGACATGAAGCGGCTGATCGCCTACACCTCGATCTCCCACTTCGGCCTGATCGCGCTGGGCATCTTCGTGCTGACCAGCCAGGGCCAGGCGGGCGCCACGCTGTACATGGTCAACCACGGCTTCGCCACCGGCGCGTTGTTCCTCGTCGCCGGGTTCATGATCGCCCGGCGCCGCTCGCAGCGGATCGCCGACTACGGCGGCGTGCAGAAGGTGGCGCCGGTGCTTGCCGGGATGTTCCTGATCTCCGGCCTCGCTGGGCTGTCGCTGCCCGGGCTGTCCACGTTCGTCAGTGAGTTCCTCGTGCTGGTCGGGACGTTCACCCGGTACCGCGTGGCGGCGGTCGCGGCCACGGTCGGCATCATCCTCGCCGCCATCTACATCCTGTGGCTGTACCAGCGCACGATGACCGGGCCGACGCGGCCGGAGACCGAGAAGTTCCCCGACCTGCGGGCCAGGGAACTGTGGGCGGTCGGCCCGCTGATCGCGCTGATCATCTTCTTCGGCTTCTTCCCGCAGCCGCTGCTGAACATCATTAACCCGGCCGTCCACCACACGCTGGTACAGGTGCACGCGACGGATCCGGTCCCGCCGCATCCGGCGGCCGTGACCCAGAAGGGAACGACTCCGTGACGCGCCTCACCAGCCTCGCTGCGGCGCCGGCGCCGACCATCCCGCCGCCGCACATCGAATACTGGCAGCTTTCACCGACCCTGCTGGTCTTCGCGGTGGCCATCGCGGGGGTGCTCGTGGAGGCGTTCGCGCCGCGGTCCCAGCGGCGGCCGCTGCACCTCGGGCTCACCCTCGGCGGTCTGGCGGGCGCGTTCGGGCTGACCATCGCCGTGGGCGCCACCTCGCACCTCTCACTCGGCAAGCCCGGTCACGTGGTGGCCATGGGCGCGGTGGCGGTGGACGGCCCGGCCCTGTTCATCCAGGGCACGATTCTGGTCCTCGCGTTCGTGAGCGTCATGCTGCTCGCCGAGTCCTCTCACGACGTGAGCGCGTTCGTGGCGCAGGCCGCGGCGGTGCCGGGCAGCGCCGAGGAGCGCGAAGGGCTGCTGGCCGGCGTCACCCACACCGAGGTGTACCCGCTGACCATGTTCGCGGTCGCCGGGATGCTGCTGTTCCCCGCCGCGAACGACCTGCTGACGATGTTCGTGGCGCTGGAAGTGCTGTCGCTGCCGCTGTACCTGTTGTGTGGCCTCGCCCGCCGCCGCCGCCTGCTCTCCCAGGAGGCGGCGATGAAGTACTTCCTGCTTGGCGCGTTCTCTTCGGCGTTCTTCCTGTTCGGCGTAGCCATGCTGTACGGGTTCTCCGGGTCGGTGGGCCTGTCCGCGATCGCTGCGGCGGCCTCGTCCAACCTCGCCAGTTCCACCCTGCTGTACGCCGGGATCGCGCTGCTCGGCATCGGCCTGCTGTTCAAGATCGGCGCGGTGCCGTTCCAGGCATGGAAGCCGGACGTCTACCAGGGCGCGCCCACGCCGGTCACCGCGCTCATGGCGTCCTGCACCGTGGTGGCCGCGTTCGGCGCGCTGCTGCGCGTGTTCTACGTGGCGTTCGGCCAGCTCACCTGGGACTGGCGGCCCGCGATGTGGGTGGTGGCCATCCTCACCATGGTCGTCGGCGCGATCATCGCGATCACCCAGACCGACGTCAAGCGGCTGCTTGCCTATTCCTCCATCGCGCATGCCGGGTTCATCCTGACCGGCGTGGTCGCCGCGAGCACGCTGGGGCTCTCCAGTTCGCTGTTCTACCTGGCCGTGTACGGATTCACGACGATCGGTGCGTTCGCGGTGGTGACCCTGGTCAGGGACGAGACCGGCGAGGCCGCGCACCTGCGGCGCTGGGCGGGGCTCGGCAAGCGCTCGCCCGTGGTGGCCGGCATCTTCGCCTTCTTCCTGCTCGCCTTTGCCGGAATCCCGCTGACCAGCGGGTTCACCGGAAAGTTCGCGGTGTTCCAGGCCGCGATCGCGGGCGGTGCCCTGCCGCTTGTCATCGTCGGGGTGCTCAGCAGCGCCGTGGCGGCGTTCTTCTACGTGCGCGTCATCGTGCTGATGTTCTTCAGCGACCCGGCACCCGACGGCCCGAGCGTGGTCACCCCCGGCGTGTTCACCGGGGCCGCGGTGGCGATCGGGGCGCTCACTACCCTGGTCTTCGGCGTGGTGCCCGGGCCGCTGCTCAACCTGGCGAACCATGCCGCCAACCACATGTTTGTCCGCTGAATAGTGTTAGCCCGGGGGAGCGACCCCCCGGAACCCCCCGCTGGCTCAACGCCAGGCCCGGGCGGCCGCCGCATCCTCATACCCACTGGATGGTGTCCTGCGGCAGCGGGCAGGGCATACCTGGGATTACGGTGGTTTTGATGGGGCTTGGCGCAGCCTTGTGCGACCACAGCCAACCTGGTCGTCGTGGTGCGGCACACGGCGATGACCGACGAGTGGAGCGTTAGTGATCAGTGCCGTTCCCGTTGACTTCTCCGACCCCGCCCTCGCGGCCGACATCGCAGATGGCCTCGTCGGGGTCGAGAAGGTGCTGGCCGAGGCCGCGGTCACAGAGGAGGCCCTGCTCACCGAGGCCTCCCGCCATCTCATCGACGCCGGTGGGAAGCGGTTCCGCGCCACCCTGGTCCTGCTTGCCGCGCACTTCGGCGATTCCCGCGACGAGCGGATCGTGCCCGCCGCGGCAGCCATCGAACTGACTCACCTCGCCACGCTCTTCCACGATGACGTGATGGACGAGGCTTCCATCAGGCGAGGGCTGCAAAGCGCGAACTCCCGCTGGAGCAACACGATCGCGATCCTCACCGGGGACTTCCTGTTCGCCCGTGCCTCCAGCATCCTGGCCGAACTCGGTACCGAGGCGATCAGGATCCAGGCCGAGACGTTCACCCGGCTGGTGAGCGGGCAGGTCGCGGAGACCCTGGGACCGCGCCCGGGCCAGGACCCACTGGTGCACTACCTTCGGGTGGTGGAGGACAAGACGGCGTCGCTCATCGCGACCGCGGGGAGGTTCGGGGCGATGTTCGCCGGCGCCCCCGCCGACGTCGTGGCCAGGATCACCGCGGCCTCGAATGCCCTGGGCGTGGCGTTCCAGTTGTCCGACGACATCCTGGACGTGGCCAGCGAGTCGGCGCAGTCCGGCAAGGCCCCGGGTACCGACCTGCGCGAGGGAGTGCGCAGCCTGCCGGTACTGCACGCGCTCGCGCCCTCCGGGCCTGACTCACCCGCACCCGGATCGCCCGCAGTCGGGACGCCCTCGGCAGGGCCGGTCGCGGCCGGGGCGCCCGTGGCCGGCGATGCGCGGTTGCGGGAACTGCTGTCGCGCGATGGCCTGACCGATGACTCCGAGCACGCGGAGGCTCTCGCGCTGCTGCGGGCCCACCCGGCGATGGACGCCGCCCGGTCCGACCTGCGGCGCTGGTCGGACAAGGCGCGCAGCGAGATCGCGGGGCTGCCAGACGTCCCGGCGCGCCGCGCCTTCGAGATCATGTGTGACTTCGTCATGGAGCGCACCAGCTAACCCGCGCCGCCGTAGGGCAAGCTCTATGATCATGGCGAAATGGCTGCTATAGCGGCCAAAACGCCATGATCACGACCACTCCTGTACCCTCCGCGTCCCGGCTGTTACCGGCTCTTGTCCGGCTTGTTACCTGGCGCAACGCCGGAGCGCCGGGCTGTTGACAGCCCAAGTTTCGGCGTGGTTAAGTTCTGTATTGCGCATCGTTGTACGCTATGCGAACAGCCCCGATATGTGCCGGAAGTCCTTCCGGCGGCAGATCCCCAATGGCCGGTCGGCGTAGACTCCACCGGCTTCACGGCATTTGAGCTCGGAGGAGACGACATGGGCCCTGAGAGAGCGGGCAATAAGCCGCTGCCCGGACGGCCGATCACCCGGCGGTCGGTGCTGGCAGGTGCGGGGGCGGGCGCCGTGGCGGTCGGCGCGGGTGGCGTACTGAGCGCGTGCGGATCGAGCATCAAGGGCGCCAGTTCGGGCAGCACCAAGAGCATCACGATCGGCTGGATCCACCCGCTCACCGGCCCTCTGGCGGGCTTCGGCGCGCCAGACAACTGGGTGATCTCCAAGATCAAGCAGACCACCCCGTACAAGAACGGGTTCAAGATCGGCGGCAAGACCTACCCGGTCACGATCAAGTCCTACGACTCCCAGTCGAGCCCGACCCGGGCCGGGGACCTGGCCAGGACGGCCATTCTGAATGACGGCGTCGACCTGCTGCTCGCGTCGTCCACGCCGGAGACCGTCAACACGGTCGCCAGCCAGGCCGAATCCCTCGGCTGTCCGCTGATCT
>Ga0207665_10001387_pt1 | contig 16312 bp, 19 predicted proteins | sample LARL112metaG_FD_184351 | JGI IMG/M metagenome (GOLD analysis project Ga0207665, IMG submission 184351) | Corn, switchgrass and miscanthus rhizosphere microbial communities from Kellogg Biological Station, Michigan, USA - LAR L11-2 metaG... | ecosystem: Host-associated > Plants > Roots >...
CGCCGTCGCCAACGCCATCTACCACGCGACCGGAAAACGCGTGCGCGACTTGCCGATAACACTCAACAAGATTATCGGCTGATTCCGAGTTGCGGGGGGCTATTTCCTGTCGCGCGATTGCTGCGCGCGACCTTGCAACTCAGTGATTTTTTTCCGTTGCGTCTTCCACAGTCCGAAAGGCGCGAAGAGATAACCCACGGCGGCCCAGCTGATCATCCATGTCACGGCCGCCCACTGCGGCACGTCCACGATCGTCTTCAGGCCCAGCGGGATAAACATCCCGGCAAACCAGAGACACGCCATGAATGCCTTGCGGCCGAACGACTGCGAGGCGTGTCCCCAGTATTCACGCAAGTAGTCCCGCAGATCGGACAGATGGGTCTTGATCACATGGACTCTCAGGGGCCGGCTTTGGCGATATCGACGATTGCCTGGGCAAAAGCCTGCGGAGCCTCCTGCGGCAGATTGTGTCCGATGCCGCCCGTAATGGTCCGGTGCTCGTATCGGGCGGAGAATTTCTTCGCGTAGGCACTCGGGTCCGCGTGCGGGGCACCATTGGCATCTCCCTCAAGCGTAATCGTGGGAACACTGATGACCGGGGCTTGAGCGAGCTTCTTTTCGATGTCGTCGAACTTCGCCTCGCCCTCGGCGAGACCGAGCCGCCAACGGTAGTTGTGAATGACAATGTTTACATGATCCGGGTTCTCGAAGGCCGCCGCCGAGCGATCGAAGGTGGCATCGTCGAATTTCCATTTCGGTGAGGCGAGCTGCCAGATGAGTTTTGAAAAGTCGTGCCGGTTCTTGTCGTAACCCGCGCGCCCGCGCCCGTTGCGAAATAGAACTGGTACCACCATTGCAGTTCGGCCTCGGGAGGCAGCGGCATCTTGCCGGCAGCCTGGCTGCCGATCAGGTAGCCGCTCACGGACACGGTTCCCACGCATCGCTCCGGCCACAGGGCAGAGACGATGTTCACGGTCCGCGCTCCCCAATCGAAGCCGCCGAGAACCGCCTTGTCGATCTTGAGGGCATCCATGAAGGCGATCGTGTCGACGGCAATCGCCGATGGCTGACCATTGCGGAACGTGTCATTTGAAAGGAAACGTGTCGCACCATACCCGCGCAGATAAGGGACGATCACGCGGTAACCCGCCGACGCCAGTGCAGGCGTAACATCGACAAAGCTGTAAATATCGTAGGGCCAACCATGAAGAAGGATGACCGGCGGACCATTGCTGGGTCCTGCTTCGGCATATGCAACGTTCAAAACACCGGCATCGATCTGCTTCAACGGTGCAAATGACGTGGTCGCGCCCGGCGTGATGGAGGGCAGCGTCTTGGCCGTCTGTGCCATTGCGGAATTGAAGATGCCGAGCTGAACGGCCGCAGCCGTTGCAGCAGCGCCGCCAACGACGTCACGGCGACGCAGGTCGGTCTGTTCCAGGATTTTGCGGGTCATTGGTGGAACCCTCGTGGTTCGATGGTTGCACATTGTATCAGCAGAATTGGACACCGGGGATCGTTGCCGCAAATAGGTGGCGGCCTGACGACGAGTGCAATGTTGCAGACTGCCTTGAAAATTTCGAGTTGGACCCAAGTCCAATCCAAATCCAATCGGCAAATTGCGCCCAATTAAATCACGCGTTCAGTGAGCCCCTTCACAATCGGCTTGCCAGCAATGTTCTAGAGTCCCTGCGACATCGAGGAATTGGAGGCGCCCCATGCTGCTTTCACGCACCAGGAAAACTCGCGCGAGGCGATCGCGCAAGACGATCGATCAGTCGGGGCAGCATTCGGAAGGCATGCCGGGCATCGGCGGTGCGAGTCTGGTTTACGCCGGCTACCCCTTTGACCCTTATGCATAGGTCGCACTGACGCAGGCGCACGGCACGAGCGCCAATTCATTCATGGGTTGATTTCGGGTTGATTTCGACAAGGCAGGATGCGCAGTATCGTTATCTTGTCTGACCGATCTCGCATGAAAATCCCACCGCCTTTGTTCTCAATATTCGTTGTCCTGGGTGCCGGCTCCGCACAGGCGCAGGATCCGGTCGCCCGTGGCCAGGCACTGGTCGCTGAATTTTGCGGCCGCTGCCATGCCATCGGGGTCAAAGGCAAAAGCCGGCACTCCGACGCGCCGCCATTCCGCAACCTCGGCCGCAGTGTCGACCTTGACGAATTTCCCCGCACGCTCGAACGGGGAATATCCGGCGGCCATCCCGACATGCCTGAGTTCAAGTTCAGCCACGACGATGCGCTCGCGGTCCGCGCCTATCTGCGCGTGATCCAGCAATAATCGTCAGCGGTCGATGGTGATCTCGTCGCCGCGCGCGCGGGACACGCAGATCATGATCGTGTCCTTGCGCTCGTGCTCGGCCAGGACAAGGTCACGATGGTCGGCTTCGCCGGCCAGCAGTTTTGTCCGGCAGGTGCCGCAGGTGCCGGTTTCGCAGGAGCTCGGCACATCAAGTCCGTGCTCACGCAAGGCTTCGAGGATTGTCGTGCTGGTCGAAACATCGAGGACCGCGCCGGAGCGGGCGAGACGAACCTTGAATGGCTTGTCGTTCGGCTTGTGCGTTTCGGCTTCGCTGAAGGCCTCGAAATGTACCGCGGTCGGAGACCAATGGTCGGTCATGGCGCGCACCGCTTCCATCAATGGGCGCGGGCCGCAACAATAAAGATGCTCGCGGTTTTTCCGCTCGGCCAAAATCGGCCGCAGGTCGAGTGACCGCGCCACATCGCCCTGATCGTAGTGGATCGTCACCAGGTCCTTGAATTCCGGCGCGCCCAGCTCTTCGCGGAACGCCGTCGTTTCCGGTGAACGCGTGCAGTAGAACAAACGAAAGCGCTTTCCCTCCGCCATCACCTGCCGGATCATGGCCATCATTGGCGTGATGCCGATGCCGCCGGCAATGAAGAGGGAATCCTGCGCGCGTGGTGGCAGGCCGAAATCGTTCACCGGCGCGGTCACCATGAGTTCGTCGCCGGCTTTCACCTCGTCGATCAGGCTGCACGAACCGCCACGGCCATTGATCTCGCGCTTGACCGCGACCTGGTAGCGGTCGTGTTCGACCGGATCGTTGCACAGCGAATATTTGCGGAGCAGGCCGTTCGGCACCCGGATGGCGATATGCGCGCCTGCGGAGAATGGTGGCAGCGGCTCGCCACCCGCGTCGCGAAATTCCAGCAGATGGATGCCGTCGGCGATCACATCGTTGCGCGTGACGCGCAACCTCATTGTTTGCGGCGGAGCCGTGGTGGTCATTCGGGTTTTACCGGTTGATCATCGTTACAATTGGCAGCACTGCGCTGCGATCGCAAGTATGTCCGCCTGACGGCCGGGCCTGACGGAGGCCGCCTCCTTCTCTTGAAGTGCGAACCGATAGTTCGGTTGCGCCGACGCTACAAGGCGGCTGCCTTCCAACGCGCGCACGATGCTGGCAGCCGAGCGACTGTCCGGGATCCGCCAGCGATAGAATGTCGAATTGGACAGCTGGAACGTCTGGCTCCCGATGCGCGTCAGCCGGAGCCGGCGTTGCAGTGCGTTGACTTGTTGCTTGCTTGCGGTGTTGGAGAGCTCGATCACGACTTCGTTCGGCATCAGGCTAAGAAGTTTTTGCGCAAAGGCACCATCCGCCGACGCAATGGCGATCGCGGCAACCAGCCAGGGGAGGGCGGTCCGTCGTGCGCGCATGATGCGACATCACTCTGCCGCGGCGATGAAGCCGACGACCTTGTCCTGCTGCAACTTCTTCACAACATTCGCGAGTTCGCCCTTCGGAATTCCGGTCACCGCGACGCGCACTTTATAGAGCCCACCGGCCATGGGGCCGGCGGCGATCGACAGCTTGTTGGCCTCAAGGAATTTGTTGATGTCGTCGGACGTCGCCTGCGGCGCAAACCGGATCAAGGTGAATGCGCCCACACCGGGATCGGTGCTTGGCGCCGATGCGGTTTCGTAACCCGTCGTCTTCGTTTCCTTCAACATGATGTCAGCAAGAAATCCGGCCTGCAGCACGATCGCCAGCGCGGCGGCGGTTGCCGACCAGGCCAGCGTGCGCGGCGACAGGCTCGCGAGAAACGCGCCGATGCGGCTGCCGAGGTTAAGCGATGGCGCCGGCCGGCGTTCAGGCTCGGCGTCGATCTTGGCGAACAGATTTTCCAGCGCCCGCGCCGACGGAGCGCCCAGCGTCTCGTTGAGATGAATGGTCTCGCCCAGTTCCTCGCGTACCAGCGCGTAGCGCCGCGCAAGCTCGGGATCGCGCGCGAGCGCGTCTTCGACGCGCTGGGCGTCGCGGCGGCTCAGCGTTCCCGCGGCATGCCACGGCAAAAGCGCTTCGATTTCCTCGCGCTCGGGCGCTTCTTGCTTCGCATTCATGGCCAACCTCGATCTATTCCTTGCTCTTTGAGGAGCTCCGAAAGTTTCTTGCGCGCGTAGAACATGCGCGTCTTCACGGTTGCCTCCGGGATGCCGACGATCTCGGCTACTTCCTCCACCGACTTCTCGTGGTAGTAGACGAGGTCGATGATTTCCCGGTGATCCGCCGAGAGTCCGGCCAGGCATTTCCGCAGGACCGACCCTTTCTCTTTCTTCGCCAGAGTCGCCTCGGGATCGTCAGCGTGATCCTCGATCTGCTCTGCCGTCTCTTCGTCGAGTTCTTCCTCCGGTCGGCGTCGCAACGCCGACAGGGCCTTGAATCGCGCAATGCTCAACATCCATGTCGAGGCGGCCGAGCGACCCTCGAACTTTCCGGCTTGTCGCCAGACGTCGAGGAACACCTCGCTGATCAGGTCTTCCGCCGTCGCTTCGTTGCGCACCAGCCTCAGTACAAACCGGTACACGCGAACATGGTGCCGCGCGTACAGCACCTGCATGGCGAGCCGGTCGCCGCCTGCGATCCGCGAGATCAGAACCTCGTCCGAAGTCGTTTGCATCGCAGAACATTCGGCTCGTGCATGGGTCGCTTGAGAGGGCGCCGAGGTTCAAGCCGAACTGAAAGAATTCGCATGCTCCTGCCCGCCCCCGGGCCTGGCACCAGTTTCCCCTTTTCACACGCGATTGGGCAAGCAAAAGCAGGCAAATCCGGGCATTTGCAGGGCTTGTGGCCGATGCGGTTTCCAGCGGTGAGCCGGTTTGAACCTTTCGATCGGTCGGGGCGACCCATGTCCAGGATGCACATTCCGTGCACGACCCAGAGACAGGAGAACCACCATGTTCCGCAAGCTCGCTCTCGCCCTCGGCGCCTCCGCTGTGATCGGTGCTGCGGCGTTGACCCCCACCACTGCGTCCGCCCATTGGCACGGTCACGGCCATTGGCATGGCGGTATCGGCATCGGCATCGTTGCGCCGGCGGCCATCTACGCGTCCGATTGCTACGTCGTTAAGAAAGTCGTCGAGACGCCGTTCGGACTGCGCGTCCGCCGCATCACGGTCTGCAACTAAGCGAGTGGATCATGGACGGGGAATAGCCCCGGCTTCGCACGGAGCCGGGGTTTTCTCTTTTGATCGGTGTCCTCTGTTGTCCTCTTGCCGCAGGCGGGATTGTTATGCTTGCCTCGAATGCAGGGACGACCTCCTTCCTGAATCCATGCTCGACGGCTTCAAGCGATCTGAAATCAAGACCAGCGGCGCGCGTATCGTCACGGTGACGGGTGGGAGCGGTCCACCCCTGCTGTTGATGCACGGCAATCCCTTTACGCACCTGAACTGGCATAAGGTCGCGCCAACGCTGGCACGCGAGTTCACCGTCGTCGCAACCGATCTGCGCGGCTACGGCGATTCCGAAAAGCCGCCCGGCGGTCCCGATCACTCGGGTTACTCATTCCGCGCCATGGCGCAGGATCAGATCGAGGTGATGGCGGCACTTGGGTTCGACAAATTTTACGCTGCCGGACATGATCGCGGCGGCCGCGTACTGCATCGCATGTGTCTCGATCATCCGCAGAAGGTCGTGCGCGCGGCGATCCTCGACATCATTCCGCAGCATCACCTGTACAACAACATCAACAAACAATGGGCGACGTTCTCCTGGCACTGGTTTTTCAATATCCAGCCATTCGACTTGCCCGAACGGATGATGGGTGCCGATCCTGACTGGTTCATCGAGAAGAAGCTTGCGAAGACGAAGCAGGGTCTCAGCTTCTTCGATCCCGAGGCGCTCGCCGAATACAAGCGCTGCTTCCGCAATCCGGCGACCATTCATGCAATTTGCGAGGACTACCGCGCAGCGGCCGGTGTCGATCTGGAGATGGACACAAAGGATTTCGCCGCCGGCCGCAAGATCGAATGCCCCGTACTTCTTCTATGGGGTGCGACCGGTGGTGTCGGGCGCAATCACAATCCGGGCCCTGCGGACATCTGGCAGCGCTATGCGAACAATATCGTTGCCGCCAAGGCCGTTCCGTCCGGACACTACCTGGCCGACGAAGCGCCCGCCGAAACCACCGCGGCGCTGCGCGAGTTCTTTGCCGCCAAATAGATCAGATCGCCGTCGGCGCCGGCATGTCGAGGAAGCCGCGCACGGCGTGCCAGAACAAATGGCGATTGACCGCGACGGCGACCGAATGCGCAGTGTTCGGCAAGATCACCAGTTGCTTGTCGCCGTGCGGAAGCTGCCGGTAAAAGTCGACCAGATCCTCCACCGTTGCGATGCCGTCATATTCACCGCGTACGAGCAGGACCGGAGCCTGAACTTTCCCGGGATCGACAACGGGAAGATTGGCGGTCATGTCGAGATATGTGCCGGTCGGTATCTGATCGCCGAACTGCAATTCGACATCGGCAAGGATTTTCCCCACGGCCGGATCGGTCGTCCCTGCTTTGTCGCGGGTGAAGATGCTCTCGATCATGGCTCGGTCACGCAATCGCGTATTGTGCGTGCGGAAATATTCGAGTTGTTCGGCGCGTTTTTTCAAAGTCGGGGAGTCGGTGCCCTTGTACGTGAAGGCCGCCAGCACCAGCCGGTCCACGTGCTCCGGTTCGATCATTGCATAGAGGCCCGCGCGCAAGGCGCCGGACGATTCACCCATGAAATGCGCTTTCGACTGTCCGGTTTCGCGCGCAACAACTTGCATCGCGGTTTTCAGGTCCTGGGCGCCGCTCGCGATATCGGAATTCCCGCTGGTGCGACCTGATTTCCCATAGTTCTCGTGGTCCATGGTCCAGACATCGAAGCCCCAGCGCGCGAACACATTCATCATCGAATATTCACCGTGACCTTGCGTATCGAGGTCGAAAATCCGCCACGTCACCGAGGAGCCGTGCACAAGGAAAAGGATCGGCCGCGACGATTCGCCCGGCCTTGGCGCGCCGAGCCGTTTACGGAATATATAAAGAGGGACGTCGCCCTTTTTGGCCCAGTATTCAGCGCTCCAGATTTCGCTCGTGGCCGCGGCTTGGGCCGGTGCCGAAACGCCGGAGAACAGGCCCGCGCCGACGCCCAATCCGGCAGTCTTCAGAACAGCGCGACGCGGCAGAACACGGTCGGATTCGGTCATGAACGCCTCCTGAACGGGCCGGCCCGCAAGCCCTCGGCCGTACGCCTTATTAAGGACATTCTAGCAGTCTGCTGGAACTGCGGGCAGTCTACTCGCCCAGTGAAAATAGTTCTGCTAGGGGTCGGGTGGCCCGCGATTATGGCGTTCGCTACGTTCAAGACCGATATAACTGGCGTCAAGCCGGAGGAATGATGCTCAATTCTTTGCGCGCGGTGGCGCGGTTTTTCCAGAAAACGATCGGCTGGAATCGGATCGGCGTCCTGCTGAGCATCGCCATCATCAGCATCGCGGCGGTGGTGCTTTTCCACATGCTGCGCGACATCGACACCAACGAGGTCGTCTCCGCGCTAAAGGCGACGCAGCCCACCCACATCGCGGCCGCTGCATTTTTTGTCGCCTGCGGCTACTTCACCCTCACGTTCTATGACCTGTTTGCGCTGCGCACGATCGGTCGCAACGAGATTCCTTATCGCATCGCGGCGTTGACCGGGTTTACCAGCTATTCGATCGGTCACAATATCGGTGCGACCGTGTTCACGGGCGGCGCGGTGCGTTATCGCATCTATTCGATGTACGGACTTGATGCGATCGAGGTTGCGAAAATCTGCTTCATCGCCGGTCTCACGTTCTGGCTGGGCAATGCAACCGTTCTCGGTCTCGGCGTCGCCTATCATCCGGAAGCCGCAGTGCCGATCGACCAATTGCCGCCGTGGCTCAACCGCTTCATCGGCATCGGCATGCTGGCCGTGCTCGTGTCTTACGTGATGTGGGTGTGGAGCGCGCCGCGCGAGATTGGCCAAGGCGAGTGGAAGGTGCGCTTGCCGAGCGGGCCATCCACGCTTCTGCAAATCTGTATCGGCATTCTCGATCTCGGCTTTTGCGCGCTGGCCATGTACATGCTGCTGCCGGGCGAACCCAGAGTCGACTTCGTGACGATCGCGGTGGTGTTCGTTTCGGCGACGCTGCTTGGTTTTGCCAGTCACGCACCCGGCGGCCTCGGCGTTTTTGACGCCGCCATGCTTGTCGCGTTGTGGCAATTCGACAAGGAGTCCGTACTGGCAGGACTGCTGCTCTTCCGGTTGCTCTACTATATCGTGCCGTTCGCGCTGGCATTGATCATCCTTGGCACGCGCGAGTTCTGGCTGAATTTCAAAGGGGCGCGACGTCCGGCCAAACCGGAGCTGATAAGATCGGTGACTGCGCCGATCCGCAGCGAGCTTGATGGCGGAAAACCCGACGCCGATTGACCATGGCGATTGAAGATGACCGCCGCGATATTTCCTCCGCCAACGGCCTGGCGGGCCGATTGCGCGGTGCGTGGCATGCCTTGTTCGGGTCGCCCACGATCATCAATAGCGCCGCCATGGCGCCCTCGGCCCAGCAGGTCGTCCGTAGCCCGCAGGCTCAGCTGATCGAGCAGATCATTGGCGGTTTGCCGAGCGCCGCGATCATGCTTGATCGCGAAGGCCGCGTGGTCGCGTTCAACGAGGCGGCCACGGGAATCGCGCCTGCCTTGAGCCGCGGCGAACTCGCCTTGATCGGCTTGCGCATGCCTGAACTTGTCGATGCAGTCCGACGTGCGGCGAGGCGGCGCGAGCCGCAGCGTGTCGAATTTTTCGAACGCGTGCCGCTCGACCGCTGGATGGAGGCGTTTGTCACGCCCGTGCGCATCGGTGCCGCCGGAGAACCCAGCGTCGATCTCCTTTTGATGACGTTCAACGATCTCACCCCGCTGCGGCGGGTCGAGGAGATGCGCGCCGACTTCATCGCAAATGCCAGCCACGAACTGCGCACCCCGCTCGCCGCTTTGCTTGGCTTTATCGAAACCCTGCAGGGGACGGCCAAGGACGATCCTGCCGCGCGAAGTAAATTCCTCGAAATCATGCAAGGCCAGGCGACACGGATGGCGCGCCTGATCGATGATTTGCTGTCGCTGTCGCGCATCGAACTCAACGCTCACCTGCAGCCGAACACACCCGTCGATTTTTCACCCATCGTCCGGCAGGTGGTCGACGGACTACAGACGCTGGCACGCGATCGCAGCGTCGATATCAAGGTGACGATCCCGTCGGACCCGCTCCTGGTGTTGGGCGATCGCGACGAACTGATCCGCGCTCTGGAAAACCTGGTCGAAAATGCGCTCAAGTACGGGGCGGTCGGCAAGCGTGTCGACATTACCGTCTCGCGCGGACAGACACGCGCGGGCGCGCCTGAAGCGCGCGTTGCGGTACGGGACTACGGTCCGGGCATTCCACCGGAACATTTGCCGCGCCTCACCGAACGCTTCTATCGGGTCGATGTGACCGACAGCCGGGCCCAAGGGGGAACGGGATTGGGGCTCGCGCTGGTCAAACATGTGCTCAATCGGCACGGCGGTCGCCTGACAATTGAGAGCACCCTGGGGGCCGGTGCCACATTCACAATCCACCTGCCCCTGCTCACCGAGGATTCCCGGCCTGGATCAGAATCCTGATAAATCTCAATGTGTTAGACTGTCATGTGACTGTCACCGAAGCTTTATAGAACGGTGACATGGCACGCTTATCGCTGACCACGGCGACGGAATTTCGAGCGCGGAACAACAACAAAATATCCGAAGCCACCCGTGGAGAGCGTTTTTTAAATCAACAGCGGTCGCGCGAGCGAGTGGGCGCGACGGAACCATCACCGCGGACCGCACGGCGGTCTGCGCGCGCCTACGATCGTAAACATGGAGAGAACCCTTGAAACATTGGACCACATTTGCGGCAGCTGGCCTCATCGCCGCCGCAGCGTTTGTACCGGCCAAAGCCGCCGACATTTCAGGTGCCGGCGCCACTTTTCCCTATCCGATTTATGCCAAATGGGCGGACGCCTATAAGAAAGTCACCGGCAACGGGCTGAACTATCAGTCGATCGGCTCGGGCGGCGGTATCAAGCAGATCAAGGCGAAGACCGTTACCTTCGGTGCGAGCGACGCGCCGCTCCCGGGCAAGGAGCTCGACGAAGCCGGCCTCGCGCAGTTTCCGATGGTGATGGGCGGCATCGTGCCGGTCGTCAATCTCGACGGCGTAAGCCCCGGTGATCTGGTCCTCGACGGTCCGACCCTCGCCAAGATCTTCCTTGGCGACATCAAGACCTGGGACGACCCCGCGATCAAAAAGCTCAATCCCAATGTGAAGCTGCCGAGCCAGGCGATCGCGATCGTGCATCGCTCGGACGGATCGGGCACCACCTTTAACTTCGCCTACTATCTGGCCGACGTAAGCCCGGACTGGAAATCGAAAGTCGGTGTGAACACCTCGGTGCAGTGGCCGAGCGGTATCGGCGCCAAAGGTAACGAGGGCGTTGCCAACAACGTAGGCAACACCAAAGGCTCGATCGGCTATGTCGAGTATGCTTACGCCAAGCAGAACAAGCTGACCTACACCAAGATGATCAACAAGGCCGGCAAGACGGTTGCGCCGACCTCGGAAGCCTTCCAGGCAGCGGCCGCCAATGCCGACTGGAAGTCGCAGCCTGGCTACGGCGTCATCCTCGCCAACCAGCCCGGCGATAGCTCATGGCCGATGACCGCGGCGACCTGGATCCTTCTCTACAAGCAGCCGAGCGATACGGCCGCGACCGGCGAGGCGCTCAAGTTCTTCGCCTGGGCCTACAAGAACGGCGGCAAGATGGCTGAGGAACTCGACTACGTTCCGATGCCGGCCAACGTCGTGAAGGACGTGGAGAAGACCTGGTCGGGCGACATCAAGGACGCGAGTGGCAAGCCCATCTTCGCGATGACCAATTGATCTGAACGCTATTGAAAGGGCGCCGCCTCGGCGCCCTTTCGCTGCGCCCTGTGCCCGCGGAAAGGCGTCTTGTGCTGCGGCCAGGAGGCGGCTTGAGTAGCTCTCCACAGCGGCAAGATGGCCAGGGAGAGCCCGATGCAATCGACGGGGAGGGGATCCGTGGTTGATGTGGCGTTGCAGGGTACGGGCATCTCGTCCGCCGAACAGGTCGATCGGGCGAAAGTTCTACAGCGCCTGAGGCTGAGTGATGTCGCATTTCGACACCTCACCCGGTTCGCGGCGGCGACGGTTCTCGTCATCCTCGGCGGTATCATCATCTCGCTGGTCTGGGGTTCGCTGCCGGCCCTGCGCGCGTTCGGCATCAGCTTCCTTTACGAGGAAGTCTGGAATCCGGTGACCGAGAAATTCGGAGCGATCGCTCCGATATACGGCACCATCGTCACCTCCCTTATTGCAATGCTGATCGCGGTGCCGGTCGGCCTGTTCATCGCTCTGTTCCTGACCGAACTCTGCCCCATGTGGCTGCGCCGTCCGATCGGAATAGCCATTGAATTGCTCGCCGGCATTCCCAGCATCATCTACGGCATCTGGGGTCTGTTCGTGTTCGCGCCGTTCCTTCAGCAGCACGTGCAGCCGTTCCTGATCGCCCTGTTCGGTGAAATTCCAATTCTCTCCACGCTGTTCGCGGGTCCGCCCTATGGCATCGGCGTATTCACCGCCGGCCTCATTCTCGCGATCATGGTGCTGCCTTTCATCACCTCCATTTCGCGCGATGTGTTCGAAGCCGTTCCGCCCGTTCTCAAGGAAGCGGCTTATGGACTCGGCTGCACGACCTGGGAGGTCGCGCGCTACGTCGTATTGCCTTACACCCGCGTCGGTGTGATCGGTGGCGTCATGCTCGGCCTCGGCCGCGCGCTCGGCGAAACGATGGCCGTCACATTCGTGATCGGCAATGCGCACCGCATTTCCGGTTCGCTGCTGGCGCCCGGCACCACGATTTCCGCAACCATCGCCAATGAATTCACCGAAGCGGTCGGTGACCTTTATACCTCGGCGTTGATTGCGCTCGGCCTGATCCTCTTTGTCATCACATTCATCGTGCTCGCCATCGCGCGGCTGCTGCTGATGCGCCTTAACGCGCGCGTGGGAGGCTGACCATGGACACAGCGCTCTACGCAAAACGCCGACGCCGCAACGTCATCACCATGGCGCTTGCCTACGGTGCGACAGGGTTCGGCCTGAGCTGGCTGGTGCTCATTCTGGCGGTCCTGCTCTGGGAAGGCTTCAGTGGTCTGTCGCTCGCGGTCTTCACCGAAATGACTCCACCGCCCGGCTCGGCCGGCGGCCTGCTCAACCCGATCGTCGGCAGTCTGGTGATGACCATCATTGCTGTGCTGATCGGCACGCCGCTCGGCATGTTGGCCGGCACCTACATGGCCGAATACGGGCGCTACGACAAACTGACCATGGTCGTGCGCTTCATCAACGACATCCTGCTCAGTGCGCCATCGATCGTGGTCGGCTTGTTCGTCTACGAGGTCATGGTCGCGCAGATGGGCCATTTTTCCGGCTGGGCCGGGGCCGTGTCGCTGGCGGTGATCGTCGTTCCCGTCGTCGTGCGCACCACGGAAGACATGCTCACCCTTGTGCCTGACACATTGCGCGAGGCGGCTGCTTCTATTGGCCTGCCGCGATCGCTGATGATCCAGAAGGTTGCGTATCGCGCGGCGCGCGCGGGAATGATCACCGGCGTGCTCCTCGCGGTCGCGCGTATTTCGGGCGAGACCGCGCCGCTGTTGTTCACCGCACTGAACAACCAGTTCTGGAGCCTCAACCTGAATGCTCCGGTTTCCAGCCTGCCTGTCGTTATCTTCCAGTTCGCGCTCAGTCCCTACAAGGACTGGCAGAAGCTCGCGTGGACTGGCGCGCTGATCATCACCCTGGCGGTGCTCGCGCTGAGCATCGTCGCCCGGATTCTCACCGCCCAGAGAAAAACGTCATGAGTGTAGCAGCCATCACTGTTCCGACCGTAACCCATAGTCTGTCCAAGGACGAAGAACTGACGGAAAAGATCTCGGTCCGAAACCTGGATTTCTTCTATGGGGATCATCGGGCGCTGAAGAGCATCAGCGTGCCGCTCTATAGAGGCAAGGTCACCGCGTTCATCGGGCCATCCGGCTGCGGCAAGTCAACACTGCTGCGGATCCTGAACCGCATGTACGACCTTTATCCGAACCAGCGCGCGACCGGTCACGTGACTCTCGACAGCGCAAACATCCTGGCGCCCTCGCAGGATCTCAACCTCCTACGCGCCAAAGTTGGAATGGTGTTCCAGAAGCCGACGCCGTTTCCGATGACGATTTTCGAGAATATCGCCTTCGGGATTCGCCTTTACGAGCGGTTGTCGAAATCGGAACTCGACGACCGTGTCCGCCACGCGCTCGAACGCGCCGCGCTTTGGGACGAGGTCAAGGACAAGCTCGGAGCAAACGGGCTTTCGCTGTCCGGCGGACAGCAGCAACGCCTGTGCATCGCACGGACTGTCGCGGTGCGGCCGGAGGTGATCCTGTTCGACGAGCCATGCTCGGCGCTCGATCCAATCTCGACGGCGAAGATCGAAGAGCTGATCGACGAACTCAAGGACGACTACACGATCGCCATCGTGACCCACAACATGCAGCAGGCCGCACGCGTATCCGATTTCACGGCCTTCATGTACCTCGGCGAGCTGGTCGAGTTCGGTGAGACCACCCGCATCTTCACCACCCCTAACGATCGTCGCACGCAAGACTACATTACAGGACGCTTTGGCTAGCGCATGACTCCGATGCGCCAAACGCGGATAACCAAAAGATGACAATGTCCGACCACACGATGAAGGCTTTCGACACCGACCTGCAGGATCTCAACCGCATGGTCGCTGAAATGGGCGGCCTCGCCGAGAAACAGGTCGCCGACTCGGTCGATGCACTGGCAAAGCGCGATACTGCGCTGGCACAACGTGTATCGCTGGCCGATGCGAATATCGATGCCCTGCAGCGCGAGATTGAGGAAAGAGCGGTGCTCATCATCGCCAGGCGCCAGCCCATGGCGGTGGACCTGCGCGAAGTCGTCGGGGCCCTGCGGCTCGCCAACGACCTCGAGCGCATTGGCGATCTGGCAAAGAACATCGCCAAGCGGGTGATGGCCCTGAACGGCGAGTTCCCGCCGCCCAAGCTGATCCGCGGCGTCGAGCACATGACCGATCTCGTGCTCCAGCAAATGAAGCTCGTGCTCGACGCCTATGGCGGGCGCGATATCACCAAGGCCATGGCCGTATGGCGTGGCGACGAGGAAATTGACGCGGTCTGCACGTCGGTATTCCGCGAGCTGCTCACCTACATGATGGAAGATCCGCGCAATATCACCTTCTGCATCCATCTGATGTTCTGCGCCAAGAACATCGAGCGCATGGGCGACCATGCGACCAATATCGCGGAGACGGTCCACTATATCATCGAGGGACACCCGATTGCCGATCAGCGCCCGAAAGGCGATACGACGACCATCGCCGCGCTGCGCACGGGGTAGCAGTAGATGGACAACGGATTTCGCATGAGCGCGCGCATCCTCATTGTCGAAGACGAAGAGCCTTTGACAATGTTGCTTCGCTATAACCTCGAAGCCGAGGGCTACGAGGTTGAAACTTCGGCACGCGGCGACGAAGCCGATACGCGATTGAAGGAAAGCACGCCCGACCTGGTGGTCCTCGATTGGATGTTGCCGGGTCTTTCCGGCATCGAATTGTGCCGCCGGCTGCGCGCGCGCCCGGAGACCCGCCAACTGCCGATCATCATGCTCACCGCGCGCGGCGAGGAGAGTGAAAAGGTTCGCGGGCTGGCGACCGGCGCCGACGACTACATCGTCAAGCCATTCTCGGTACCTGAATTGCTGGCGCGGGTACGCGCATTGCTGCGCCGGGCCAATCCGGAACGTGTTGCGACCATACTCAGCATCGGCGACATCGAACTTGATCGCGAAAAGAAAAGGGTCTCGCGCAATGGCCGTCCGGTCGATCTCGGGCCGACCGAATACCGGTTACTCGAATTCCTGATGGAACGGCCGGGGCGGGTGTTTTCCCGCGAGCAGTTGCTCGATGGCGTCTGGGGTTCGGACATCTACATCGACGAAAGAACGGTCGATGTGCATGTCGGCCGCCTGCGCAAGGCGATCAACCGTGGCCATATGGCCGACCCGATCCGGACCGTGCGCGGGGCCGGTTATGCGCTCGACGATCGCTTCGGTCGGATGAACTAAGCGGGGCAAACAGCCCCGAGACGGCTGCAAAGCGCGTCAAATGCTCACCTTGTCATCCCTTTCTGTCGCCCCCCATTCTGCTATGTTTTAAGCCGCGACTGGCAAGGTTGACGGCAACAGGGGGTCGTTGCGTGCGCCGGCTGGATATCAGCGTCTTTGCGGCTTGGGCTGCTGCACGCGCGTTGCAGCAAGCGCAAATGGCACGGTGTATTCCGATCACTGACCAGGTGACCGGATGACGGACTACGCTGCGCCCGCTCAACCTGCCGCACCGGCGCGGTCGAAGATTCGTAGCCGGCTTTTTCTCAAATATACCGGGCTGTTCGTTGCCGTCGTGTGCCTGGCGTTGCTGGTCAACGGCGTTTTCGAAATCTGGGGCTCGTATCGCGAAAACAAAGAGTCGCTGATCCGCATCCAGCACGAGCAGGCGGAAGCCGCCGCGGCCAAGATCGGTCAGTTCATCAAGGAAATCGAAAGTCAGGTTGGCTGGACCACGCAATTGCTCTGGTCTGCCGCCACCACTGAACAGCGCCGGTTCGATGCGCTACGTCTGTTGCGCCAGGTTCCGGCCATCACCGAACTTTCGCAGGTCGATGCAAGCGGCAAGGAACAGCTTCGCGTATCGCGCCTGGCGATGGATGTGGTCGGCAGCGGTCTCGACCTGTCCAAGGAGCCGAAGTTCACCGAGGCGGTGAAAAACAAGATCTATTACGGCCCGGTCTATTTCCGCCGCGAGAACGAACAGTACA
>Ga0207665_10001391_pt1 | contig 16282 bp, 16 predicted proteins | sample LARL112metaG_FD_184351 | JGI IMG/M metagenome (GOLD analysis project Ga0207665, IMG submission 184351) | Corn, switchgrass and miscanthus rhizosphere microbial communities from Kellogg Biological Station, Michigan, USA - LAR L11-2 metaG... | ecosystem: Host-associated > Plants > Roots >...
CGGTGCGCGAACTGTGCACGCAATTTGAGCGCGCGACCGGCAATAAAATTAATCTCCATTTCGAGGTCAACGCCGACATCCAGAAGAAGATCGAGGCGGGCGAGGCTTTCGATGTTGCGGTACTCAATCCTCCGGTGATCGAGGCTTTGTCCAAAGAGGCGAAGATCGTGACCGGCAGTCGGGCCGATATCGGCCGCGCGGGCCTGGGTGTCGCCGTACGCCAGGGGGCTCCCAAGCCGGACATCTCGTCGGTTGATGGCTTCCGGCGCACGTTGCTTGCGGCAAAAGCCGTCGCCTACCCGGGAAAAGGGGCCAGCGGATTGTATTTCGTCAGCCTGCTCGATCGCCTGGGCATCAAGGCGGAGATGCAAGGCAAACTCAAGCCGATGGAGGCGGAAGACACCGTCGAAGTTGTGGCGCGAGGGGATGCCGATCTTGTGGTTGTCGTCGCCACGCGCATTATGGACGTCGGTGGGGTCGACATGGTCGGCCCTATTCCAGAGGAATTGCAGACGAAAATCGGCTTCGCTGCCGGGCTGTCGGCATCCGCGAAAGAGCCTGATGCGGCGAAATCACTCATTCGTTTCATGACCGCGCCGTCTGCCGCGGCGACGTTGCGGGCAAAAGGCGTCGATCCGATCTGACTTATTCCAAAGTTCACTCAAAGCAGTTCTGAATCCTGTTGCTGAGAGCGGGGCCCAACGCCATCATGCGGGGGGTTGAGGATGGCACGCGTAATACTCGACAGGCTTTATCTTTTTGCCGGATACGCCGCCGGCGGATTCCTGCTGGCCATCTTTGTTCTGATGATGCTGCTGTCGGCGGGCCGCCCTCTCGGTCTGAACATTCCGGCCGGCGACGATTTTGTATCGTGGTGCATGGTCGCGACGTCATTTCTCGGCCTCGCGCATACCTTTCGCCACGGAGAAATGATCCGCGTCGGCCTTTTGATCGACAGGCTCGAAGGTCGAACGCGGCACTACGTTGAAATCGCCGCATTGCTGATCGGCGGCTTCTTCGTTGCTTTCTTCACGTACTACGCCGCGTTGCTCACATTCGATTCATGGCGCTTCCACGACATGGCGCAGGGCGTTTTGCCCGTGCCGTTATGGATTCCGCAGCTCGGATACAGCGGCGGACTTTTGATTTTGCTGATCGCTTTTATCGACGAACTCATCAACGTCCTGCGTGGCAATCCGCCGCGCTACGAGAAGCCGAAGCCGCAGACCGCGGAGGAAGTCGTCGAGCAAGCCATTCAGAGCGGTGTCTGAAATGACCGAGCTCGTCGGCATTTCCGCATTGCTTCTTGTATTTCTGACGATCCTCCTTGCCGGCGGCGTGTGGATCGCGATGGCGTTGATGGCGACCGGCTACGTCGGCATGCAATTCATCGGCGGTGGCATTCCGTCCGGCCCCGTCCTCGCCACCACAATTTGGGGCAACAGCAATTCGTGGACGCTCGCCGCACTGCCGCTTTTCATCTGGATGGGGGAGATCCTCTTTCGCACCAGACTCTCGGAGGAAATGTTTCGCGGACTTGCACCCTGGCTTAACCGGATTCCCGGACGGCTAATGCACGTCAACGTGCTTGCCTGCGGAATCTTCGGTTCGGTGTCAGGCTCTTCGGCCGCGACCTGCGCGACCGTCGCCAAGATCGCGTTGCCGGAACTGAAAAAACGCGGCTACGACGAGATGGTCTCGCTCGGATCACTCGCCGGCGCGGGAACGCTGGGAATTCTGATTCCACCGTCGATCACCATGGTCGTCTATGCGGTCGCGGCGAACGTCTCGATCATCCAGATTTTTCTCGCCGGGTTCCTGCCGGGATTTCTGGTGATGGCGCTTTACTCCGGCTACATCGCCGCCTGGTCCCTGGCGCATCCGGAAAAAACCCCTCCGCCCGAACCGGACATGACGTTTCGTCAGAAATTGCACGAGTCGCGACAGCTCATTCCGCTGACGTTGCTGATCCTTCTCGTCTTCTTTTCGCTGATGCTTGGCTGGGCGACCGCAACCGAATGCGCCGCCTGGGGCGTGATGGGATCGCTCGCGATAGCCTGGTGGCACGACGCGCTGACCTGGGAGTCGTTCTGGGCCAGCGTCATGGGAACAGTCCGCGTCAACTGCATGATCATGCTGATCCTGGCGGGCGCTTCATACATGTCGACGTCGATGGCGTACACCGGAATTCCGGCAACGCTCGCGAGCTGGGTCGACAGCTTTCATCTGAGCCCCTATGCGCTTATTGCCGCACTTACGGTCATGTACATCGTCCTCGGGACGGCGCTCGACGGTATTTCGATGATCGTGCTCACGACGTCGATCGTGGTGCCGATGATCAAGCAGGCGGGATTCGACCTCGTTTGGTTCGGAATTTTCGTCGTCCTCGTGGTTGAAATGGCTGAAGTATCGCCTCCGGTCGGGTTCAACCTGTTCGTGCTGCAAACCATGAGCGGGAAGGATTCCAACACTGTGGCGCGTGCATCGCTGCCTTTCTTCTTTCTGCTTGTTGTAGCCGTGGCTATCATTACGGTATTCCCTGATATCGTGATGGTGCTGCCGCGTTTGGCGTTCCCAGGGTAAGTGACAAAGAGGTTGTTCCATGATCTTGCTTCGGAGTTTTGCTTTTGCCGCCGCGACAGCCGCGGTGATGACCGTGCAATCGGCTTCCGCCCAAACCAAATGGAACCTCCCGGCCGCTTATCCGCCGGATAATCCGCACAGCGAAAATCTGGCGCTGTTCGCGAAAGATGTAGCCGCTGCAACCGACAACAAACTGCAGATCACGGTTCACTCTGGCGCATCGCTCTTCAAGGCTCCGGAAATCAAGCGGGCTGTACAGACGGGACAAGCGCAACTCGGCGAAGTGCTGTTGTCGCTGCACGAGAACGAAGACCCCATGTACGGCGTCGACGTCATCCCGTTCCTGGCGACGAGCTATCCGGAGTCGATGAAGCTCTGGCAGGCTTCGAAACCGGCGATCGAGAAGAAGCTCGCTTCGCAGGGGCTGATGCTGCTGTTCGCTGTTCCGTGGGCGCCGCAGGGCATTTACGCCAAGAAAGATCTCAACGCAGTTGACGACATGAAGGGCCTGAAGTGGCGAGCCTACAACGTCGGCACCGCGCGCATCGGCGAACTGGTCGGCGCACAGGTTGTGACGGTACAGGCGGCAGAACTACCGCAAGCGTTGGCGACGGGAGTCGTCAATTCCTTCGTCACTTCGGCGGCGACCGGCTACGACAGCAAGGCGTGGGAGTCGATGACACACTTCTACGACACGCAGGCCTGGATCCCGAAGAACGTGACGTTCGTGAACAAAGCCGCCTTCGATTCACTCGACAAGCCGACGCAGGAAGCGTTGCTCAAGGCGGCCGCTACCGCCGAATCTCGCGGTTGGAAAATGTGGCAGGACAAGTCGGGCTGGTATCTCGATCAGCTCAAGTCGCACGGCATGAAAGTCATGCCGCCAGGCGACACGTTGCAGACCGGGCTGAAGAAAGTCGGCGAGCAGCTCACGGCCGACTGGCTGAAAAAGGCGGGTCCTGACGGTGAAGCCGTGATTGCGGCTTACAAGAAGTAGGCTTGATCGCGTGCAGGTTCCGATGAAGTCCGCTGCCAGATTGGCGCTTGCCTGGGTTGTCCTCAGCCTTGCAAGCGTCGCTTCGGCGCAGACTCAATGGGATCTGGCGACCAACTACCCGGCAGGTGCCTTTCACACCAGGAACATCGTTCAGTTCGCAGCCGATGTGGACAAGGCGACCAGCGGGTTGCTGAAGATCGCGGTCCATCCGGGCGGCACGATGATCAAGCACACGGAAATCAAGCGCGCGGTCGGCGAGGGAAGGGCGGCTGCCGGCGAAGTTTTGATTTCGCTCGCCGCCGACGAAGCGCCGGTTTACGGGGTCGACTCGATTCCTTTCCTGGCCACCGGATACGACGGCGCGCGCAAGCTCTCCGACGCCCAAAAACCGTATCTCGAAAAGCAATTGGACAAGGAAGGATTGGTTCTTTTGTTTTCGGTGCCCTGGCCACCGCAGGGCATCTACGCCAAGCGCGAGATCAAGGCGATCGACGACCTCAAGGGTCTCAAATTCCGTACCTACAATGCGATGACCAAGCGAATAGCGGAGCTTGCGAGCGCGCAGCCGACGCAGATCGAAGTGCCGGATCTTGCGGCCGCCTTCGCATCAGGGCGGGTCGATGTGATGATCACCTCCGCGTCCAGCGGAGTGCAAACCAAGGCCGAGGAATATCTCACGCACTACATCGACTCTCAGGCATGGCTGCCGCGTAACATGGTGTTTGCCAACAAGGCGGCCTTTGAACGCCTCTCTGCCGCTGAAAAGAAAGCGGTGAGCGAAGCGGCGCGTGCCGCCGAGGAGCGGGGCTGGAATTTGTCGATCGAGGAAATGACGGTGAAAACCAAAGCGCTCAAGGATGCTGGCATCACCGTGCTCACGCCGACCCCGGAGCTCAAATCCGGAATGGCAAAAATCGGCGACACGATCGCGAAAGAGTGGGCCGCGTCCGCCGGTGCTGACGGCGAAGCGATGTTGGCCGCATACCGGAAGTAGTCTCCCGACTTCCAGATTGCCGCGTATGACGCTCAGAGCAAAATCCTGAGTGACGTCTGACGCTCGAAGCATACTTTCGAGTCCTCTCAATCACTTTTTCTGGACGCGCGCTTCCGACGCCGTTTACGGTGCGCGCCGCGAAAAAATCAGAACACTGAAAATCGAGAGGACGTTTGATGTATCGAATTTTGAGTCTGTTGTGGCTCGGCTGGGCGCTTGTCGGATATGCGGCCGCGCAAGATTTTCCGTCAAGGCCCGTGATGTTCACGGTGCCCTTTGCTGCGGGTGGTCCCGCCGATGTCATTGCCCGCATTCTTGCGAATGGCATGAGCAAGGTTCTCAATCAGCAATTCGTTGTCGAGAATACGGTCGGTGCCGGTGGCACGATCGGTACGGCGAAGGTCGCGTCATCGCCTCCGGACGGATACTCGTTGCTGTTGATGCACATCAGCCACGCCGCCAACGTCGCGTTCTATCCGAACTTGCGTTACGACCCGGTGAAAGATTTCGAGCCGATCGGTCTCGTTGCGGAGTCGCCAATGGCTATTGTTGCGCGCAAGGATTTCCCTGCGAGCAATTTCAAGGAATTCATTACTTACCTCTCAGCGAACAACGACAAGATGACCTATGGCTTTGCCGGTATCGGCTCGGCGTCGCATCTGTGCAGTCTGCTGTTCTTTCACGCGATCAATACGACGGTGAATGGCGCCCCGTACAAAGGCACAGCGCCCGCGCTGAATGACCTGCTCGGGGGTCATCTCGATTTCATGTGCGATCAGACGATCAATGTTCTGCAGCCTGTGAAGAGCGGCCTGGTCAAGGCGTTTGCCGCAACGACTCCGCAGCGCCTCAAGGTTGCACCCGATCTTCCGACCATCGCGGAGTCCGGGCTGCCCGATTTTCAGATGGTGGTTTGGTACGCAATGTATGCGCCGAAAGGGACGCCAAAGCCGATCATCGACAAGCTTTCGGCTGCGCTGCAGAAGGCTCTGCGGGATCCGGAAGTGCAGGAACGGCTGGCGCAGTCAGGCGCCGAGACCGTGCCGCCCGAGCGGGCGAGGCCGGACGTTCTGCGCGATCATCTCAAAGTCGAAATCGACAGGTGGGTGCCGATCATCAGGAGGGCGGGCGTATTGGCGCAGTAGCCTTTCGAAACCTCGGCGGAAGTCGGCTAGGCGCGTTGAACGATTCTCAGCGCCGCGAAGGCTTCCGCCGCCTCAACTCCGACCGTCGCACCTCGCGCGCGTGCGAGATTTTCCAGCGCGCGAATTGATCGGGCGTGGGGTTCGGGCCGCATATCGAATTGATAGAGCTCAAGCGCCTCGAGTTTCAGGTCGAGAACAGGCGTGATCTCGACAAAGAGCGACGGTTGGAATGTGTCGCCGAATCCGGGCGGAGCCCAGTCGGTGCTCGACGCAACCTCGTAGGCGTAAAACTCGCTTACAGGACTTCCCGGGACGGGCCGCAATGCGGTGGCTGCTGCCCGAAAAGCGGTCTGGTGGTCGACGTGCAGATTGCCGCCGTGCGTCACATAGACGACGCCCGGCCTATGCGCGTTGATCGAGCGCTCGATGGCGCCGACGGCATCCGACAAGGCGACCATGTCGCTGTGGTTCTCCGGCAGTCCGATAAATTGTGGAGGTTGCGCCCCAAGCAAGGCGGCTGCCCGACCCGCAGCCGCGCGCCGTTTCGCATCCTGGCCACTGCCGTCGCCGCAAAGAACGAGAACGTGCACGGAGGAACCGGCGGCCGCGTGCAGTGCCATCGTGCCCCCGCAGCCCAGAACTTCGTCGAGGGCGTGAGCGGCAATAACGAGGACCGACGGTGCGCTCATCTTCCGCTCATGCAGGCCTCAGGCCCCGTAGAATTCGTTTACGGTGTCGGCAACGTAGCTGATCTGATCTTCGGACAATTGTTGATGATGCGGCAACGCCAGGACGCGATCGGCCTGATGCTCCGCCTTGGGAAAATCGCCGCGCTTGTGTCCAAGCCGCTTCGCCGCCGCATGCAAGTGAAGTGGCGTGCCATAGTAAACCAGTGACTGGATTCCGCGTCCGGCAAGAAACTTCTGCAACTCGTCGCGCCGCTCCGATTGCGTGATCATCATCACGTAAGAATTCTTCTCGTATTGCTTGTCGGCTGGAATATGCACTTCCTTCGCCCTGATCTTCTTGCGGTAGAGATCGACGTTCCGCTGGCGTCGGCCGATGACTTCGTTCAATCGCCCGAGCCGATACATCAGGACCTCGGCGTTAAGCGAGTCGAGGCGTGAATTCACGCCATACATCACGCAGGTGTCGCGGTCCTGCAGGCCGTGATTGCGATAGAGCCTGATTTTCTTCGCCAGGTCCTCGTCATCGGTCACCAGAAATCCACCGTCGCCGATGGCGTTGAGGTTTTTCAGCGGATGTGTCGAGAACGTGCCGATATTGCCGAACGTGCCACCGTGCTTGCCCTTGTAGTAGGCGCCCATCGACTGCGCGGCATCCTCGATCACGGCAAGCTTGTGCTTGCGGGCGATATCGAGGATTGCATCCATATCCGCGATCCGGCCGCTCCAGTGTACCGGCATGATCGCTTTGGTGCGCGGCGTGATCTTCTTCTCGATCTCGGCTGGGTCGATGTTCTGATCCTCGCGCACGTCGGCATAGACGGGGGTTGCACCGACATGGGCAATCGAGCCCGTCGACGCGATAAAGGAAATTGGCGTCGTGATGACTTCATCGCCTTTGCCGATGCCGAGCGCCCAAAGCCCCAGCATCAGCGCGTCCGTCCCGTTCGCGCAGCTCACGCAGTGCTTGGCACCCGTAAACTCCGTGACGCGGCGTTCGAAATCGAACACCTCTTGCGTCATCACCAGATGTCCCTGCGAGAGAATACGCTCGACGCAGGCCATCAACTCGGCCTTCTCTTCAATGAAGCGCTGCTGCAGATCGATGAACGGAACCTTGAACTCGGTCATTGACGTTTCCCGGCGTAGAATTCCCTGACGGTCTCTATGACGTAATCCTGCTCCTCGCGGCTCAGATGCTGGTCAACCGGGAAGCTGATGACTTCGCGACAATGGCGCTCGGCGATGGGGAAGTCGCCAACTTTGTAGCCGAGATATTTCAGCGCATCCTGAAGATGCAGCGGGATCGGATAGTGCACCTTGGCCTCGATGCCGCGGTCAATGCAGTGCTTCAGCAGTGCATCCCGCTCGCGGGCGAAGAGGACGTAGAGCAGGTACACGTTTTTCGTCTCGGCGCGCCGGGCCGGCACCCGAATTTGCGGGATAGTGCGGAATCCGGCGTCGAAATAGGCCGCGTTTTCAATACGCTTCGCCACGATGTCGGGGAGCTGACGCACGATCCATTTGCCGACGACGGCCTGCGTGGAGTCGAGGCGCGAGTTGTAGCCAAGGATTTCCATTTCATCGCGATTGCGCAGACCATGATTGCGCAGCAGGCGCACGCGCCGGTTCATCTCGTCGTCATTGGTGACGACGATGCCGGCATCACCCCAAACGTTGATGATCTTCAGCGGGTGCATTGAAAATGCCGTGGCATTGCCCCACGTACCCACACGGCGGCCCTGATATTCGCCCAGCAGGCTCTGGCAGCCGTCCTCTATGATGGGCAGCTTGTGGCGTTTGGCGATGTCCATGATGCGCGGCATTTCGGCGACGTCGCCCGTCAGGTGAACCGGCACGAGCGCTTTGGTCTTCGGACTGATGGCCTGCTCGAGTTGATTGGCGTCGATGCAGAACGTGTCGTCGCAGTCGACGAAAACCGGTTTCGCGCCGACCTCGCAAATCGCACCAACCGTCGCGTAGAACGTGTTTGCGGCCGTGATCACCTCATCACCCGGCCCAATGCCGAGCGCGCGTAGCGGAATCTTGATGGCGTCCGTACCAGAGCCGACGCCGATCGCGTGCTTGACGCCGATCGCGGAGGCGAACATCGCCTCGAATTCCTGCACGGGTTTGCCCAGCGTGAAATCGCCGCTCGCCACCAGCGCGCGCAATTCCTCGAACACGCTGTCGACGTGGGCGAATTGCTGGCCGAGGGGGGAGTAACGGACGCGCATCTTACCTGTCGTTCGCCGTTGGCGAGGCTGGCACAAAGGGGCCTAAAACGGGCCCTTGAAGAAGGGGTCCGGCTGGTCGATCTGCAAATCTTTGCGCTGGATGTCGAGCTCCTTCAGCGCCGAATCGACTTTGGCCTGATCGAGCGAGAGCATCTTTCCCACCTCGCGCACAATGCGCTGGGAATCCGGATAGAAACCGGGGATCAGTCCGCGCGAGCTCGGCGTCGGATGATCCGGGAGGCCGAGGCGAACGGGTGCGGCTTTCAGCGCGTTGAAGGCCTCCGTCATGACGCTGGCGAGAATCTCAGCGCCGATGCCGAAACGGACAAATCCGGTATCGACGGTGACCAGCCGACCGGTCTTGCGCACCGAGGCAACAATTGGCGCGACGTTGAGCGGACGCAGGACGCGCATATCAATCACTTCGGCGGAGCAGCCGATCTTGTGCAGAACGTCAGCCGCGCGCATGGCCTCAAGGACACCATGTGAGGTCGCCACGATGGTGACGTCTTTGCCTTCGCGGACGACGCGGGGGCCATCGAGCGCATTCTTGTAGTAGCCCTCGGGAACGTGGCCGGTCGAGTTATGGAGAAACCTGTGCTCGATGAAGATTACGGGATTGTCGTCTTCAATGGCGGCGATCAGCATTCCCTTGGCGTCGCCGGCGAAGGCCGGCATCACGACCTTGAGGCCGGGGAAATAGGCAAACAGCGGCTCAAGGCTCTGCGAGTGCTCGGGACCCTGGCCCCAACCGCGTCCGATCACCATGCGAATGACCAGAGGCACCTTGTGCTGGCCATTGCTGATGTACGAACTCTTAGCGGCGTTATTCACGATCTGCTCGAATGCAAGCAGCGCGAACTCCACACGATGAAAGCTGATGATAGGCCGCTGACCGGCAATTGCTGCTCCGACCGCGATACCGACTGCACCGTTTTCGGCGATGGGCATCTCGATGACGCGATCCTCGCCGAATCTGTTGTCGATGCCTTTGAGCGTGCCCCACATCGATGACGGGTCGGAGACGCCCTGCGCGAACAGAAACGTGTTCTCGTCTTTCGCGAACGACTCTTCGATTCCCTCGCGGATCGCTTCCGCGAGCGAGATCACGCGCTCGTGGCCTTGCACAACAGCGTTCATGCGTAGACGTGCCGGGTGGCCTGGCTCGGATCAGGCAGGGGCGTCGCTCGGGCGAACGCGCGTGCCTCCTCGATTTCAGCCGTGATCTCGGCCGACATGGCGCTTTCCATTTTGGCGTCGAACGTGATGCCAAGTTTCTCGCGGAAACGGCGAATTGGATCGCGTTGCTCCCACTTTTTGAGTTCACCTTCCTTGCGATAGCCGAGGTGATCGTCGAAAGCCGGGCCGCAATGTTCGCGCCAGCGGTAGGTGTCCAGGACCAGCAGGGTCGGGCCCTGATCGTTGCGCGCGCGCTCGACCGCCTGAACCGACAGCCGATAGCATTCGTCGAGATCGTTTCCGTCGCCGTGCGCGGCCTGCATCCCGTGCGCCTTTGCGAGGTCCGTCAGCGGACGGTTCGGCTGGCGCTGGTCGATGGGCGTGTAAACGGAATACAGATTGTTCTCGCAAAGGAAGATCACCGGGAGCTTGTGCAGAGATGCAAAGTTTGCGCTCTCGTGGAAGACGCCTTCTTCCACCGACGCATCGCCGAAAAAAGCGACGGTCACTTTCCCGTTGCGCATGCGCTTGTCGGCGAGCGCGCTGCCGACAGCGACTGGAATCGAACTCGAGACGATCGGAATGCTCGCCATGACACCCTTCGGAACATCCATCAGGTGCATGGAACCGCCGCGGCCACCGACGCAACCCGCGGCCTTGCCGCAAATCTCCGCCATCATGCGTTTGAGATCGCCACCCTTGGCGAGGTAATGCGCGTGGCAACGGTGCGTGCTGTAGACCTTGTCGGAGGTTTCAAGTGCGGCGCAGGTGCCGACCGCGATTGCTTCCTGACCGATTGAAAGATGCACCGGGCAGCGCATCTCACCTTCAGCGTAATGATCCGCGATGGCCTCTTCGATCAGGCGAATGCGAAGCATCTGGCGGTACAGATCGATTTGCCTCTGGGGGTCCAACGACCCGATGGCAGAGACACTTTTACGCGGTGCGATAACTGTGTTCACGCAGAACTATCCAGATTGTGTCAGGTCTCATTGCGGCGATGAGCAATGGCTTTTCACGCGCGCCGACACCCGGTCTGGTCCCCCTCGGGTTCCCAAAGAGCGCCCAGCCGCGCAGTCGGCGAAACCATGCCTCTCGGAAGATGCCGCAGAGTTATCGCATGTGGTTTCGGATGTCTATTCTTCGATTCGCCGCCCGGAATCGCCACTTTTCCGCAATTTCGCGATCAAAATTGGCGGGGGCCCGGCGGTTTTCCGCCGAGCCCCCTTACTAGATCAGCCAGCCTGTAAGCCGGGTTCTGTATGGCCTGCGGCAAGAACCGCAGACGTGACGACCATTCCTCTTGCACGCCGGTTGCCCGGCGCATCAAGCAACCTACCCGAACGGCAGATCAGGACTGATCCGGGATTTCTCCCGAGCCGTTCCTATTCGGTCTTGCTCCCGGTGGGGTTTGCCGTGCCGCTTCCGTCGCCGGAAGCGCGGTGCGCTCTTACCGCACCGTTTCACCCTTGCCGCGGCTAAAACGCAACGCGCCGAGGCGGTCTGTTCTCTGTGGCACTGTCCCTGGGGTTTTATCCCCGCCGGACGTTATCCGGCACCGTTTGTCCGTGGAGCCCGGACTTTCCTCTCCGGCCGCCTTTCGGCATTGGCGCGGAGCGGCCGTCCAGCCGACTGACGTTCATAGGAATGAGGACATGCGCGGATTGCGTCAAGGTCTCTCGCGCGACAGCCTTAAGAAGACCGTAAGCGGCCTATCTCACACCATTGCTTTGGAGGGCTGTGGCGAAGGGCGCGTTTCGATCAACGCACGCAATGTCAGCAGCGTGGAAGGATCGGCAATGCCATCGACACGCGCCTGCCGAAAATGGCGCTGGAATGCCGTAACGATTTTTTGCGTCGCATCGTCGTAGCTTCCAGTATCGGTTATTCCGTAGCCGTATGCGCGCAAAGTGCGTTGCAGTCTGATGACGCCGTCGCCCCGGTCGCCCGGTTTAAGGCTCGCCCCCTCAAGATCGAGGGGCGCCGCGCGAACCCAATGACCGACGTTGGAGTCGCTCAACAGGCCCCACGGAAATTTTTCTCCCGGATCCTCTTTGCGCGCGGGCGCCACATCCGAATGGGCGAGAATGCGGTCACCGCTGATCGGACCACGACGGACAATGATCGACTTGCACAGCGAAATGACAGCTGCAGTCTGGCGTAGCGGGAAATCCGGATAGCCGAATTCATGGCCCGGGTTCACGATCTCGATGCCAATCGAGCACGAATTGATATCGGTCTCTCCGGCCCAGGACGATTCACCGGCGTGCCAGGCGCGTCGGACTTCGGGCACGCACTGAACGATGCGGCCATCTTCGAAGACGACGTAGTGCGAGGACACCTTGCTTGCGGCGGTGGTCAGCGCCTTCAGCGCCGCGTCACCGCTTTGCATGCCGGTGTAGTGCAGCAGGATCATGTCCGGTCGGCGGCCGCCCTTGCGTTCGTCAAAGTTCGGTGACGGCACGACGTCGGCGACGATGAAGGAATCCGGCGAAAAAGGAGTCATGAGCCGAAGAAAGCAGTCATGGGCCGAAGCATGGGCCGGATGTGACCGGTGCGTTGATAACGGGCGCGCATCATTCACCGCCCCGTCAAAAAAGCAAGGCTCGCATCGAGGCTTGCATCAAGGCGTGCATCAGAGCTTGCAAAATGCGACCGCGGTCCGGTTGCCCGGGCCGCGGCTGCATTCGTCTTGAGTCCTATCAGCGATTAGCGGGTTGTGCTCGGTGACGGGGTGCCGGAAGGCCTCATGCCGCCGCCCGTCGTCGTACCGGAGCCCGTCGTGCTCGTCGGACGCGGAGGCTCATAGTGGGCGAAATTCTGTGCGTCCTTAAGCTGGTCCTTTGTCGCCGCGATCTTGAGCTTGGCGGCCGAGCCGTTGTCGCCCGGTACAACGTCGAATGAACTTGGTGCTAACGCGACTTCCTTCGAGCCGACGCCCAGGAAACCACCGACGCTGATAACGAAGGCTTCGATCTTTCCGGTCTTGTCGAAAAGAATGTCGCTGACGTCGCCGATTTTCTGATTGTCGGAACCAAGGACATCCGTGCCCTTGAATTTTGACGCAAGCCATTGGTCAGGCTTCTGCGTCGACACGAAGTTCAACTTGCCGGACGACTCTTTTGTCATCGGCTGAGCTTGTATGGCCGGATCGGGCTTGGCTGTGTCGGTTGAACTTGACGACTGGGCCCAAGCGCCCGTTGCGACTGCGGCGCTGAGCGCGGTGGACAACATCAATTTCTTCAGCATTTTCGTCTCCTCCTTTGCACACAAATGTTTTGTTGAGATCACAAATATGTTCCGTGACCACAACGCGCGGCGGTGGTCGCCGTTCCCTTTTTCGGAACAGTGAGCTTGTTTTTAGAAGCGGAACCGGCTTGTCGCGTGTTCCCGACCGGAGCGCTTGAGAGTTTCAGAGGCCTTCGATCAGACGATCGCTGAGGGCTTTCGGCAAACCTGCTTCGCGTATCTTGCGCGCCGCCGTTTCGTTGTCATACGGGACGCGGACGTAGGTCAGCACGTTTCGCTCAACATCGAGAGCGCCGTAGCAGGCGGCTGGGTTGTAATCGCGTGGTTGTCCGACGGAGCCGAGCACGGCGACCCAGCGTCGTTGCGCGAGCAGGGGGATCTCCACGGACTGTACCGGCTCAAAGCCGGTGATTTTTCCAGTCGGTGAAAGCTCAAAGAGCGCGGGAACATGAACGTGGCCGCAGAACGTAGCCTGCGCGCGCGTGGCCAGGAAGCTGCGGGATGCGCTCTCGATGCTGGTGACATAGTCCCAATGTCTCGGCGCGTGCGCGCTGGCGTGCACGAACAGCCGTCGGTCCTCTTCGAAGGTGAGTGGCAATCGAGCGAGGAAATCGCGCCGCGTGCTGTTGAGCTGAAGCCGCGTCCAATCGAGCGCGTCGGCGGCGACCGCGTTCATGCCACCCGTGCCGTTCGCAATGGCATCATCATGGTTGCCGAGTAGGGCGACGGCGCCGCCCTCGACCTCCCGCATGACGGTGTCAACGGCGAAACCGGGGTCGGCGCCGTAGCCGACATAGTCACCCAAAAAAATGAAGCGGCTTATGCCGGCACGTTTCGCATGCTCGAGCGTGGCCTCGAACGCTTCCCGGTTGGCGTGAATGTCGCTGAAGAGCCCGACCCACATCGGATGACCTCTGACTGGCAGCGGCCTGAATTCGGCAACGTTTCTTTAAGTTTAACCGCCGTTAATGGCGTAGATCCGCCACACCGACCGCCTCGGGAGGATTTGGGCCCAATTAATTGACGGCCATCTAATCCCATGATATCCCACAATTTCCCAAATCGGGACACTGCGTTGTCCAGTCTCGGCCTGCCCGGAAATGCAGGTCATTCGTCGCGTGCCAGTGCCTCCGATTGCGTCCGGTCGGTGAGGAGTGCGGAGTGTGGACCGCTTTGTGTCGAACTTCACATTGCGGCTCGACTCCAAAGGGCGCGTTTCGATCCCTGGTTCGTATCGCTCAGTTCTCGGCCGTGGCGGCTTCGAGGGTCTTTATTGCTACCCGGCGCTGGATCGCCCGGCGATCGACGCCGGGGGGAGCGCGCTGATGGCGGAGATCGAGGCTTTGATCGGGCGTTACGCACCATTCTCCGACCAGCGCGAACAGTTCGCTCTCGCGCTGTATGGGACCAGCGAGACGCTGAAGATCGACGGCGAGGGGCGTGTGGTGCTGAGCGAGAACCTGAAGCGTCATGCGGGCATTACCGAGACGGTGGCGTTCGTCGGTCTCGGTCACAAGTTTCAGATCTGGGAACCCGGCCGTTTCCAAAACGAGCTCGCGGAGGCCACCCAAAAGGTGCGCGCGCTCAAGGGCGAACTGGGTTCCCGATCGGCGGCGCGCGATGCGCCCGGAGTGCGGGAATGATGGCGGGCGGCGGCGGCTCTGCTGTCGCTGGCGGACCAGCCCTCCACATTCCCGTGCTCGGCCGCTCGGCGGTCGAGCTGCTCCAGCCCAGGCAAGGCGGCGTCTACATCGATGGCACGTTCGGCGCGGGGGGCTATACGCGCGCGATCCTCGCCGCGGCCGATTGCAGCGTGATCGGCATCGATCGCGACCAGACCGCCATCGCGCTCGGCGCTGACCTGGTCGATCAGGCCGGAGGCCGCCTGACGCTGATCGAAGACAGATTTTCAAATCTCGATGCGATTGCGCGCGATGCCGGTTTCGCGGCGGTCGATGGCGTTGCGCTCGACCTTGGCGTTTCGTCGATGCAACTCGACACCGCCCGTCGTGGATTCTCATTCCGTCTTGATGGCCCGCTCGACATGCGCATGGGAGGCGAGGGCCCGAGTGCTGCCGACGTCGTCAACAAGGCGAGCGAGCGTGATCTCGCCAATATCATTTTTATCCTCGGGGAAGAGCGTCACTCGCGTTCCGTCGCGCGCGCCATCGTCAAGGCGCGCACGGATGCTCCGTTCGAAACAACGCGCGCGCTTGCGGACACCGTTGCGTCGGTCGTGCGCTCGCGTCCGAACGACATCCATCCGGCGACGCGCACGTTTCAGGCGCTGCGCATCTTCGTCAACGACGAGCTCGGCGAATTGGCAACAGCCCTTCACGCGGCCGAACGCGTCATCAAACCAGGCGGGCGACTGGTGGTCGTTTCGTTTCATTCGCTCGAAGACCGCATCGTCAAAACATTTCTCGTCGATCGCAGCGGAAGCCGCGGTAGCTCCCGTCATGTACCCGAGGTGGATCGGCCCGCGCCGACGTTCCGCACGCTGACGAAGCGGCCTGTCACGGCCGATGACGAGGAAATTGCGCAAAATCCGCGTGCGCGCTCCGCCAAGCTGCGCGCCGCCGAGCGAACGGATGCAGCCGCACGCGCTGAGACACCGTCGAACCTGTTGCCCGACCTGCCATCCCTCGCCGACGTTGCAGGGGGGCGCTGACGATGCGCTTGGTCAACATTCTCGTCATCGCCGCGCTGATCCTCGCGGCATCCTTCGTCTACAAAATCAAGTTCGATTCGACCCTGCAGGCCGAGCGCGTCGCCAAATTGCGCGGTGAACTGCGACGCGAACGCAACGCGATCGCTGTCCTTCGCGCCGAATGGGCGCGGCTCGACACACCCGGCCGCATTCAGGGACTTGCTGAGCGCCATCTCACGCTGCAGCCGGTCAAATCGGCTCAATTCGACAAGCTCGACCGTCTGCCTGAAAGGCCCCCGGCTGCCGAACCGCCAGCTGGCAAAGACCCGATCGGCGCGATGCTTGCGCCTGGCGCCGATACAACCGGCAGCGTGCTGCCGCCTGCGCGGCGGTGACATCGTGCAAGGATCGAACAAACACACCGAAAGTCGCTGGCAGCGCGTTCTGCGCTCGTTGCTCTACGGGCACGGTGTCGATCGCAACGTGAAGGCAAAAGCGCGGCTTGGCCTCGCCATCGTTGCGTTCGCCGGCATCTTCTCGGTGATCGCCGTGCGCCTCGTGA
>Ga0207665_10001393_pt1 | contig 16271 bp, 15 predicted proteins | sample LARL112metaG_FD_184351 | JGI IMG/M metagenome (GOLD analysis project Ga0207665, IMG submission 184351) | Corn, switchgrass and miscanthus rhizosphere microbial communities from Kellogg Biological Station, Michigan, USA - LAR L11-2 metaG... | ecosystem: Host-associated > Plants > Roots >...
TATTCGATCCGCGGCAGGGTAGGGATAGGGATGCATCAAGACTGCATAAATCACGCTAAACACAGCGGTGGCCGCTCCAATGCCGAGCGCCAACGAGATGACTGCCGTCAGTGTGAATCCTGGACTCTTGATGAGTTGACGTGCGGAGTAGCGGAGATCCTGAAGCAAAGTGTGCATGACTCACCTGGCGGTAAGAGAGATGCGGCGATGGTCTCATGGGTATAGCGATTCGGGGAAGTTAGCACGAACACCATCGACAAAGCCCCTGCCAACCCTAGAATGAGAGCCAATTTCTTCATGCGGTGCTCCCACATGGGCATTGGACACCGGACAACAGCTAGTCAATTGACGGGCGTGGAGACTTTTAGAACAAGTCCTGGCTACGTCGGTAAAAGACAGACGACCGCGAAAGTCTGCAGGGACTTCAGAGCAAAGGGAAGGCGAAATCGGTTCAGCTGTTACGCGGAGGACGGGCGTCTACCTTGGCGCGGCGGGGCAAGCGCATGCCGACGATAACGATCAGCGCCAGCACTGCTCCGGTTCCCAAAACTACCGGCCGCAGGAACTCCACGAAAAGCTCTTGCACATCCATCACGACAGTATGATGCGGGTTTAGGTCTCCGCGATAGTTACGATCAGGCTACGCCTGCGGAGCCGGAAGGGCAGGTAGCGGGATCGTGTTGATACGGCAAGTTTTCAGGGCATGCAGGACTGGACCTGACACCTGTCCGCTCCGTGCCTGAAGGGAGGAGCGGGCGGGGTTGCATAGCCCAGACTTTTAGCGCGGCCTACAGTTGCCTTGTTACCATTCTTGTGTTCTGCCGTCTACCTCATTTGTGTCATCCCGCCACGAAGGAGTTCTCATGCGCTTTTTTCTTGTCCTGACGATTCTGCTTTCCACCTTCACGTTTGCCCAGCCGGCAAATTCCGGTTCCGGCAACGAGATGCCGGATCTGGACAGCTTCACTCCGGATCAGGTCGATAAGTCGCTTGACCCCTGCAACGACTTTTTCCAGTACGCGTGCAGCAAGTGGTTGAAGGCGAACCCGATTCCCTCGGATCAGGCCGGGTGGGGGACGTTCAACAAGCTGGCCATCTGGAATGTGGCGGCGATCCACAGCACGCTGGAAGATGCGGCGAAGCCATCGGCGAGCCGCAATGCGGCGGATCAGAAGGCGGGCGACCATTACGCTGCGTGCATGGATGAGGCCGCGGTCAACAAGGCTGGAATTACTCCGCTGAAGCCGGCGCTGGACCGGATCGCGGCGATGAAAGACAAATCGCAACTGCCGGAGGTGGTGGCGAGCCTGCAACAGATGGTGCGGCCGGCAAACCTGAACTTCATCGATGCGCAGTACCAGGGAATTCTGTTTGGGATTTACAACGGGCCGGACTTCGACGATGCGCGCGTCAACATCGGGACGCTGGACCAGGCGGGCATGAACATGCCGTCGCGCGAGTTCTACCTGAACGACGATCAGAAGTCGAAGGAGATCCGCGAAAAGTATGTAAAGCACGTCGCGCACATGCTCGAGTTGAGCGGCGAATCGAAAGAGCAGGCGGCTGCGGATGCGAAGTCGGTGCTGGCGATGGAGACGGCGTTGGCGAAGGCGGCGATGGACATCGTGGTGCGGCGCGATCCGAAGAACGTGAACCACAAGATGACAGCGGAGCAGGTGCAAGGGCTGACGCCTTCGTTCAAGTGGAACCAATATTTTGGCGCGATGCAGGTGCCTATGGCGAAGCAGTACCTGGTGACGTCTCCCGACTTTTTCAAGGGGATGGAAAAGCTGGTCGCATCGGAACCGCTGGAGCATTGGCGTGGATATTTGAGGTATTCGATCCTGCACTTGTCGGCATCTTCGCTGTCAGAGCCGTTTGTGGAAGAGAATTTTGATTTCTATGGGCGGACGCTATCAGGCACACAAGAGATTCAGCCGCGGTGGCGGCGTTGCTCGTCGTATGCGGACATCGATCTTGGAGATGCCGTCGGTCAGGCGTACGTAGCGCGCTACTTCCCGCCGGCCAGCAAGGAACGCATGCTTGAGTTGGTGAAGACGATCAAGGGAGCATTGAGCGCGGACATCGACGCGGCGGACTGGATGTCGGCGGAGACGAAGAAGAAGGCGCACGTCAAACTGGAGGCGCAGGTCGACAAGATCGCGTATCCGGATCATTGGCAGAATTATTCATCGGTGGAAATCAAGCGCGACGACTTTCTGGGGAATGTGCAGCGCGCGAGCCGGTATGAGTTGCAGCGGCGGTTGGGACAATTCGGCAAGCCGGTGGACCGTTTGAGGTGGAACATGACGCCGCCGACCGTCAACGCGTATGAAGACGCCCAGACCAACACCATCAACTTTCCTGCGGGAATTCTGCAGCCGCCGTTCTTCGACGCGAAGCTTGGGGACGCAGTGAATTACGGGGCGATCGGGGCGGTTATCGGGCACGAGATCATCCATGGGTACGACGATCAGGGACGCAAGTTCGATGCCGCCGGCAATTTGAAAGACTGGTGGACGCCGAAGGACTCCGCTGCCTACGACGAGCGCGACAGTTGCATCGCCGAAGAGTACACGCAAGAGGTTCCGGAAGCTGGCGTGAAACAGAACGGCAAGCTGTCGCTGGGCGAGGACACCGCCGACAACGGGGGCGTGCATATCGCGCTGGCGGGACTGCAGGGTGCATTGCAGGCGCAGGGGAAGGAACTCGACTCGCCTGCGGACGGAGGCGTGACGGAACTGCAGACGTTCTTCCTGGCGTACGCGAACGTGTGGTGCGGCGAGAATCGGCCCGAGGCGGCGCGGACGGCGGTGATGACCCAGGGGCACTCGCTGAATCGCTACCGCATCAATAACGTGGTCGGGAACATGTCGGAGTTTGCGCACGCGTTTGGCTGCAAAGCCGGACAGCCGATGGTGCGGGTGAATGCGTGTCGAGTCTGGTAGTGGATGAAGGCCCGACGGGCGGCTGAGGCCAACTCGAGGCCGCCCGCAAAATCTTAAAACGCAGAGGGGCGCAGAGAAGTAGCGCAGAGGACGCAGAGTGGAGCTCTCGTTCATAAATTTCCTTACAGCCTTCTTACTCCGAAACAAGTCGAATGGAATGTTGTACATACTACCGGCGGTAGTTGATTCGAGAATTTGTACGGGGTCCGTTTGTAATCCGTGTGTAATCAACTATTTACACGCATTTTAGATTGTTTACGTTCGGTAGGTGATACACCAGAACTCAACACTCGGCCATCCGGCCCTCCCCCACTCCCCCGCGACTCGCGCGCGGGGGGATTCTTCTTTCTGCCAGATCGCTCTGCCGTCAATTCACTTTGAAGCCGGAGGGGCTGCGCTTGCTTTCGGGGAGTACTCGGGCGGGAGCGGATTGTCGGGGCGCTCTTCGTCCCAGATCGCGTTGGTGATCCACCAGCGTTTGCCGTTCCAGAAGGCCTGAATGCTGTTGATGCCGCGCGCGATGATGGGGCCGTCGGCCTTGATGCGGCTTTCGTATGTGCTGAAGATGTGCGCGATGTTGCCGAAGCGCTGAGTCTCGCGGTGAACTTCCTTTTCGTAGAAGCCGCCTTGCAGACCTTTGTCGGAGGCGTCGACGAATTGCTGATGCGTCATGGTGTGCGCGACGGGCTTGCCTTCTTTGCTCTGCGACATGGAGACGAACCGGATTTCGGGGATATAGAGCGTGCGGTCGCGCGACCACTGGCGCGGCTGGCCGGCAGGTCCAGAGATCACGTCGTAGTAGGCGGCGATGATGCCGTCGAGGGTGCCAACGTCGTCTGGGCGCGGATCGATAGTCGGGACGTCGACGTGAGAGGGTGGAGGTGTGGTCTGGGCAAAGACGGTTGCGGACAGCAGAATGGTCGCGAGTACCGAAACGAGCAGGCGCGTGGGCATGATGTCTCCTGAGTTGCGGAAGCACTGTAGCACCTGCGGACCCGCGGTTGAATTGCAAAGCCGGCTGGCTGCAAAGTGTTTTCTGAGACGGACTGAATAAACTCCACGAAGCGGCGGTGCCCCACGTTCGCGCGTTGTTTGCGCTAACGCGGGTCTTCGTATATGGATTCGAGATCGTAATGTCGCGGGGTCTGTGGTGAACCCAGGTTAGCGCCCCAGGGCGGGCGCGAACCTGGGGCACCATTGTCATTGGCGCTATGGACCTTGTTTGATTCGGGAACTGCTCATTGCCTCGATCTCAGATAGCTATGTTTGTTTGCTTCGACTGCAGCCATAATTGTTAAATGGCGATTATTTTCTCAGCGGAGCGCTGGCTTCCGAAGTCGGTGCTTTGCTTGCGGAACTACAACTCCAGCACATTTCTGCACGATGCGATTGCGGGTGTGACCGTTGGCCTGGTGGCTCTGCCACTGGCGATGGCATTCTCGATTGCCTCCGGGCTCACGCCACAGGCTGGTATCTATTGCGCGATTGTTACCGGATTTCTGATTTCCTTACTTGGAGGATCAAAGACACAGATCGGCGGTCCGACCGGCGCGTTTGTTGTAGTCATCGCCGGGATCGTTGCCGCGCACGGCGTGGACGGGTTGTTCATGTGCACGGTGATGGCGGGCGTTCTGCTGGTGGCGATGGGCCTGGCGGGCATGGGATCGGCAATCAAGTTCATTCCACGGCCGATCGTGGTGGGCTTCACCAATGGAATTGCGATCCTGATTGCGAGTACGCAGGTAAAGGATTTCTTTGGCCTCAAGCTGGATAAGGTGCCGGGCGAGTTCGCGCAACGAATCGTGGCCTTTGCGTCTCACTACAAGACGTTCAACTACGACGCGGCCTTGCTGGCGGCGGCGACGGTGGTCATCCTGATTGTATGCCGAGGGTTATCCAATAAAATCCCCGGTCCCATTGTGGCGCTGGTGGTGGGCACGGCCGCGGTCTTCGTCTTCAAACTGCCGTTGGAAACGATCGGCTCGCGTTTTGGCGGCATTCCCAGCGGTTTGCCACACCTGCACATACCAATGTTCCGCACCGACCTGATTCATGGACTATTGGGCCCCGCGGTCACGGTGGCAATGCTGGGTGCAATCGAGTCGCTCATGTCGGCAGTGGTCTCGGACCGGATGAGCAACGACCATCACAATCCTAATGTGGAGTTGGTGGCGCAGGGCGTCGCGAATATCGCGTCCCCGATGTTCGGCGGCTTACCGGCTACGGGCGCGATCGCGCGCACGGCGACAAATATCCGCTCGGGTGCGCAGACGCCGGTGGCTGGGATGATTCACGCGCTGACGCTTCTCAGCATTCTGCTTTTCGCTTCGAGGTTGGTGGCCTATGTTCCTATGGCAGTGCTGGCCGGGATCTTGATGGTCGTGTCGTACAACATGGGCGAGTGGCGGGAGATCCCGCAACTGTTGAAGCTGACCAAAACGGATATCAGCGTGTGGCTGGTCACGTTTGCTCTGACGGTGTTCGCCGATCTGACAGTGGCGGTTGAGGCAGGAATGATCCTGGCAGCGTTGCTGTTCATCAGTCGGGTGGCGGCGACGACTACTGTTTCGCAAGTCACGGATGATTACATCGAGGATGGGAGGGTCCATATTCTGCAGGACAAGGACATTCCGTACTATGCGACCATCTTCCGGATCCACGGGCCGTTTCTGTTTGGCGCGACCGACAAGATCTCGGCGGTAACGGAGAACATGCATTCTCTGCCGCCGGTCGTAGTTCTGCGCCTGCGAAACATGACGGCGCTGGACGCTACGGGCCTGTTTGCGATTGAGGAGGTTGCGCGGGCGTTGCAAGCGACGGGGCGGACGCTGATCCTGTGCGGAGCGCGCGAGCAGCCCGCAAAGCTGCTGCATGAGGCGGAGTTCGAAGAGGTGATTGGAAAGAACAATATTTGTGAGAACGTGCGGGAAGCCGTGCAGCGGGCGCAGGAGGTGTTCGAGAAATTGGAGACGAGGGCTGCGATCGGGGGGAAGGTGTGAGGAGTTCGACGACGCTTTTTCGGCCGGTGGGGCAGGGCGAACTCGATCTGATTCGAGCCAGCGGATTCCGGGCATTTCCACCACGTCTGGCGGAGCAGCCGTACTTCTATCCTGTGCTGAACGTGGAGTACGCCACCCAGATCGCGAGAGATTGGAATGTAAAGGATCGGCAGTCGGGATATGTGGGATACGTGCTGCGATTCGAAGTTGATGCTGAATTCGTTAAGAAGTATCAGGTACACCAGGTTGGGGATGCGCAGCACCGCGAGTATTGGATCCCTGCAACCGAGTTGAAGTCGTTCAACGATCAGATTGTTGGGTTGATCGAGGTGGTGGCAGAATTTCGCCCAATCGCATAACTCGCGTCCGTCGCGAGGGAGCCCGATGGATCGGGTATTGCATATTTATGAACTAGTGAGCGCGGCCAGTTGGGCTTTCGTGGCTCTCACGTAGTCGGCCGGCGACAGCAGGATCTGCAGGCCTCGGATTCCGGCGGATACCGAAATCACGTCGAACGGTTCAAGTGTCTCGTTGGCGAAGACGGGATAGTCTTTCTTGCCAGCCAATGCGGTGACGCCCCCGCGTACGTAGCCAGTGAGGGACTGCAACTCTTTTACAGGGACAAGTTGAATCTTGCGGTTACCCGACGCCTCGGCGAGAAGCTTCAGGTTTAGCTCTGTGTTGGCGGGAATTACAGCCATGCAGATGCCGTTGCGATCGCCGCGCGCGACCAGCGTCTTGAACACTTGTTCGGCGGGAAGCGCGATTTTCGCGGCGACGGTTTCGGCGGCGAGGTCGTCGGGATCGACTTGGTATTCGCGCAGTTCGTACGGAATTCCTAGCTGGTCGAGGAGACGGGCGGCGTTGGTTTTCGCGGGCACGGGAGAATTGTAAGCGGTTGAGTGGGCAGTGGGCGGTGGTCAGCGAACGGGCTTCTGGGTTCGGATGCGAAAAAGCGTTCTTGTGATTGCGCTTTCATGGGTGGGCCTTTATATTCTGCTGCGTTGCTTTGAAAGAGGCTGCCGATGAGAATGCTGCTTCACTGGGTGTTGAGTGCGTTATCGATCTGGATTGTGTCGCGGCTGGTGCCCGGGTTTGCAGTGAGCGGGCCGATGGCCGCCCTGATTGCGGCGGTGGTGATTGGCTTCGTAAATGCCACGCTCGGGCTCTTCCTGAAAATCGTTACCTTTCCCCTGACTTTGCTGACACTGGGATTGTTCTGGCTGATCATCAATGCGGTAGTGATCAAGCTGGCGTCCGCGATAGTGCCTGGCTTTCACGTGGATACGTTTGGCGCGGCGTTCTGGGGGGCGATTGTGCTCAGCCTTGTGAATATGGCGCTGAAGTGGTTGATTTTGCCGGAGAAGAAGTAGGACGCATCGCACGGAACTCGGAGAAGTTGGCACTTGGCCTTTCGGGGTTTGTTTGCGCTGGCTAAATGCGGTTTCTCACTTCTGCGCTGACCCCTTCTTCGGTTTCATCATTTCCCATTCTTTGTCGGTCAACATTCGACCGAGCATCGTGAATTCTCCTGCGCCTTGCAACCACTCGCCGCCGTCCATGGTGACGACGTCTCCGTTGATGTAGGTGGAAGCGTCGCTGATCAGGAACGTGGCGAGGTTGGCGAATTCTTCCAGCGTACCGAAGCGGCCTAGCGGAATACGCTTCTTGGCGAGTTCCTCGAGTTCGGGCCGCGGGAGCAGGCGCGAGAATGCGCCTTCGGTTGGCACCGGGCCGGGCGCGATCGCGTTCATGCGGATGCCGCGATTGCCCCATTCGACAGCCAGGCTGCGGGTGAGAGACTGGACTCCGGCTTTCGCGACTGCGGAGGGAACTACGTAGGCCGAGCCTGTGGTCGTGTAGGTAGTCGTGATGTTGAGGACGACGGCGCGATGTTCTGCAGCCAGCCAGCGTTTCCCGCAGGCCATGGTGATGTTGAGCGTTCCTTGCAGCACGATGCCGAGAACGGATTCGAAGGCGCGCAAGGAAAGTTCTTCGGTGCGCGCCAGAAAATTCCCGGCTGCGTTGTTCATGAGCACGTCGAGCGGGCCGTCGTGCCAGATGGTGTCGATCATTTCCTCGACCTTCGGAGCGTCGCGAACGTCGCAGGGGCGTGCGTGAATCGGGCCGCCGGTGGCCTGGTGGAGTTCGGCCTGCGTCGCTGCGAGGACTTCGTGGCGGCGTCCGCAGATGTAGACCGTGGCGCCTAATTCAAGGAAGCGCCGGGCGGCAGCCTTTCCCAAGCCCGTGCCGCCGCCGGTGATGAGAATGCGTTTGTTCTTCAAGAGATCGTTCTGGAACATGAGGCACCTGCGACTGGTGATTGTATCGGAGTTGCGGGAAAGCCTTGCACCGCTGAGGTTGCGAACGAGCGGAAAATCTTAAAACGCAGAGGGCGCAGAGAACATCCGCAGGGGACGCAGAGAGAGGCCACCCATCGCGCATTCGCAGGAGACGGCTCTTTAGTATGCGGGTGAGGGGGCGTCTTTCGGCGCCTGCGCTACGGATTTCCTCCTTCCAGATCACACGCTACTCGGAAGCCGTAGTCTGCGTATTGCAAGTGGGGTGGAATGCTGGACCGGGCGGCGCAGCGGGTTACCTTGATGTGATGGCGCCAGGAGCCGCCGCGGGAGGCTCGGCGGATACCGCTTTCTGGGCCGCGTGGGTTTCGTTCGGGTGAAACCTCGTAGTAGTCAGGGCTGAACCAGTCGCTGCACCACTCGTGCACGTTGGCGCAGGTATCGAAAAGGCCGAATGCATTTGGTGCGGACTGGCCCACGGGTTCGGGGCCGCTTTGCCAGCGCGTCGCGTAGTTCGGCAGGGAATCGGGCGGGGCGTCTCCCCAGGGGAAGAGTTTGCCTTCCACGCCGCCGCGCGCGGCGCGCTCCCATTCTGCTTCAGTGGGGAGACGGTAGCTGCGTCCTGTAACGGAGCGCAGCCATGCGCAGTATTCCGTGGCCTCAAACCATGACACGCCCACCACTGGCTGCTGCGGATTGGAGAAGGCTGGATCGTGAAAGAACGGCGGTGCGAACTTGCCGCGGCTACGGAGGAAAATTGCGTAGTCGGCGTTGGTGACCTGACGGGCTGCGAGTTGCAAGGCGTCAATCCACACACGATGGATGGGACGCTCATTGTCCTGGCCTGTGTCGGAGCCGATGAGGAACCACCCTGCGGGGATCGTGACCAGCTGCGGGACGACTTCCTGAAGCGCGGATTGGGAGAGCGCGGACATCGGTGCTGGAGCTGAGGCTAGCATAGCCTTACAGCAGTCGGGGAAAAGCGTTGAATCGCTAGGGACGCAAAGAAAAGAGCGCAAAGTGCGCTAAGAGATGCGGAATGGTTCTCTGCACGCGATTTCTTCCCGGATCCTCGCGGAATTTTCTTTGCAAACTTTGCGGTTAGAAGATCTTGATCTAGCGAACGGGAGAGCCAGCCGTCCGTCAACAAAACGACATAGCCCGGCTAACGGCCGTGCAGTTGGCGGACGACATCGGCGATATTGTTTTCCTGGAAGAGGCGAATGGCGGCGATGCCGGCGGCCCCGGTTTCGAGGCAGGAAGACGCGTTTTCGAGCGTGACGCCTCCGAGCGCGAGCACGGGAATTGTGTATTGGCAGGACTGGCGAAGAGCGTCCAGTCCGGCTGCCTTCGTGCCGGGGACGGCCCGCTTTTCGAAGACTGGGGCGAAGAGGGCGAGGTCGGCTCCTGCGATTGCGGCTTGCTGAACCTCAGAGGGTTGGTGACACGATTGGCTGATGGTGCCGCGGGCGGGGGTGCCCGCGCTACATAAGCGACTTTGCTGCCAGATCTGGCGGACCTCTCTGACGGGAAGGTCGCTCGCGGGAAGATGCACTCCATCGGCTGAGACGGCCAGGGCTACGTCGGTGCGGGAGTTGATCAGGAATTTAGTTCTCAGTTCCCGGTTCTCAGTCCTAAGTTGTGCCTTCTGAATAATGTCGACGGCCTTGTGGGCTAGGTCTTCCAGTTCTTGCGTCGGGAGGTCTTTTTCGCGGAGTTGGATGTAGTCGACGCCTGCTTCCGCAGCTTCGGCGATTTTTTCTAGCAGACGCTGCGGGCGCACGGGTTCGTCCCCGGGGAATTGGGCGCGATCGGTGATGTAGCAGAGCAGAGGGCTACGCATCGGGAACTGGCTGGCTTGCGAGCGGTTAGTTTAATCCAAGCTGCTGTTTCAGGGCCGCGTCTTCGCGATTTCGGGGAGGACCTCTCCTTCTTTCTTGGGCGCACCTCCCAGGTGATGGCGGGTCAAGCCGTCGCGCAGAAACTCGAAACCTTCCTCGGGCGAATCCACCATCTTGAAGAGCTCGAGATCCTTGGCGGCGATGGTGCCGGCGTCGATCATGGCCTGGAAGTTGATGAGCTTGTTCCAGTACTCGCTGCCGTAGATGACGACCAGAATTTTCTTGGCGAGTTTATCGGTTTGCGCGAGCGTGAGGATCTCGAACAATTCGTCGAAAGTGCCGAAGCCTCCCGGAAAGATGACCAGCGCTTTCGCGAGATAGGCGAACCAGAATTTCCGCATGAAGAAGTAATGAAATTCGAAGTTCAGCGAAGGCGTGATGTAAGGATTCGGAAACTGCTCGAAGGGCAGATTGATGTTGAGGCCGATGGTCTTGCCGCTGGCTTCCTTGGCGCCGCGGTTGGCGGCTTCCATAATGCCGGGTCCGCCTCCGGTGGTGACCACGAAACGGCGACGGCGCGCGGGAATCTGTATGGACCACTCAGTCAGCATCGAGGCAAGCTTGCGGGCATCTTCGTAGTAGCGTGCCATGTCGACGGCGGCCTGCGCCGTTTCAGGTTGGTGGCGTAGTCGTCGGACTTGGCGTCGCCTTTGCGGATGGTGGCCAGGTTGCTTTCCGCGTCCTCCATGCTCTGAAAGCGGGCGGATCCGAAGAAGACGACCGTGTCCTGGATCTGCTCGCGGCGGAAGCGGGCAAAGGGCTCGCTGTATTCGGCAAGGATGCGGAGGATGCGGCCGTCAGGGCTGTTGAGGAACGGTTCGTTCTGATAAGCGAGCGTGGCGGGCTTGAGTCGGTCGGTCATGCGGAGACTTTCGATGAAAAGTTTGGGAATACTGTCAGTTGATCATTGGTGCTTACGGGAGCCGGTCTTCGTGATAGTGGATGGCCTCGGAAAAGCCGATCCAGATGTCGAGCATACCTAAGCCGCTGCACAGTCCGCGGAAGAAGCCATGCGTCATGATCGTGCGCAGGTCGGGATAGCGAAGGAGCAGAGAGTTATCGGTCCATTGCGGGGTCCAAGGCAGCACGACCAGCAGCACGCCCGCGGCCGCGCACACGAAGACGAATGACAAAACCAGTAAACGGTGAACCCAGATCTGCACCCGCGTCGGGCCCTTGGCTTCCGGAAGGTCAGCTGCGGAGTCGGAGGGCAGGGGCTCGGGCGCCAAGCCGGTGGGAACAGGCGGTTGGATTTCAGTCCGCGGAGGAGTCTGGGAATCGGGCATCAGGCGGTAGCCCGCCCTTCCAGTAAAGCTACGTTTCCCGGGGAAGCGACCCTTCTGGAAATCATCACGCCATTTTACGACTTCAGGGCCTTAATGCGCTCACCAACATCGCGATAGTCGATGTTGCTGCCATAAACTTCCATGAAATGCTGCAGGGCGTGGTTCTTATCCTGCGCCGTTTCATAGGAAGAGGCCAGTTCGTAGTGAAGAGCGGTACGCGTCTCCTGATCGAGAGAGGGCAGGCCCAGAGCTTTCTCGTACCAGCGGATCGCGGCCTCGGGTACGCCTTTGTCGAGGAAGCACTGCGCCAGCCAGGTGTACGTCTGCATGACTTGCGGGAAGCCGTGTCCGTGATCGATGGACTGGCAGACTTTCTGCAGCTCGCCGATGGCCTCGTCGAGCAATCCCATTTCGCGGAAAGCGACGCCGAGGTTGTAGTGCGTCTCGGGATCTTCGTCAGAAGAGGTGGTTCCTTCTTCGAGTTCGTGGCGGATCTCGCCGAACATGTCGGCCAGATCGACGCTCGCAGCCAGATCGGGTTTCGTCGGCGCTGCCGCGCCGTTAGTGGGACGAACGGACGCGCGGAATGTCGAAGCTGGGCCTGCCGGTTGCACTGCAACCGCCGATGCGGCGGCGGCTGGAGGCTCGATGGCCGGTGGTAGAGGAACGGAGTGAGGTGCTGCGCCGGAAGCTGCGCTGGCAGCCATGTGCAATCCGGATTGAGCGGCCGCGGGCTCGGGCTTTGCAACGGCGACACGGGCGGCTGGTTGTTCGGGTGTGGCGACCGGGGCTTCCTTCAGGAAGCCGTCTCCCAGCGAATTTTCGAGATCGGCGACAAACTCGCCTAGAACGCCGGCGTCTTTGGGCTTGTCCGCTGCCTCGGAGGCAGGCGCATGTTTCGGCCCCGCCATGAACTCGAGATGACTGACCAGGCCAGGGTCGGTGCCCGCGTGAGCTGTGATTTCCTGTTCCTGCTCGATCTCGTGATGCACTGTGTCGGGCAGGAATCCATCGCCCAGCGAGGAATCAAGCTCCGCCACCATTTGGTGCAGAGGCGTTGTCGGCTCACCTTCCTGTGGGATGCTCGCAGGCTCTTCTTGAGTGGGGACTGCTTCCTCGAGCGCGACGGCGGCTTCGGGAATTTCGTCTGAAGCTTCTTCGACGGTTGCGACCTCAGGGGCTGCGGGCACGGCGGCATCGATTTCTGCCTGGATAGCGGCCAACTGCTCGTAGTCGGCAGTCTGGGACTGCAATTTCACGAAGGCAGCACGCGCCTGGTCGAGCATGGAATGCTCGATGTAGAAGCGAACTTCTTCGATGGTCTCGGCGACGGCGTCGCTGGCTTCTACGGAAATTTCCTCGATTGCCGGCTCGACCGGCGCGGCTTCCGGTTCGGGATCGGCGGCCTCCGCGCTTTGGGCTGCCAGGGCGCCGTCCCATTCGTCGGAGAGGTCGATTTCACTCGATGTCTCGTTCACGATGACCGGCATTTCCTCGGGCTCGTGAGCATGCTGAGAAAGAGCCGAGGTTTCTTCTGACTCGGCAACGGAGAATTTCGGAGTTGTCCCGGACGACATCGGCCAGGGCGCGACCGGAATCTCGGCTTCGTCGGTAAGTGGTGCGGACGCGCGGCCGGGAACGGCTGACGCGTGCTCCTCACAGCGCTGCGCGAGATCTTCGTAGCGCGATCCTTCTTCCGAGAGGCCGGCTTCGTTGTAGACCGATGCCAGCGTCTGGCAGCAGGCAGCGGCATCGGCAAAGCGCTCGGAGCGCACGTAGAGAGCGGCCAGACGCTGATTCAAGCGCACGTCGCTGGGCGCGATGGGCAACACGGCCATCAACGGGCCGAGCGCCTTGTCGGGCATGTTGTAGGACACGAACAACTCAGTGTCAGTAATGGCGGCCCGCAATGCGTTGGCGATTTCCGGGGAGTACTCCTGGTTGATCGGAGGCGCTGTGGCTTCAAGCTCTTCGACCAGAACGATGCCTTCTTCCACGGAGAGGAGCTTCGATCCCGTGCCGCCACCCATCATGCCAACCACCTGCTGGTAGTTCTGCATGTGGATGGGGTTTTGCGGTTCCTCTTCGGTGAGGCCCTGATATAACTCGCGGGCGCGTGCCAGATCGCCGGACTGCACGCTCGCGTGAGCGAGCAGTTCGTGAACCTCCGTATCGTGCGACTGGTCGCCCGCCTTGTGGAACAAAGCCAGAACTTTTTCGAGTGCCGGTGGATTGCTGCCCAGCGGCCCAATCACCGCTCGAAGAGTTTCGAGGATTTTCGACGAATTCTCGGTCAGCAATCGATCTGCGTGCTCTTCGATGACCTGGATGGCGTCTTCCTGCGCGTTGTTCTGCAGGAGGGCGTCAACGTAAGAGAACATCGCGCCCGTGTCGTTGTGAGCGGTGAGAAGCTTCCCGGCCAGTGGGCCGGCCTCCGCGACACGACCGGTCTGCAGATAAGCCTTCAGGAGGTCCCGCATGCCATCGGGGTGGCTGTCGAGATCGTGAACTTTCTGAAAGAGCGGGATTGCTCCGGCCGCGTCGCCCGATTCGATGGTGTTGCGGGCGCGCAGCAGCAGCGCGTAGCTGTTGCCCGGGTCAAGCGTGAGCATGCGCTGCAGGATTTCTTCAGCGCCCCCACGCGACCCGCGATTGCGCAAAGTTTCGGCGGCGGCGGAGAAAATCTGCCAGGCTTCGTTCTTCTTGCCCAGCCGGATGTAGACCTCGGCCAAACGCACGCGCATGGCGACGTTTTCCGGGTCCATCTCTAAAATCTTCTGAAAGATGCGAACTGATTGCTCGAGTTCCCCGGCACGCAGGAATTCCTCGGCAACCTGCAGGTACTGGGCGCGGGCATCGTTGAACAGGCCCTGCTGCGTGTAGAGTTCGGCGAGCTTCAGGACGCTTTCGAGCGACGGCTTGAGCTTGCCGATCTTCTTGTACATCGCGATGCCCTTGACCGTGAAACCCTGCGCGGCATAGGCATCGCCAACTTTTTTGAAGCAGTCGGTCGCTTTGTCAACTTCCCCATTGCGAGAATAGAGATCGCCCACGGTGTTCAGCACCGTCAGGTCCTTGGGATCAGCCTTGAGGATCTTTTCGTATTCGGCAATGGCGTTCTGGAGCTTGCCCTGCTGGACGTACTTCTCCGCAGCGCTCAGAACTTTCTGTTTGTTAAAGCCGAAACCAAATGCCATAAGAGTGCGGACCCCAGCTTCTTCCCCGCCGAAGATCTGCTCACCTGGGAGCCTCGACAGACGGGCCGGAACGAACTGCCCTGGGTTCAGCTCGCCCAAGGGACAGCCTGCCTAACAACCGCAATTGTAAGGCGGGTAACCCGGATTCGTATGGTTACTAAGGGTTACCGAAAGGGAGTGTACGACCGGGTTACCGAAGGAACCTGGGAATGGAACACCTTTGGGAATCAGTCACTGGTCGTCAGTCGCAAGTCGCTGGCTGAGGCATCTCAGGAATTAAATGGGTGACTGAGCTTGCTGGAGAAAAGCCAACAACGCAGAAGGCGCAGAACGGAAACCGTGATCTACTCGGACCCGGCGTGCTTTTTACGCCCGTGCCAGGGCCGTGAGAGTGAAAATCAGAATTCCCAACAGGGCGGGCCTGGGCAAGCGGCGAATGACATGCCAAACCATAAAGCTCATCGAGTGGATCCTCCGCGCGGGGGAAACCGCGAATGAATCTTCGAAACAAGCCTCCGAGAGAGGCTACCTCGCCAAAAGTGAACCTGTGGTGGCCGAATTGTAAGCAGAGGCCTGGGGATTTCGCAAGAAGTAAGTAGTACAGGTTACCTCGTCGCTAGTCGCCAATCGCTGGTCTTCAGCAAATTCGGATGGAACCTGTTGCGGGCGGGGCGCCCGGGCTACATGAAGTGTTTAGTCCGGTGGAAGGCCTTCAAAGGCGCGTGTGATTTTGTCGATATCGTCCGCCTGGAGGCGGCAGGCGCTGCCCAGTTTGTCGGTGAGAATCTTGTTGATGGCTGGCAGAGGCTGGCCCTTCGTCTGGGTCACGAAGCGGTGCCATTCACTGGAAACCGTCTTGCGCTCGTCGATATCGGCGTCTTCGCAGAACTGGCGCACGGCCTCATCGAGCGTGCCGTATTCGTCGGCCATATCCTCGTGAAAATAGCCTCGCATAAAGCTCCGCAGGGCAGGGAAAGTTTCGGCAGTGATATCGCTGCTGTGTTTGTGAGACGCATTCGAACTCATCAGCGGCACTCCGGGTAAGAAGTCAGAATGTAGTAGCTGTCGGGTGGAACCCAGCGCAGAACGATGGTGGCGTGCGCGCAGGGTCCGGGTTGGTCGACGGCGCGACGCAGAGATCGTCCGATGGGATGCGACGAATCGCCGTCATAATCGATGACGAGGTTGGGATGGCCGCCTTCGCGGTTCAACCAGCGATCGATCTTCTCGTGATTTCGTTCAAGTGCTGCTCCCACGGCCCGTTCTGCCGTATCGCGATCGGTCCAGGTCGAGGCGGCGGAGATGTTTCGTTCATGCCGCAAACGCCCGCGAAGCTGATCGTCAGTGCGGCCAACGTGCTTGCGCAGCGTGTGGCCACCGGCAGACTCGTCCTGGGAGAGATCACGCGACGATCCCGAGTTAGCAGACCCTGCGGGCGCGGGTCGAGGAAAATCGGGCTTGGCAGATGTCTGAGCTGGCTGGTTGCAGGCAATGGCGGTGAACAGAATCGCCAGCCCTGCAACGAGTGCGCGCCCGGAAATGACGGCTCTTCCTGCGGAATACATTAATTTGTTGGAACTTGCTGTTGCGTCCTGAGGGCCCGAACGCCAGCACTTCGCCAGGCGACGCGGGGGATGGCG
>Ga0207665_10001396_pt1 | contig 16244 bp, 13 predicted proteins | sample LARL112metaG_FD_184351 | JGI IMG/M metagenome (GOLD analysis project Ga0207665, IMG submission 184351) | Corn, switchgrass and miscanthus rhizosphere microbial communities from Kellogg Biological Station, Michigan, USA - LAR L11-2 metaG... | ecosystem: Host-associated > Plants > Roots >...
GCCGCTGGAGGACGCGTTCCGGATCGCCGCGCTCGACCTGGTGCAGTGGCTGGCCGCCGACTACGGCCTGCACCAGATGGACGCCTACCAGCTGGTCACCCAGGCTATCGAGGCGCCGCTGGCCAACGTATGCGACCCGAACTACACCAGCGTGGTGAAGCTGCCCAAGCGCTACCTGCCGGCCGTGGACGCGATGGACAGCGCGCACGCCAGGCTGCGCGCCCTGGCCTCGGCCTACCGCGGCTGACGCTCGCTGTCCAGCGACCGCATCCCGCCGCTGTCGTACCGCTCCCCGGCCACCCGCGCGGCCGGTACCGCGGCCTCGATGGCGGCCAGCTCGTCCGGGCTGAGCCGCAGGTCGAACGCGGCCAGCGCCTCGGCCAGCCGGGCTCGCCGCTTGGTGCCGATCAGCGGGACGATGTCGTCGCCCTGCGCCGCCACCCAGGCGATGGCGAGCTGGGCGGTCGTTACCCCCCGCTCCCCGGCGATCTTCCCCAGCGCGCCCAGCAGGGCCAGGTTCTGCTCCAGGTTCCCCTGCTGGAACCGGGGGAACCGGGTCCGCGGGTCACCCTCGGCCAGCCGGGCCGTGTCCGGGCTGAGCAGCCCGCGGGACAGGATGCCGTAGGCGGTCACGCCGATGCCGAGGTCCCGCGCGGCCGGCAGGATCTCCGCCTCGATTCCCCGGCTCATCAGTGAGTACTCGATCTGCAGGCCCGTCACCGGGTGGACCGCGTGGGCCCGCCGGATGGTCTCCGCGCCCACCTCGGACAGTCCGAGATAGCGCACGTACCCGGCGCCGATCATCTCGGCGATGGCCCCGACCGTGTCCTCGATGGGCACCCGCGGGTCCAGCCGGGCCGGCTGGTACAGGTCGACGTAGTCGGTACCCAGCCGGGTCAGCGAGTAGGACAGGTAGTTCTTCACCCCGGCCGGGCTCGCGTCGTGGCCGATGAACATGCCCCGCGGGTCACGCTGCCCACCGAACTTGACCTGCACGAACACGCTGTCCCTGGGCACCTCGCGGAGCACCTGGCGCAGCAGCAGCTCGTTGTGTCCCATGCCGTAGAAATCACCCGTGTCCAGCAGGGTGATCCCGGCGTCCAGCGCGGCCCGGATGGTGGCCACGCTCTCCTCGTCGTCCGCGGGGCCGTAGATCCCGGACATGCCCATCAGCCCCAGCCCCACCCGGGACACCACTGGCCCGTCCCGCCCCAGCCTGGTCATCTGCACGTCGGTGTACTCCTCTTACTCGTCAGCCGCCAGGTACACCCGCTGCCCCCCGACGTAGGTGGCGGCGACGGTGGTCAGGGCGATCTCGCTGGGCGGGATGGCGAACGGGTCGCGGTCCAGGATCACCAGGTCGGCCAGGTACCCGGGGGCAATGGCGCCGGTTTCGTCCAGGTTGTTCACGTACGCCGAGCCGGCCGTGTACGCGGCCATCGCCACCGGCAGGCTCAGCGCCTGGCCGGGCAGCAGCGGGTCGGCCCCCGGGTCGCCCTCGCCTGGGGGCAGCACCCGGTTCACCGCGACGTGCATGCCCCACAGCGGGTTGGCGCTGCTCACCGCCCAGTCACTGCCCGCGGCCAGCCGGGCCCCGGCCGCCAGCAGCCCGGCGAACGGGTACTGCCGCGCCGACCGCTCCGGGCCCAGGAACGGGATGGTCAGGTCGTCCATCTGCGGCTCGTGGGCGGCCCACAGCGCCTGCATGTTCGCGGCCACGCCGAGCTGCGCGAACCGCGGGATGTCGTCCGCGTGGATCACCTGGAGGTGCGCGATGTGGTGCCGGCCCGGGCTGACCACGTTGGCCGCCCGCGCCGCCTCGAACGCGTCCAGCGCCTCGCGCACCGCCCGGTCCCCGATCGCGTGCACGTGTATCCCGAAACCGGCCGCGTCCAGCCGGGTCACCTGGTCGGCCAGGTCGGTGGGATCGACATAGGACAGCCCGCGGTTGCCGGTCTGGCAGCCGCAGCTGTCCAGGTACGGGTCGATCATCCCGGCGGTGAAGTTCTCGGCCACGCCGTCCTGCATGATTTTCACCGTGCCGGCCCGGAACCGGCCGGCCCGGCCCTCGGCACGCCGGTCGAGCAGGTCGTCGAGCTGCTCACCGCCCCGGCCGCGGTCCCACCACAACGCGCCCTCGACCCGTGCGGTCAGCGTGCCGTCCCGGGCGGCGGCCAGGTAGGCCGGGAGCGGGTCCGGGGCGCCCAGGTAGTCACCGACGATCGCGTCCTGCCACGCGGTGATGCCCAGCGAGTGCAGGTGCTGCTGGGCCAGCAGCAGCCCCTCGACACACTGGGCGGCGGTCGGCGCGGGCACCAGCCTGCCGACCAGCAGGGCGGCACCCTCGTGCAGCGTGCCCTGCGGCTCGCCGGCCGGCCCGCGCTCGATGCGGCCATCGGCCGGGTCCGGGGTGGCCGCGGTCACCCCGGCCAGTTCCAGCGCCCGCGAGTTCACCCACGCGCCGTGGCCGTCCCGGTTGGTCAGGTAGGCGGGCCGGCCACCGGTCACCCCGTCGAGCAGCTCGCGGGAGGGTGTGCCACGGTCGAACCACTCCATCCGCCAGCCGCTGCCGGAGATCCACTCCCGGTCCGGGTACGCCCCGGCGTACGCGTGGATCCGGGCCAGCGCGTCGGCCTGGTCCGCCGCGTCGGCCAGGTCGCACTCCAGCATGGTCAGGCCGGCGAACACCGGGTGCACATGGGCGTCCTGGAAGCCGGGCAGCAGGGGCCGCCCCCGCAGGTCCACCCGTTCGGCCCGGTCGCTGGCCAGCGCGATGATCTCGTCGTCGGCGCCGACCGCGATGACTTCGCCGCCACGCACGGCCACCGCGGTGGCGGGCGGGCCGATATCCTCCGCCGGTGCCCGGGTCATCCGCTGCCCGTCGGTGAGCACGGTGTACACCGCGCCGCCGGTGAAGATCAGGTCCGCCTGCCCGGCCGGGCTCTGGTCAGCCATCCGCTGCCTCCTGGGGTCCAGCTGCCGGTGAGCACCTGTGTGCCGGCATGGATAGGACGGTAGCCGGGCCCGGAGCGCGGGCCGCGGCCGGGAGCCCGGTACCGGCCAGCTGGCCCGCAAATCACAGCTCAGAGATCAGGAACCTGGCGAACAGCCGGTCACTGCCGGTGGTCCGCGAGCCGATCGTGGCGTTCAGCGCCGAGGTGCAGATGAGCCCGCCGCTAATCCCGCAATAACCGGTCCGCCATGCCGCGATCCTCCCGGACGACTCACGTCTGCCCGGGATGGTGGCACGGCCGGCCGCCTGAGCCGACCCCGAGAGTGGTGTCCGGTGGACCGGCCCGCCCGGTGAGTGCCTCAGGCTGAGACGGGAAAATCAAGAATGATCTCCCTGGGAAGACACTGCTGCCCCCAGGGACCAGGAACTCTGGCTCACGCGCCAGGATGGGTGCTGGGCCCTGCTCGCGCTCGCCGGGACCGGCTGGCGCACTGCTGGTGCGCGGTCCCACGTTTGCTCATCCCCTGCTCTGCTGCGCCGCCCCACGTTCCGCGGTCCATGGGTAGAGGCGCGTCTGTCCTGCTTGGTGCGGCCGGCCGGCTATCTGGCCGGGCGGGCCCGCACGCCGTGCGCGCCGGAGCGTGCGGCCTGATTGCTCAGGCCGCACACTCGCGGCAAACCGGCTGGCCATTGCGGTCTTCCGCCAGCTGGCTGCGGTGATGTACCAGGAAACAACGCGAACACGTGAACTCGTCAGCCTGCCGCGGGATGACCCGGAAGGACAGCTCTTCGTTGGACAGATCGGCGCCGGGCAGCTCCAGCGACTCCGCGACATCGTCTGGGTCGATGTCGATCGTGCTGGAGGACTTGTCCATGCGCCGGGCCTGCAGTTCCTGCAGGCTGTCTTCGGTGAGCTCGTCGTCGGTCTTCCGCGGGCTGTCGTAGTCGGTTCCCATTGGGTACTCCACCCCCTCCTTAGTTATGGGCCTCGTCGCGCGGATGTAACGCTCAGCAGGCCTCAGTTGTGCCCGATTCCGGCGGGGAATTCTGTCACGTCCGCCTGCCGCGCACACGGAGGGTACGGGCTATCGCGCGTCGTGTCCGTATCTTCAGCCACCAAGTCACCAGTGCAAAGCTCCCAGCGCGTGCTTCGGACGGTAACTTCCCCCGATCTCTGCACGCCAAGCACGGGAAAGTGCGTATCGTACAAACCGACTTCCAACTCAGCAGGACCAGCGGAGCCGCCGCATGCCCTACGTGACACCGTTGCGGCCCGATGATCCGCGGCGCGTCGGGCGGTACCGGCTGGCCGGCCACATCGCTGGTGAGCCAGCTGACCCGGATTCCGCGGGCACCTTCCTGTCCCGGCTGCCCGACGGCGCCGCCGTCGCGATTACCCTGCTGGGCCGCACCTCGGCGCCGGACGCCGCGTCCCGGGACCGGTTCAGTGCTGAGGCCCGGGCTGCGCGCCGGGTCGCACCGTTCTGCACCGCGCGGATCCTGGATGCCGGGTTCGACGCCGACCAGCCCTACCTGGTCAGCGAGTTCATCGAGGGCCCCTCGCTGACCGAGGTGGTCAGGGCTGAGGGCCCGGTCGAGGGGCCGGTGCTGGCCGCGCTGGCCATCGGCGCGGCTACCGGGCTGGCCTCTATCCACCAGGCCGGGCTGGTACACGGCGACTTCGGCCCGGATCACCTGGTGCTCGGGGCGGAAGGCCCCCGGGTCGTGCATTTCAGCATCACGCCGCCGTACGGTATGGCCACCCCGTCCGCGGACCTGCTGGCCTGGGCCCAGGCGATCATGTTCGCGGTCACCGGCGGCGGCACCCGGCCGGTTGACCCGGCCAGCCTGCCGGAGCCGCTGGGCACGGTGGTGCCGGCCTGCCTGTCCGCTGACCCGATCAGCCGGCCGCAGGCCCGGGCGCTGGTGACGGCGCTGCTCGGGCAGGACGACCCGGCGGCCGGGCTGCTGGCCGAGGGGACCAGGCGGGCCCGGGCGGCGGGCCGCGGCGCGGTCGGCACCGGCCCGCGGCCCCAGCCGGCCGAGCCGGCCCGGTCCACGTCCCGCCGGGTGGCCTGGATCGCGGGCTGCGCCGCCTGCGTGGCCGCCATCGTGGTGGCCGCCACGCTCATCGTCACGCACCGGGGCGCTCACCCCGACCCGGTGCGGCCGAGCTCGTCGGCCCCGGCTGGCACCACCTCGCACACCGCCTCGGCCTCGCCGTCAGCCACCCCGACGATCCCAGCGGCGCTGGCGGGCACCTGGTCGGGCACGGTCCGGCAGACCAGCCCGACGCTCTCGGTGACCGTGCAGATCCAGCTGCCCGCGGGCGCCTCCGCCGGCACCGTGGACTACCAGGAGCTCGGCTGCTCCGGGCGGCTGCTGCTGGTCTCGGCCCGGGGCGGCACTTACACCCTGGACCAGGGCATCACCAAGGGCGAACAGCGCTGCGACAACGGCGTGGTGATGCTGACCCCGCAGGCCAAGTCAGGACTGCTGTTCAGGTTCCGGCGGGCCGACGCGCCGAGCCCGTCCGGCCTGCTGGCCAAAACCGCTTCCTGATCCGGCGCCAGCCCGGATCGTGATCATGACTTAAGGGCTAAAAGGTTCGACCCTAAGTCATGATCACGATCCGGGTGGGCGGATGGACGGGGCCGGGGGGCGAATCAGCGGGCCGCGTCGCGCTCGGGGCCCAGGGTGGCCAGCAGGCCGTGCAGCTCGCTGAACAGGGCGGGTTCGGCGGCCATGGTCAGCTCCGGGCTGGCCGGCTTGCCCTTCAGCCCGGCCACCCGGGCGCCCGCCTCGGTGGCGATCAGCCCGCCGGCCGCGTAGTCCCAGTAGTTGACGCCCCGCTCGTAGTATGCGTCGACCCGGCCGGCCGCGACCGAGCACAGGTCCACCGCGCACGAGCCGGCCCGGCGGATGTCGCGGACCAGGGGCAGCACGGCCGCCACCACTTCACCCTGCACCACCCGCTGGGCCTGCGCGTACCCGAACCCGGTGGATACCAGCGCACGGTGCAGCGGCACCCCGGTGTTGCAGCGCAGCGGCACCGGGGGGCCGGCCGCCGGGTGCAGGAAGCTGCCCTGCCCGGCGACGGCGGTGAACACCTCGCCGTGCGCGGGCACGGCCACCACGCCCGCCAGTACCTGCCCATCCACCTCGGCGGCGATGCTGACCGCCCAGTCGGCCAGCCCGTACAGGTAGTTGACGGTGCCGTCGAGCGGGTCGACGATCCAGCGGACCCGGCCGCGACCGCTCTCACCGCCCTCCTCGCCGAGGATCGCGTCAGCCGGCCGCTCGGCCCGGATCCGCTGCCGGATCAGGGCCTCGGACGCGCGGTCCATCTCGGTGACCACGTCGGTCGGGCTGGACTTGGTGCTGGCCACCTCCGGCCGGCCCTGCGGCCCGGCCGGCCTGCGGCTGGCCAGCAGCCGCCCGGCCTCGTCCGCGGCCGACCGGGCCAGGCTGAGCAGCTGCCCGGGGTCCGGGCTGGCGGGGGCGCTCATGACCGCACCGGGCGGCCGGGGCGGGACGCGGGGGCGGCCAGCGGGCAGCAATCGTAAGGGCAACTATTGTCCGCGGGGCCGCACGGGCCGAGCGCGGCGGGCCGGGCCGGGCCGCCCGCCAGCCGCTCGCTGACCAGTGCGGTGATCATCGAGACGAACCGCGGGTCGGTGCCGGGCGTGGCCGCCCGGGCCAGCGGCAGGCCGAGCCGCGCAGCGGCCTGCGCGGCCTCGACGTCCAGGTCGTGCACGACCTCCATGTGGTCGGTGATGAAGCCGACCGGGACCAGGACCGCACCCGGGGCCCCGGCCGCGGCCAGCTCGGCCAGGTAGTCACGGACGTCCGGGCCGAGCCAGGGCTGCGCCGGCGGGCCGCTGCGGCTCTGGTAGACCAGCCGCCACGGGTGAGCGCCGCCGTCCACCCGCTCCGCGACCAGCCGCGCGGCCTCGTGCAGCTGGGCCGGGTAGCGCCCGCCGGGCGGCGGCCCGCTGGCCTGGGCCATGGCCTCCGGGACGCTGTGCGCGGTGAACACCAGCGGGACCCGGTCCCGGGCGGCCGGGGGCAGCGCTTCGATGGCCCGGGCGGTGGCGTCCGCGAACGGCTCGATGAAGCCCGGGTGGTTGTAGAAGTGCCTGATCTTGTCGATCCGCGGGGCACCCGGGCCGGCCTGCTGGCGGGCCGCCTCGATGTCGCCGAGGTACTGCCGGCAGCCGGAGTAGGACCCGTAGGCCGAGGTCACGAACGCGATAGCGTGCCGCACCCCGGCCGCCGCCATCTCCGCCACCGTCGCGGTCAGGTACGGATCCCAGTTCCGGTTACCCCAGTAGAGCGGCAGGTCCAGGCCGGCCGCGGCGAAGTCCTTGCCGATCGCGGCGAGCAGATCACGGCACTGCTGGTTGATCGGGCTGACCCCGCCCGCGGCGTAGTAGTGCTCGGCGACCGCGGCCAGCCGCTCCGGGGGCACGCCGCGGCCCCGGGTGACGTTTTCCAGGAACGGCATGACGTCGCCGGGGCCCTCCGGGCCGCCGAACGACACCAGCAGGAACGCGTCGTAGTCCGGCATGCCTCCATCCAACCAGCCAGCCACGGGTGGCTGGTCCCGGCGGCGGGCCTAGTCAGCGGCCCAGCTCAGCGGCCCAGCTCAGCCGTAATCCCGGGCGTACTCCTGGGCCAGCGCGAGCACCTCGTTGACATACCAGGTGGCGTGGTTGTAGGCGAAGATGGCGCCGCGCAGGCCCGCCGCGGTGCGGCCGCCATTGGCGCACAGCAGCCGGGCGGCCGAGGGCACCGCGTCGTAAGCATTCATGATGTCCGGCGGGCCGGTCTGGCCGAACGCGCTGATCCCGTACACCTGCCAGGTGGACGGCAGGAACTGCATGGGCCCGAGGGCACCGGCGCTGGACGGGCCCGGGTTGGCGCCGTCGCCGCTCTCGATCTGCCCGATCGCGGCCAGCACGGTCCAGGACAGGCCGGGGCAGTACCGGGCCGCGGATGCCTTGAACAGCTCCAGGTAGCTGCCGGGCCGGCCACCGCTGGTGCTGCGGTCCACCGGTAGCTGCTCGCGGCGCAGGCTGACGATCGTGGCCCGGTGGCCGGCGACGGCGCGGACCGCCCTGGTCAGCCCGGCCATGCTGGCACCGGGCGCGCTGATCAGCGCCAGCACCCCGGGAATCAGGCCGAGCCGCGGGGTGGCCCGGCTACTGACCAGCGCGCCGATCCCGGACACGCCGAGTGGCGCCGACCCGCCGAAGATCAGGTCCTGCTGGCCGCCCCCGGTGACCCGGTAGCGCGTGCCGGGGTGCAGTCTGAGCCGCTTGGCCAGGGCTTTCGAGGCGACGAAGTGACCGCGGGCCAGCGCCGTCCACAGCCGCTGGTCCGACGCCGTGGCCAGCGGGGTCCAGGACCGGAACTGCTGCGGGTCGACCCCGAGCACGTTGACCCGGTGGCGGCCGATCTTGATGGCCGCGCCGTCGGCGGCGATCAGGTTGCCCACCCCGCTGATCCTGGCCAGTTTCTTCAGCTGCCTGGCGCCGAGGCCGGTCGGCTCGATCACCAGCAGGTCGGGCAGGAAGATCCGGTGGTAGCTGCTGCCCTCCGGGGTGGCGGCCGCGGCGCGGCCCGGCGTGGCGGCCGGCTGCGCGGCGGGTGCCGGGGGCAGCATGGCCGTGGTCCCCGCCACCAGCATGCTGACTGCGCCGCCCGCCGCCAGCGTCCGCGCGGTGCGCGGGATGGCGGCACAGGCCGGCGCGGCGCGCCGTAGCAGGCGTCTCATCGCGTCCCAACCCTATAAGCCTGGGTCAAGGCGCTGAAGGCCCGCCCGGCACCGCGCCCGGCAAAGCTACAGGACTACCGCTCTGCGGTAAGAAGTGACTTATGTGGTACCTGATCCGCAGCTGGCACACCGGCCCGGGACTGGCCGCCTCGGATAAGGTCCGGGCATGGTGACCGCCGTGGACCGCTGGCAGAACTGGGCGGGCAATCAGTCGGCCCGGCCCCAGCGGGTCATTACCCCGCGCTCGGCCGAGGAGGTCGCCGAGGCGGTCAAGCTGGCCACGCTGGACGGGCTGCGGGTGCGGATGGCCGGGGCCGGCCACTCTTTCACCCCGGTGGCCGTGACCGACGGGGTACTGCTGCGCCCCGGGGGGCTGCGGGCGGTACGCACGGTGGACGAGGCGGCCGGGCAGGTGACGGTCGAGGCCGGCTGCCCGCTGCGGGTGCTGAACGAGTACCTGGCCGGCCGGGGGCTGGCACTGGCCAACATGGGCGATATCCAGGAACAGACGGTGGCCGGGGCGATCCAGACCGGCACCCACGGCACCGGCCGTGACCTGGCCAGCATCGCTGCCCAGGTGACCGCGCTGGAGATGGTGCGGGCCGACGGGAGCATCGTGACCGCCACCGCGGGCTCCGATCCCGCGCTGCTGGCCGCGGCCCGGGTGGGGCTCGGCGCGCTCGGCGTGCTCACCGCCGTGACGTTCCAGGCGGTGCCGGCCTTCCGGCTGGAAGCCCGCGAGGAACCGATGCGCTGGGCCGAGGTCATCGCCCGGCTCGACGAGCTGACCAGCGAGAACGAGCACTTCGAGTTCTACTGGTTCCCGCACACCGACGGCTGCCTGACCAAGCGGAACAACCGCACCACCGGCCCGGCCCGGCCGCTGCCCGGGTGGCGGTACCGGCTCGACGACGAGTTCCTGTCCAACACGCTGTTCGGCGCGACGTGCCGGCTCGGCCAGCGCTACCCGGGCACGATCCCGGTGATCAACGGCATTGCCAGCAAGGCGCTGGGCGCCCGGCGCTACGTGGACACCTCGCACCAGGTGTTCACCAGCCCGCGCCGGGTGCGGTTCAAGGAGCAGGAGTACGCGATCCCGCGCGAGCACCTGGCCGGCGTGCTGGCGGAGATCCGTGGCCTGTTCGCCCGGCACGACTGGCGGATCAGCTTTCCCATCGAGGTACGGGTGGCCCCGGCCGACGACATCTGGCTGTCCACGGCCAGCGGGCGGCCGACCGCGTACATCGCCATCCACGTCTTCCACCGCACGGGCCATGAGGAGTACTTCCGCGCGGTGGAGGCGGTGATGACCGCGGTGGGCGGGCGTCCGCACTGGGGCAAGCTGCACACCCGCGATGCGCAGTACCTAAGCGGCGTGTACCCTGGACACGCCGATTTTGTCGCGCTGCGCAACGAGCTTGATCCGGCACGACGGTTCAGCAACCGCTACCTGGAACAGGTCCTTGGTTCCTGAGCCGCCAGGCTCTGACCCGCAGCCAAGACAGGACGCACGCCATCCGGCCGTGCTTCCCGCAGGGTGAATGCACACGCCGATGATCGGCAGGCTACCCTCCGATCATGCGTCGGGACGCCTGCCCCGGCACTGCGCCAAGGGGATCTGTGGCTGACATCAACCCAGCGAAACCGCCAACCGCGCAAGGCGGGCCTCCAGCCAAGCGGCGGTCCGGCAGCCCGCGGCCGCGGCGGCCTTCCCTGGGTGGCGGCGCCCCGGCCCAGGACCGGGAACTGCGCGCCCAGGGCCGTCAGACCGTGCAGAAGCTGCTGGAAGCGGGCCTGGCCGAGTTCGACGAGCGCGGCTTCACCGGGGTCCGGGTGGATGATGTGGTGCGCCGGGCCAAGACCTCGCACGGCACCTTCTACCTGTACTTCGCGAACAAGGACGATCTGTTCAAGGCGCTGCTGTCGGACGCGCTGGTCGACATGGCCGCGCTCGTTGACGAGTTCCCGGTGGTCACCCAGAACGACGCGGGACGGGCCGCGCTGCGCCGCTGGGTCGGCGCGTTCTGCGACACCTATGCGGCGCACGCGTCGGTGATCCGGATTCTCAGCCAGGCGGAGGTCGTCGGCGAGGAAGTATTCGGCGACGGGCTGCAGGTGATGTTCAAGCTGTCCGAGGCCATCACGCAGGGCATGACGGCCGCCGCCCGCAAGAACGGCACCGAGGCTCCGGCCGGGCACGCGGAACTGACCGCGCTGGCCCTGCTGATGATGGTGGAACGGGTCAACTACCTGCTCACGGTCGAGGTCCGGCTGCCCCGGGACGAGATGGTGGACCGGCTGACCGCGATCATCTTCGCGGCCTTCCACTACTCCTGATGTGCCCGGGCTGATCATGGCGGGCCTCCCGACGGCCGCGCCATGACGGCGACGCAGGCCCTGGCGCTGCTGCTGCTGATCGCCGGGTCGTGCGCGATCGCCACCCTGGCCCGCCGCCGGGATGTGGCCGCGCCCATCCTCCTGGTGGTGGCCGGGCTGGCCGTGTCCTACCTGCCCGGGGTGCCAGAGTTCCGGCTCAGCCCGGACCTGATCCTGTTCGTGGTGCTGCCGCCGCTGGTCTACACGACGGCCCTGGAAAGCTCCTGGCTGAACCTGCGGGACAACGTGCGCACGCTCGCGCTGCTGTCCGTCGGGCTGGTGCTGTTCACCGCGGCCGCGGTGGCGCTGGGAGCCTGGCTGGCGGTCCCCGGGCTGCCGCTGGCCGCCGCGTTCACGCTGGGCGCGATCCTGTCCCCCACCGACGCGGTGACCACCGCGAGCATCGGGCGGCGGCTGCACCTGCCACGCCGCCTGCTCACCATCCTCACCGGTGAGAGCATGCTCAACGACGGCACCGCGCTCACCGTGTACGCGGTCGCGGTCAGCGCCGCCTCGGCCGGGGTGCCGACCCCCTCCCCGCTCAGCGACGCGATCAGCCTGGTCACGATCAGCGCGGGCGGGGTGGCGGTCGGGCTGGTGCTGGGCTTCCTGGTGCACCGGATCCGGATGCGGCTGCGCGACCCGCTGGCCGAGAGCGCGCTGTCCCTCATCGTCCCGTTCGCCGCCTACCTGGCCGCCGAGTCGGCGCACGTGTCCGGGATCCTCGCGGTCGTGGTGGCCGGCCTGTACCTCGGCCACCACGGCGGGCAGGCGCACTTCGCCACCCGGCTCCAGGAGGCGGCCGTGTGGCGGGTCACCACGTTCGTGCTCGAGTCGGTCGCGTTCGCGCTGATCGGCCTGCAGCTGCGGCCGGTCCTGCGCGATCTTGGCGACCGGCCCGCGGGCCAGCTGCTGGCCGACGCCGCGATCGTGCTGGCCGTAGTCGTGGTGGCCCGGATCGTCTGGGTGTACGCGGCCATCTACCTGCCCCGGCTGCTGCCCCGGATCCGGGCCCGTGATCCCGCGCCGCCCGGCCGGGTCACCCTGGTGCTGTCCTGGGCCGGGCTGCGCGGGGTCATCTCGCTGGCCGCCGCGGCGGCGCTGCCCGCCGACGTGCCCGACCGCGCACTGCTGATCTTCCTGACGTTCTGTGCCGTGCTCGGCACGGTGCTGCTGCAGGGCCTGACCCTGCCCGCGCTGATCCGCGGCCTGGGCGTGGTGGCCGGGCCGGCCGAAGACCGGGCCGACATCCGGGCCGAGGCGGCGGCGCAGGAGGAGGCGGCCCAGGCCGGGCTGCGCCGGCTGGATGAGCTGGCCGCGGACGACCCGGCCCAGGCGCCGCCCGAGGTGGTCGGGCGGCTGCGGCGGCTGGCCGAGAACCGGCAGGCCGCGGCCTGGGAGCGGCTGCACGGGAACCTCCAGCCCGGTGCCGGCGAGCCGCGGCACGCGGCGTTCCGGCGGCTGCGGCTGGAGATGACCGCGGCCGAGCGGGCCACCTTCATCCGGCTGCGCGACCAGCGGCAGATCGACGACGAGGTGCTCGACAGCGTGCTGCGTGACCTGGATCTCGAAGAGGCCATGCTGTCGCGGGACGAGGTGGACGGCCCGGGCTGACGAGGGCAGTGCGCCGCGGCGGGCACAATCGAGGAGTGCGATTCCTTACCGGGCAGGTGCCTGCTCACGACCTGACCTACAGCGACGTCTTCCTGGTCCCCGTCCGCTCCGCGGTGGAGTCCAGGCTCGACGTGTCCCTGGCCACCCAGGACGGCAGCGGGACGACCATCCCCATCGTGGTGGCCAACATGACCGCGGTCTCCGGGCGGCGGATGGCCGAGACCATCGCCCGCCGCGGTGGCCTGGCCATCCTGCCCCAGGACATCCCGGCCGACGTGGTCGCCGACGTGGTGTCCTGGGTGAAGAGCCGGCACCTGGTGCACGACACACCGATCACGCTGGGCCCGTCCGACACCACCGGCGAGGCGCTCGGGCTGCTGCCCAAGCGGGCGCACGGCGCCGTCGTCGTGATCGAGAACGGGCGGCCGGTCGGCGTGGTGACCGAGTCGGACTGCACCGGCGTGGACCGGTTCACCCAGCTCAGCCAGGTCATGTCCGCCGATCTGCTCACCCTGCCAGCCGGCACCGACCCGCAGCATGCCTTCACCGTGCTGCACGACGGCCGGCACCGGCTGGCGCCGGTGGTGGACGGGACGGGCCGCTGCGTCGGCATCCTGACCCGGACCAGCGCGCTGCGCGCCACGCTGTATGAGCCGGCCACCGACGCCACCGGCCGGCTGCGGGTCGGGGCCGCGCTGGGCATCAACGGCGATGTGGCGGCCAAGGCCAAGCTGCTGCTTGACGCCGGGGTGGACCTGCTGGTGGTGGACACCGCGCACGGCCACCAGGACAAGATGCTCGGCGCGCTGCGCGCGGTCCGCGGCCTGGCCCCGCAGGTCCCGGTGGCCGCCGGGAACGTGGTCACGGCCGCGGGCGTCGCCGATCTGGTGGCAGCGGGCGCCGACATCGTGAAGGTCGGTGTCGGGCCGGGGGCGATGTGCACGACCCGGATGATGACCGGGGTGGGCCGGCCGCAGTTCAGCGCGGTGCTGGATTGCGCGGCCGAGGCCCGCCGGCTGGGCGCGCACATCTGGGCCGACGGCGGGATCCGCCATCCCCGGGATGTCGCGCTGGCGCTGGCCGCGGGCGCGTCCAACGTGATGATCGGGTCGTGGTTCGCGGGGACCTACGAGTCACCCGGGGATGCGTTCCGCGACCCGGACGGCCGGCTGTACAAGGAGAGCTACGGCATGGCCTCGGCCCGCGCCGTACGGCTGCGCAGCGCCACCGATTCCGCGTTCGACCGGGCCCGCAAGGAACTGTTCGAGGAAGGCATCTCCACCGCGCGGATGTACCTGGACCCGCAGCGGCCCGGGGTCGAGGACCTCGTCGACGCGATCACCGCCGGGCTGCGCAGCGCGTGCACCTACGCGGGTGCCACCGACCTGGCGGAACTGGCCGGGCGGGCAGTCGTCGGGGTGCAGAGCGCGGCCGGCTACAGCGAGGGAATGCCCCTGCCCACCAGCTGGTAAAGCCTGGGATAGCCGCCCGGCCGGCCGCTCCGGCCCGGCCAGCCTGGGTCATCGCGGGCAGGCCAGGTCTGCATCGGCCGGGCCCGGCGGCTGCGAACCGTGGTCATTCCGTTGTAACTGACCGGGCGCTGCGCCGCCCGGCCGCGGAGAAGGCCGGCCCCTCGATGCCCCAGCTGATGATCCGCTGGGGCACGACGGCGAACCAGGCCGGGTCCCAGCCCTCGCCGAAGTGCTGCTCGCCGCCCTCGTCGTGGAGTTCAGCGGCTCCGCGGATGACGATCCCGCGCGGCGTCCACGGGTCCGTGCTGGCGAGGTCGTCGACCACGAACGCGATCTTCGGGTTGGCCTGCAGGTCACGCCACTTCTTCGATGTGCTCAGGCCGTGACCGCCTATCTGGATGGTCTCCGACCCGGGATCGAGGCGGAAGCCGACCGGGGCGACGTGCGGCGCGCCGTCACTGCCGGCCGTCGCCATCCGGCCCAGCGGCTGCCCGCGCAGGTACTCGATTTCCTTGGCGGTGAACGGGCTCATCATGACCTCCCTGATGAGTGACAGGATTCGGGTCAGCCGCGGCTGCCCCTTCGCGCTACGCCGCGGCAGGCGGCCCGAACCAGCTGGTCAGTGCGTCACGGAGCCCCGGCTGGGTCAGCTCTCCGGTCCAGCCGACATACCCGTCGGGCCGGATCAGCACGGCCGTGGGAGCAGTGACCGCGCCGAGTACCGGAAGCTCCCATGGGCCAGCGTATTCAGCGTCGATCAGCTGGACCCGGTCCGCCCAGGGGGTGATGTCGAAGCCGCCGGGCTGGCCCAGGTTGAGCAGCAGCGGCCGGGCATCATGCAGCAGGGTGAAGACCCGCAGCGGGCCGCTGGCGGTGACCAGGTCGAGATCGGGCATGCGGCGCCCGAGCAGCGGATGCCCGTCGCCGAGGTCGTAATGAATGTCCAGGCCACTGATCATCGCGGCGATCCGCCTGCGCGGCTCGTCCATGCTCAGCAGCTCGGACATCGTGTCGCGCAGCGCGTCGATACGCCCGTCGGAGCGGGTGAGCGCGATCTGCGCGAGCGTGTTGCGCAGTACGCGGGCGGCGACCGGGTGCCGCTCGGCCTGGTAGGTATCCAGCACGCTTTCCGGCGACGATCCGCTGACCACCTGGGCCAGCTTCCAGCCCAGGTTCACCGCGTCCTGCACGCCGATGTTGAGGCCCTGCCCGCCGACCGGGTAGTGCACGTGTGCGGCGTCGCCGGCCAGCAGCACCCGTCCCTGGCGGTAGGACGCCGCCTGCCGGGTCATATCGGTGAACCGGGAGATCCAGGTCGGGCTGTGCACCCCGTAGTCGGTTCCCCATACGGCGATGAGCGCGCGGCTGAGATCACCCAGGGTCGGCTCACCCGTCTGCCCGGCATACCGCTCGGTCACCACCACCCGTACCCGCTTCCCGTCTTCCAGCCGGCCCACGGCCTGAGTGCCAATGCCGTCATAGCGAATGCCCAGCTCGGGCTCTTCGCTCATCTCGGCCTCGGCGATCAGAGAGCTCACTGACGGGTCCCACCCGGGGAACTCGATACCGGCCGCCTGGCGGATCAGGCTGCGGCCTCCGTCGCACCCGACGAGAAAGCCCGCCCGCAGCGGCTGGCCGCCGGACAGCTCGACGTCGACGCCGGTGCCGCCCGGTGCGAAGCCCGTCACCTCACGTTCGCGGTAGACCGGCACCCCCAGCTCGCCGACCCAGCCGGCCAGGATCTCCTCGAAGCGGTTCTGCCACAGCGCGAGGGTGTAGTTGTGCCGGGTGGGAAAGTCGCTGATGTCCAACGGGATCCCGGAGTAGCCCACGCCCTGAGTCACCGGCCCCTGCGAGAGGAACCGGTCAGCGATGCCACGCTGATCGAGCACCTCAATAGTGCGTGAATGCAGCCCGCCCGCGCGCGAGCCCACCAGGTCCTGGCTGGCGCGCCGCTCGGCAATGGCCACGTCGATCCCGGCCAGCGCCAGCTCACCCGCCAGCATCATCCCCGTCGGACCGCCTCCGGCGATAACCACCGCATGCTCGG
>Ga0207665_10001397_pt1 | contig 16242 bp, 14 predicted proteins | sample LARL112metaG_FD_184351 | JGI IMG/M metagenome (GOLD analysis project Ga0207665, IMG submission 184351) | Corn, switchgrass and miscanthus rhizosphere microbial communities from Kellogg Biological Station, Michigan, USA - LAR L11-2 metaG... | ecosystem: Host-associated > Plants > Roots >...
CGCGACCACGCTGCCCGCCTGCAGGAGATGCCTGCGACTTACTCCCGACGGATCGACCGGGTCGCCGCGCGGTTCGATGACCCAGAGCAGGCCGGCGAGGGTGGCAGCGCCGACTACTCCAGCCACGATCGACGGGATCACGTCCGCAGAATGGTGGCCCGGCGCCGTCGCCGCGCAGTAAACCCCGATCGCACCAAGTACGGCGATGCCTGCGACACCAAGGGCGGGGCTGCGTGCAGCCAGCAAGCCGACGACAACCGCGAACAGCACGAGGCTGAGGTAGATGCCGGTCAATAGCGCCGACTTGTCATTCGTCCCGAAGACGCTTATCGCCCATTGCTTGACCGCCACCGGCGTGAACTCGATGAAACGGTTGCCCACGGCGATGATTGGCGACGCGGCGGGCCGCACGACCGCCGCAGTGAGTTCGCCGGCAGCCACCGCCGCCCCCGCCGCCAACAGCGCGATAACGACACCGACAGCTGGACGAGGTCGCACCCATCCATCCTCGTCCCCGGGAGCACCGCTCGCGCTTACCAAGCGATAACACTCAGGGATTACTGCTCAAGCCCAGAGTTGCCCCTCGATGCGTTCTGCTGCCTGCTGCAACGAACCCTCGTATGCACCGGTGGACAGGTACTTCCATCCGCCGTCGGCGACGACGAACGCGATATCGGCCCGCACTCCGGCCTCGAGTGCCCGCTCGCCCACTGCCAGCGCGACGTGCAAGATCGCGCCCGAGGACACCCCGGCGAAGATCCCTTCCGCGTCGATCAGATCGCGGGTCCGGCGCAGGGCGTCATAGGAGGACACCGAGTAGCGCGACGTCAGCACCGAGTCGTCGTAGAGCTCGGGCACAAATCCCTCGTCGATGTTGCGCAGGCCGTACACCAGCTCGCCGTAGCGCGGCTCCGCGGCGACGATCGACACGTCGGGAACCTTCTCCCGCAGGAACCGGCCGGCCCCCATCAGCGTTCCGGATGTGCCGAGCCCCGCGACGAAGTGGGTGATGGTGGGCAGATCCCGCAGGATCTCCGGACCGGTCGTGTCATAGTGCGCCTGGGCGTTCGCCGCGTTTCCGTACTGATAAAGCATGACCCAGTCCGGGTTCTCCGCCGCGATGCGCTTCGCGGTGGCGACCGCCTCGTTGGAGCCGCCGGCCGCTGGGCTGTACACAATGCGGGCGCCGAACATCTCCAGCAACTGCCGCCGCTCCGCGGACGTGTTCTCGGGCATCACGCACACCAGGCCGTAGCCGCGCAGCTTGGCCACCATGGCGAGCGAGATCCCGGTGTTCCCCGACGTTGGTTCCAGGATCGTCGCGCCGGGGGTCAGCAGCCCCTCGTCCTCAGCCGCGCGGACCATGGCGAAGGCGGCTCGGTCCTTGATCGACCCCGTGGGGTTGCGATCTTCCAGCTTGGCCCAGATCCGGACGGGATTCGGGCCGCTCCACCGGAGCGAGAGCCGCGGCAACCCGACCAGCGGCGTGTCGCCAACCGCATCGAGGAGCGAGTCGTACCGGGCCATATCGATCTCCTGTCAGCCTCCGGCGACAGCCGGGAGGATCGTGACCGAGTCGCCGTCTTTCAGCACGGTCGAGAGCGAGCCGGTAAAGCGCACATCCTCGTCGTTGACATATACGTTCACGAACCGGTGGAGGTTGCCGTCCTCGGTTACCAGTCGACCCTTCAGGCCGGGATGGTTGGCATCCAGATCGTCAAACAGGGCTGTCAAGGTGTCGCCGGTGGCGTCTACGGTCTTGGCGCCGCTGGTATAGGTGCGCAGGATGGTGGGAATTTTGACCTCGATGGCCATGGCCAGGGCTGCTCCTGTCATAGGGATTCTGCGGGCGAGATCTTGGTGCGGAGACGATCGCAATCGTCGGCTGCGTTCGTTCCGCGAGGACGCCGGATGACTCGGGCGTCAGCGACAGTCGTACTCGACGTCTGCCGGTGTGTGGCCCAGCAGCACGCGCTGGATCATGGCCTCATGCACTGACCTCGACCTCGATCACCTCAACCGGCTCCTCGGTCACCTGACCATCCACGATACGGAACGATCGGAACTCCGTCTGGTCCGGAGCGCGCGTCGACACTAGGACATAATGCGCATTCGGTTCGGAGGCGTAGGAGATGTCCGTGCGTGACGGATAGGCGTCGGTGGCCGTGTGCGAGTGGTAGATCACCACCGGCTCTTCGTCGTTGGCGTCCAATTCCTTGTAGAGCTGGAGCAGGTCGTAGGAGTCGAACTCGTAGAAGGTCGGCGAGCGCGCCGCGTTCAGCATCGGGATGAACCGGACCGGACGGTCGGAGCCGGCGGGACCAGCAACGATGCCGCAGGCCTCATCGGGGTGATCGCGCCGAGCATGCGCGACGATCGCATCCCGCGCGGCCCGATCGATGCTCAGCACGGGTGCCACGTTAGCTGAGAACCCGGCCAGTCACCGCATCGCGGTCTGCACGAGCCCGTCCTGCAGCGTCGTGAGCCAGTAGTAGACAACCCAGCTCTGCGCGCGAGGGTCGGCCGGGTCGATATCGGCCGGCTCGTCTTCGGTCACCCCGAGGCGCGTGCCGAGCGCCAGTCGCAGGTCGTTCAGCACGGTGAGCCAGCGTTCGGCCGCGTCGGGCGGCAGTGGTAACTCCCCCGAGCCGGCCGGAAGCTCGGCTCGACAGCGCTCTGCCCTGGCTGCCTTGTCGTCGCGGAGTCCGGTCTCGGTCAGCTCGCGGAATTCCGCCGCTGCCTCCTCGTCGTCCCGGTAACCATCGGGGAACAACCGTTGACGGACCGGATCATTCTCAGGAAGCGTGCCGAGAGCGTCGAGCAGGTCGTCCAGCAAGGACCCCAGCAGCGCCGTCTCCATTTCGTCGAGCTGAAGCTGCGGTACGCCGCGCCGCCGACGAAACTTCACCAGGTCGCTCAGCTGTCGTGCTGGGTCGTCGCCCACAGGCCGTAGCCGTGCAGCGTCGTGACGTCGAGTTCCATGCGTTCGCGAGTTCCCGAGGAGACCACCGCCCGGCCGCGATGGTGCACGTCCAGCATGAGTTTCTCCGCCTTCGGCTTGGGGTACCCGAAAACAGTCATGAACACATGAGTCACGTAGCTCATGAGATTGATCGGGTCGTTCCACACGACCGTCACCCACGGCCGGTCGGTGCTGGCGAGCTCGTCGGATTCCTGCTCGCGCAACTCCTCGCGCTGGGGGGTGACCGTTTCAGGCATACGTTTATGGTGGCACGCGTGCCGACTGGATTGCTGACCGACCGTTACGAGTTCACCATGCTTGGTGCGGCCCTGCGTGACGGCACGGCACAACGGCGCTGCACCTTCGAGGTATTCGCGCGGCGGCTGCCGAACGGCCGGCGCTACGGCGTGGTAGCGGGGACCTTGCGGCTGCTTTCGGCCATCACGGACTTCCGTCCCGCTCCGGACGAGGTCGAGGAGTTGCTGGCGAACGGTGTCGTCGACGACGCGGGGGCCGAATACCTGGCGAGCTACCGATTCGGCGGCGACGTCGACGGCTACCGGGAAGGCGAGCTGTACTTCCCGTACTCGCCGCTGCTGACGGTGAGCGGCACGTTTGCGGAATGCGTCGTGCTCGAGACGCTGTGTTTGTCAGTGCTGAACCACGACTCCGCCATCGCCTCGGCCGCAGCTCGCATGGTGAGCGCCGCCGCCGGACGTCCGATCATCGAGATGGGCTCGCGCCGGACCCACGAGCTGGCGGCGATCGCCTCAGCGCGGGCGGCCTATATCGCCGGATTCGCGTCTACCTCCAACCTGGCGGCCGGGCGCGTGTTCGGCGTCCCGACCGCCGGCACGGCTGCGCACGCCTTCACCTTGCTCCACGACGACGAGCTCGGAGCGTTCCGGGCGCAGATAGCGGCCCTCGGCCCGGCTACGACGCTGCTCGTCGACACCTTCGACATCACCAAGGGCATCGAGAACGCCGTAGCCGCGGGCGGTCCGTCGCTCGGCGCGATCCGCATCGATTCGGGCGATCTCGGCGTGCTGGCCCGTCAGGCCCGCGCCCAGCTGGACGGCCTCGGAGCTACCGGAACGCGCATCGTCGTCAGCGGCGACCTCGACGAGTACGCAATCGCCGCACTCGCCGCTGCGCCCGTCGACATCTACGGCGCCGGCACGGCGGTCGTCACCGGCTCGGGGGCCCCCACTGCCGGATTCGTGTACAAGCTCGTCGACGTCGACGGCCGGCCGGTCGCGAAACGATCCGAGCACAAGGAGAGCCACGGCGGACGAAAGTTTGCCTACCGGGTGCACAAGCCGACCGGAACGGCGATCGAGGAGGTCGTCGTCTCGGATCCGCACGAGGACGTTGTCCTCGGCGAGCACGACCGGGCCCTCCAAGAGCCGCTACTTCGCGGGGGAAAGCCCGCGTACGAGCTGCCGGATCTCGCCGCCTGCCGGGAGCGCCTACAGGCCGCCATGGTCACCTTGCCCTGGGACGGTCTGAAGCTCTCCCACGGCGAGCCGGCGATCCCCACCCGCATGGTGTTCGAGCCTCAGCCCGGCGGCTGAGACGGGCTTGGTGATCTTGGACTTATCGCTGCCATCCGGCATTGACGCCAAGCGTCACGACCCATCCAGCGCCACACAGAAGCGTGACGAGCGAGGACAACCGCCCAGCTCCCCGCACCTCCGGTAGCGGCACAATCGAGCTATGGCACGTGCGCTGCTCGTGGTCGACGTCCAAAACGACTTCTGCGAGGGTGGCTCGCTGGCGGTTGTCGGCGGCGCCGCCGTGGCCCGGGCGATCAGCGACCGACTGGACATCGGGGACTACGACCACGCGGTGGCGACCCGGGACCACCACATAGACCCCGGCGGCCACTTCTCCAAAGCGCCGGACTACATCGACACCTGGCCGGCCCATTGCGTCGCCGGCACCCGCGGCGCCGAATTGCACCCCGATCTCGATCGAACCAATCTCGAGCTGGTTTTCGACAAGGGCGAGTACGCCGCCGCGTACTCCGGCTTCGAGGGCATCACGGATCAGGATGGCCGGCCGTTGCTCGACTGGCTGCGCGCCCACCACATCGATTCGGTCGAGATCGTCGGCATCGCCACCGATCACTGTGTGCGAGCAACCGCACTCGACGCTGTGGCCGGTGGGCTCACGACGGCCGTCCGACTCGATCTCACCGCCGGAGTCGCCCGAACAACCGTCGATCTCGCGCTGGAGCAGATGCGCGAAGCCGGGGCCGAGCTCGTCGGAACACCGACCGTCGGCACGATCAGCAACTAGTGCCCTGCGCCGAGAATTCAGACGATAATTCCGGCGCCCAGCCGCCCGCTCGCTGCGTTATCGCCACCCCACAAAACCACCCCACAAAATCGCTGCGCGATTTCGTGGGGACCCCGGCTCGCTGCGCGATTGTCGTGGGGGCCTCGGCCGGCCGCCCACGTAGCGCTGCTACGCGGGCGGCCTGCGGCCTTGCGAGCGCTCACCTGGATCGCCGAACTAATTCGCCAAATTCCCGGCGCAGGACACGTCCTAGTCGCGCGATCCGGCGTACCGGACCCGGTCCATCGCATCGACCTCATCGATCTCGTCGCCGGAGATACCGAGAATGAACAGCACCGAGTCCAGGAAGGGCTGGGTCACGGACGCGTCGGCGGCGGCGCGCAGTGCGGCGTTGCCGTTGAAGGCGATGCCGAGCCCGGCGAGCTCCAGCATGTCGATGTCGTTGGCACCATCACCAACGGCAACGGTCTGGCTCAGCGGCACGTCGAAACGCTCGGCAAATTGACGCAGCGCTTCGGCCTTGCCCTCCCGATCGAGGACCGGTTCGACAACGTGGCCGGTGAGGCGTCCGTCAACCACGTCCAGCTCGTTTGCAGCGGCGAATTCCAGTCCGAGCTCGGCCACGAACCGATCGGTGAAGACCGTAAAGCCGCCGCTCACGACTCCAACGTGGTAGCCCAGCCGGCGCAGGGTACGGACGGACCGATCGGCACCCGGAGTGAGGCGCAGCCCGTCGCGGACCTGCTCGACTCGCGGGTAGGGCAGCCCGGCGAGCAGGGCCACCCGCTGCCGCAGCGAGTCCGCATACTCCAACTCCCCGTTCATGGCGCGATCCGTGATCGCCTCCACGTCGCGGCTTCGGCCGGCAGCCGCTGCCAACGCGTCGATTCCCTCGTCCTGGATCAGGGTGGAATCGAAGTCGAGAACGATCAAGCGTTTGGCTCGTCGACGCAGACCGGCCGGTTCGACGGCGATGTCGAGGCCCGTCTCGTCTGCGGCGAGGACCAGCGCCGAGCGCAGCGCGGCCGGATCCGCGGAACTGACGAGCAGTTCGAGGCTGCTCGCCGGCAACCGCGACAGCTGGGTGACCGACTCGATCGTGCCGCCCACATCGCCGATGCGGTGCGCGACGTCGCTGATCGAGCCCGGCCGCAGCGGATGGCCGAGCATGATCACGTGGCTGCGGCCGGAACGGGTGCGGTGTTCCGGCCCGGCCTCGTCCGTCCCGACCAGCACGTCGCATTCCATCCCGAGGGCCTGAGCGGTACGGGAAACTGACAACCGCAAGGCCCATGGATCGCCCCGCAGCTCAATCAAGACGGCCAGAATCAGCCGTTCGCGGACAACCACTTGTTCGACATCGACAATGTCCGCGTCGTGCTCGGCAAGTGAGTCGAAGAAAGACGCGGTGACCCCAGGTCGGTCCCGCCCAGTGGCAGTGATCAGGATGGATGTTGGTCGCATTACCACACAGACATCAGAGTCGGACGGCTACGGTCTCGGCCGACCAGTAGGCTAGCTGGTTGTCGGATCGGTGTCGCGCGCGCTATGGCCCGAGTCGCCCCCGCCCACCGTGCTGGCCGCAGGCTGATGGCGCCGGCCAACGTGGGCCTCGGCCTCTAGGCGGTCCAGCAGATGTGGGTAGTGGTATTCGAACGCCGGCCGCTCGGAACGGATGACGGGGATGGACGTGAAGTTGTGTCGCGGTGGCGGGCAGGAGGTGGCCCATTCCAGCGAGTTGCCGTGGCCCCACGGGTCGTCTGCGGTGACCACCTCGCCGTAGCGGTAGGACTTGTAAATGTTGTAGACGAACGGGATCAGGGACGCGCCCAGCACGAACGAGCCGATCGTCGACAACGTGTTCAAGCCGGTGAAGCCGTCGGTGGGCAGGTAGTCGGCGTAGCGGCGCGGCATGCCTTCGGCACCGAGCCAGTGCTGCACCAGGAACGTCATGTGGAAACCGATGAACGTGAGCCAGAAGTGCAGCTTGCCCATCCGCTCGTCCAGGTACCGCCCGGTGTATTTCGGGAACCAGAAGTACACGCCGGCGTACGCCGCGAAGACGATGGTGCCGAACAGCACGTAGTGGAAATGCGCGACCACGAAGTACGAGTCGGAGACGTGGAAGTCCAGCGGTGGGCTGGCGAGGATCACGCCCGTCAGACCACCGAAGAGGAACGTGACGAGGAACCCGATGGCGAACAACATCGGCGTCTCGAACGTGATCGAGCCCCGCCACATGGTGCCGATCCAGTTGAAGAACTTTATTCCGGTGGGGACCGCGATCAGGAACGTCATGATCGAGAAGAACGGCAGCAGGACCTTACCGGTCGTGAACATGTGGTGCGCCCACACCGTCAAAGAGAGGGCCGCGATCGTCAGCGTCGCGAAAACCAGGCCCTTGTAGCCGAACAGTGGCTTGCGGCTGAAGACCGGGAAGATCTCCGTCACGATCCCGAAGAACGGCAACGCGACGATGTAGACCTCAGGGTGGCCGAAGAACCAGAACAGGTGTTGCCAGAGAATGGCACCCCCGTTGTCCGGCGCGTACACCTGCGCGTCCAAATGCCGGTCGAGATACGCCACGAGCAGCGCCGCGGTCAGGATCGGGAAGGCGAACAGCACCAGCAGGCTGGTGACCAGGATGTTCCACGTGAAGATCGGCATCCGGAACATCGTCATGCCCGGGCAGCGGAGCGTGATCACGGTCGTGATCATGTTCACGGCACCGAGGATCGTGCCCAGACCCGCAATACCCAGACCGATGATCCACAAGTCCTGGCCCACGCCGGGCGAGTTGAGCCCGTCGTTCAGCGGCATGTAGAACGTCCAGCCGCCGTCCGCCGCGCCGCCCGGGGTTACGAAACCGGAGGTGGCCGTCAGCGCGCCGAACAAAAACAGCCAGTAGGAGAACGCGTTGAGCCGCGGAAACGCGACATCCGGCGAACCGATCTGCAACGGCAGCACGAGGTTGGCAAACGCGAAGACCAGCGGCGTCGCGAAGAACAGCAACATGATCGTGCCGTGCATCGTGAACAGCTGGTTGTACTGCTCCGGAGACAGGAACTGCATGCCGGGACGGGCCAGCTCAGCGCGCATCAGCAGCGCCATCGCTCCGCCCAGGAAGAAGAACAGGAACGACGTGACCAGGTACAGCCGGCCGATCAGCTTGTGATCCGTCGTACGGAGCACATTGAGGAACATCGACCCCTTGGCGACCTCATGCTCCGGCCACGGCTGGCTGACGATCGGCTGGGGCAGAAGACTCGTCGGCTCGGGAGCCTCCGCCGCGGTGGGCTCGGCGGTCGTAGTCAACATGCCTCCCGCTCGGGTTCGCCAGACGGTCCGGACGTCGGCGGGCGGGTACGCCCCCGCCGCCGGATTCAGAATAGCCACCGTCGACCTCGCCGCGGCACCCGGATCGCCAATTATTGGCAGCTTTGCCGCGGGCTCCTGATCGCCGGTCCCCGGGCGGCGGAGCATGATCGAGACCGTGACGCAACCGCACGATGAGCTCGACGCCCAAGTCCGGTCCCAACTCGCGGATCTCGGCCATGGGCACGGAGCATCGGCGGCGCCGGAAACCCTGTTGGCTTTGTTCGACGCAATGGCCGGCAGCCGCCAACTCGACATTCACGCTCGGCGAATGCGCGAGCGCGGCCAGGGGTTCTACACAATCGGGTCGGCGGGACACGAGTCGAACGCCGTCGTCGCCCTCGCCCTTCGGACGTCGGATCCCGCCCTGCTGCACTACCGATCGGGTGCGTTCTACCTGGCGCGGTCGATGCAGGCCGGTCGGAAGCTCGCGGACGGCCTCCGAGACGTGCTGCTCGGCGTCGCCGGGGCGGTGGCCGACCCCGCCTCGGGCGGGCGGCACAAGGTGTTCGGGCACCCGGACCTGTCGATCATTCCGCAGACCTCGACCATCGCCTCGCATCTGCCCCGGGCCGTTGGCATCGCGTTCGCGATCGAACGGGCGCGGCGGACCGGCGTCGATATCCGATGGCCGGACGACGCTGTCGTGGTCACCAGCTTCGGCGATGCGAGCCTGAACCATTCCACGGCCGCCGGAGCTCTCAACACGGCCGGCTATTGCGTACGCCTCGGGTTGGGCGTCCCGCTGCTGTTCGTGTGCGAGGACAACGGATTAGGGATCTCGGTACGTACGCCGTTCGGTTGGGTTGCCGCGGCCGCCCAGCGACCGGGCATCGAGTACATCGCCGTCGACGGTGAGGACAGCGTTGAGCTCGAGCAGGTCGCCGCGGCCGCCGTCGAGCGCGTCCGAGCCGCGCGCCAGCCGGTGTTCCTGCACCTGCGCACGGTCCGATTTCTCGGCCACGCCGGCACGGACGTCGAAAGCGGGTACCGCGGAGCTCGCGAGATGACCGCAGATCGCTCGCGCGACCCGTTGGTATCGCTGGCCCGGCGGATCGCGTCGGATCACGAGGTCGACCTCCTGACTCGCTACGACGAGATCGGCAGCCAAGTCGAGCAGATCGCGGAGAGCCTCCACGACCCGCCTCGGCTGGTCTCCGCCACCGCCGTCCTCGCCCCGCTGGCGCCGCGACGCCCCGAGGCGATCAGGGAGCGCGCGATCCGGACTGCCCCCCGCGACGCACGAGAACGCGTGTTCAGCGGCCGGCTCCCCGAGCACGCCGGTCCGCTCACGCTGGCTCAGGCGCTCAATGCCGCCCTGACGGACGAGCTCGCCGCGCGCCCGGGCCTCGTCGTCTTCGGCGAGGACGTCGGCCGCAAGGGCGGTGTCTACGGGGTCACGCGCGGCCTACAGCAACGCTTCCGCTCGGTGCGCGTTTTCGACACGCCGCTGGACGAGCAGGCCATCCTCGGCCTGGGTCTGGGGCTCGGCGTGAGTGGGCTCCTTCCCGTCCCTGAGATCCAATACCTTGCCTACCTCCACAATGCCGAGGACCAACTGCGGGGCGAAGCCGCCAGCCTCCGGTTCTTCTCCGACGGCGCCTATACCAACCCGATGGTGGTGCGGATCGCCGGCCTGGCCTATCAGAAGGGCTTCGGAGGCCACTTCCACAACGACAACGCCGTCGCCGTGCTGCGGGACATACCTGGCCTCGTCGTTGCCGTGCCAACCCGCCCTGACGACGCACCTCCGCTGCTCCGAACGCTGGTCGCCGCGGCCGAGAGCGATGGTCAGGTCAGCGTTCTGCTCGAACCCATCGCGCTATACCACGAGCGCGACCTGCACCGCGCCGGCGACCGCGGCTGGCTGGGCGAATACCCACCACCCGACGACGCGGACGCACACATCCCGATCGGGTCCGCCCGCGTTTATGGCGATGGCATGGATCTCACCATCCTCACCTTTGGCAACGGGCTGCGCATGAGCCTGCGAGTGGCCGGGCGCCTGACGGAGTACGGCATCGCGGCTCGGGTCGTGGATCTGCGGTTCCTCGCGCCCCTGCCGATCGACGACATCGTGCGCGAGTCGCTGGCCACCGGGCGGGTTCTGGTGGCCGACGAGACCCGGCATTCGGGGGGTGTCGGCGAAGGCGTCGTCACCGCTCTGGTCGAGGCCGGCTTCGGCGGCCCGATCGCCCGGGTATCCAGCCTAGACAGCTTCATTCCGCTCGGGGACGCGGCGACCACCGTGCTACTGGACGAGCCCGCCATCGACCGCGCGGTCCGGAACCTCATCATGAGGAGACCAATACCCGACGACCGGCGGCCCGGATGAGCACGGTGCACCACGTTCGGAACGGACGCCACGGCTCGGCCAGCTCCTCGAGCTCCGCCGGCGACGGCAGGTCCGCCAAACCGTAGAGCTGCCGGATGAGGTCCAGCGATCGCGACTCGTCCGGCGCCAGCAGGTCGGCGAATCCGGTACCCCGGATGACGATCAGGCTGGCGTAGAACGGCCCGATGCCCTTGATCCGTTGCACTTCGCTGGTCGCGACGACGGGACCCAGCCGGAGCAGCCGATCAGGATCCAGCAGCCCCCGCAGCGCAGCCTGCGCGACACCGTGCAACCGCTCGATGCGGTCAGCTGGGATGCCAGGAAAGTCCGTCACTTCGAGCAACTGGCGCGGTGTGGGTAGGGCGGCGAGCGGTTCACCGGCCAGCTCAAAGGTCCGGCCCCAGGCTCGGCTCAGCCGCGTTCGCACCTGAGCAGTTTGTGCGGCGGGGCGCCGAGCGCTCAGAACTGACCAGGCCGCGGCCTCGTAGGGCGAGTAGAACAGCGGCGGCCGCAGCCCCGGCGCCGCCTGCTGTAACCGTCCGATGACCGGATCCCGGCGCCCTACCGCCTCGAACTCGCGACCGTCATGGTCGAGGGAGAGGCAGCGCGCCACCTGCCGTCGGATCGCGTCCAGATCACCGGTGCCGTGGACGACGCCACGCACGCCCGCATCGTCCTGCCTGAGCTCTACGCCAACCTGCTCGGTGTAGCCGTCCAGGCAAAACGCCAGGCGCATGACACCGTCGAAACCGTCGTCGCCGGCGGGGCCCGCCCGCGGGCCCACCGGCATTCGCTGACCAAACCCGAACACCGCTGATTCGCGCAGCGAGAAGGCGCCCAGCGGCCGAATGAGGAACGATCGCGTCATGACCTGGGATCATGCCGAGCACCACCGACAGTTTCCGTCCCCCGTCCCGGGCCCGCACGACGATGACCGCGTTGCTGCGCCGCCAGCGACAGATGCGCTAACGGTTCGGTTTGTTACCTCGGCTGGGGTGGTTGAGAAGTCGGTTGAGGATGTGTCGGGGTTGGTGGGGCGCGGGGACGGGTTTGTGTGGGTGGATGTGCCGGTGTGGACGTCGGGGATAGACGGGTTGTTGGCGGCCGAGCTGAATTTGCATCCGGTGGCGCGCGAGTACTGCCGGGTGCGTAATCACATGCCGATGGTGCATGGGTATCGGGATCACGTGTTCATGGTGTTGCACCGGCCGGTGGTGTTGGGGCAGGGGGAGACCCGGTTGGTGGAGTTGGATTTGTTCGTCGGGGACCGGTTTGTGGTGACGGTGCACAAGCGGGATGAGGTGTCGGTGGCGGCGGTGGAGGGGGTGTCGGAGATCGAGGAGACGCTGGCCCGGATCGGGGCGGGCCGGATCGCGCCGCGGACGCCGGTGGAGTTGACCCATGCGTTGGTGTCGTTGATGGCGTTGCGGCAGCGGTTGCTGGTGCAGGACGTGGCGGTGCGCGTGTCCGAGGTGGAGGAGAAGGTGCTCCATCAGCAGCTGACCAACCCGGAGCACGCGTTGGAGGAGATGTTCCTGGTCCGGTATGAGCTGTTGTCGGTGCGCACGACCGCGGCCCATTCGGAGGAGGTGCTGGCCCGGGCCCGGAAGCTGCTCGGCCCCGGCCACCACGACGACGAGGTGCAACTGGCCGACCTGCAAGACATGTTCCGCCGGGTCCACCGCATGACCGACAGCGAACAAGAACTCCTCGCCGGCGTCATTGACCTCTACCGCGCCCGGACCGACACCAAGATGATGATCGCGATGGAGCGGCTCGCCGTGCTCGCCGCCGTGACGTTGCCCATCACCGCGATCGCGTCGGTCTACGGCATGAACGTCATCGTCAACGCGCAGACGCATTACCCCCAGCTGATCATCGTGTTGGTCATCATGGCCGCGATCAGCGGCGCCCTGCTTCGCTGGACCAAGAAGCAGGGCTGGTGGTGACGGAGCCGGTTCCCAAGAAACCCGGTCCCGTTCGGCTGACTCGCGGTTAGCCGTTGTGCAGGACGGCCGCGCCGCCGAAGCGGCCGTGCTCAAGGTCGGCTAAGGCCTCCGGGGCTCGATCCATCGGGTAGCCGATGGTGGTCGGCGTAATCCGGAATCGTTCCGCGAGCGCCAGGAACTCCTCCCCGTCCTGGCGGGTATTCGCCGTAACACTGCGCAGCCGGCGCTCCTCGAAGAGTTCACGCTCATAGTTCAGCGCCGGGATGTCGGAGAGCCAGATCCCGGCTATCGCAAGCGTGGCGCCACGATCCAAGGCCCGCAGCGCGACGGGGACGAGCTCACCGGCCGGAGCGAACAGGATCGCCCCGTCGAGCGGTTCCGGCGGCGCGTCGGTGGCAGCGCCAATGGAGTCGACGCCGAGCGAACGGGCGAGTTCCTGGTTGTGCTCGCCGCGGGTGAGAACGTGTACCCGCTGGCCCATGTGCAGCGCGATCTGCGCGGTGATGTGGGCGCTGCCACCGAAGCCGTAGATACCCAGCCGACCGCCGCTGGGCACGTCGGCGGATCGCCAGGCCCGGTAGCCGATGATCCCGGCGCACAACAACGGCGCTGCATGCTCGTCGTTCACGGTTATCGGCAACCGGTAGGCGAATCCTTCGTCGACAACACAGAAGTCGGCGTAGCCACCGTCGCGATCCCAGCCGGTGAAGGTCGGCGCGCTGCACAGATTCTCCGCACCACGCCGGCAATACGGACAGGTGCCGTCAACCGCGCCCAGCCACGGCACGCCGACCCGTTCACCGATCGAGAACCGACCGGCGTCCGAACCCAGCGCCTCGACGCGTCCTACGACCTCGTGTCCCGGGGTGACGCCGGGCCGGCGGGGCGGCAGGTCGCCCTCGGCGAGATGCAGGTCGGTGCGGCACACGCCACAGCACGAGATCCGGACAAGGATGTCCGTCGGCCCCGGCTCGGGCCGATCGCGCTCGATCCGGCGGAGCGGCCCATCATCGATCGGCCGCGGAGTGTCGACTATCCAGGCCTGCATCAGCATGCTCCTACCCGAGGCCAACCGCCGAGCGCGCCCGCATCCTAGCTGCTATCTGACCGGTCCGCGTCCCGTCCGGACTGGGATCCCGGGACTGGCTACGTTGCTTCCCGCGCACTGGTGAGACGGCGGACCACCCTTGCGCATGTCACCAATCCCATGGGTCCCACCAGCCCGCGGGAAGCGGCACTCTGAGTGAGTCTCGCGCGGTTGAGTCAATCGCCGGTCGCTCGGCCTCCCTTCGCATGTTTGACTGGAAACAGTCGAACGAGGGAGATGTCCGCAGTGGAACCGGAGGACCTGTACGAGCTGGACTCGGATCGCCCGGACCTGACGGACACCGTGCTGTTGCAAGCCATGGACGGCTTCGTCGACGCCGGCGCGACGGTCAAGATTCTCCGCGATCACCTGCTCGGTCTCGGCGAGGGACGCATCATTGCCCGGTTTGACGTGGACCTGCTCTACGACTACCGGGCGAGGCGGCCGTTCCTTCATTTCGATCGTGATCACTGGGCATCCTTCGACGCACCTGAGCTCGCGCTCCACCTGCGGTATGACGCGGACGGAACCGCGTTCCTCCTCCTCGTCGGCCCCGAGCCGGACGTTTTGTGGGAGCGCTTTGTCAAAGCAGTGCGCTCTATCGTCTCCCGACTCGGCGTCCGGCTCACGGTGGGCGTCAACGCCTTCCCGATGAACCTGCCGCACACCCGGCCGACTCGAGTGATCCTGCACGGTTCGCGACCGGAGCTGTTCGAGGGCTACCGTCCGTGGCTCGGTGGAATCATCGTGCCGGCAAGCGCAGGACATTTGCTGGAGTTTCGACTCGGCCAGGCCGGCCACGACGCGCTCGGGATGGCCGCGCCGGTACCGCCGTACGTGACCGACACCGAGTATCCCGGCGCCGCCGCCGCGCTCGTGCGCGAGATCAGCGCGCGCACCGGGCTGCGGTTGCCTACTGATGACCTCGATGCGGCTGCGGCGCAGGCCCGACTGTCGATCGACGAGCAGATCCAGCAAAGCGACGACCTGCAGGCCGTAGTCCGGGCCCTCGAGGAGCAGTACGACACATATCTGCACGGCCAGGATCGCTCGCTGCTGGCCGACACGGACGCCTTGCCGACGGCGGACGAGCTCGGAGCCGAGCTCGAGCGCTTTCTCGCGGACCAGTCCCGTGGGACCGACCCTCCGCCGCCGCCCCAACAATGACCCGCACTGGCTACGGGATCAGCACGAGCTTTCCGTGGGCGCCCCGCCTCTGTTGTTCCCAGGCGCTGGCCACGTCGGAGAGCGGCAGCTGGATCGTGTCGACAGTGATGACTCCCCGAGCTACCTGCTCGGTTAAGTTGCGATAGGCCTCACGCCGCGGCTCGAGGGGGACGTAGAAGACCGCGAAGCCTTGGAGGTGGAGCGCGCGCGAGCGGACTACTGCAGCTGGCAGCTCGACTGTCGACGCGGCGGCGTTCCCGAGCTGCACATACCGCGCGCCATGGCTCGCGGCTTGCATGGCCGCAAACGCCGGCTCACCCCAGAGCGGGTCGATGATCACGTCGATCCCGTGCTCGCCGCCCGCCTCCCTGAATGCGGCGGCAAGGTCTGCCCCTGGAGCGATGGTCACGACGGCATCCGCGCCCCGCTCTCGGGCGAGTTTCAGCCGGCCCGGGTCGCGGTCGGCGGCAATGACGTAGGCCGCGCCCTGCGCCTTGGCCGCTTGAACGGCAATCATTCCCAAGGCACCGGTTCCGAGGACAAGCACTGACTCACCGGGCTGGAGTCTCGCGCTCCAGCTGAGCGCGAGCCAGGCGGCCAGACCGGTGTTTCCCAGCGCCGCTGCGACCACGTCGCTCACGCCGTCGGCCGGCTCGACGAGCTCCGCCTCGGGAACGAGGGCGCGCTGCGCCCATGACCCGTATGGCGGTACGAGGGAGTCGAAGAACACCCGGTGTCCGTCGGCGGTGCGGCCAACACCATCCGAGCCCATGACTGAGGGGATGATCGGGGGCCCGGTGTAGAACGATCCGGACGCCTTGGCCAGATCGACGTGATGCACACCGGCAGCCGCGACGTCGACGACAGTCTGGCCCGGTCGGGCGACCGGGTCGGCAAAGTCGCTGAAGCGCGGCGGAGCACCCATCTCAACGAGCACGGCGGCCTTCATCTGCGCCATCTTCCACGTTGCTGTTCTGCGGCTCGCCCGTGGGTTCGAGCGGAGGCGCCCAGGTGACGTCCTAACCTGCCTGTAAATCCAGGTGGCCTGCTCGATCATGTCGGGTGT
>Ga0207665_10001401_pt1 | contig 16209 bp, 10 predicted proteins | sample LARL112metaG_FD_184351 | JGI IMG/M metagenome (GOLD analysis project Ga0207665, IMG submission 184351) | Corn, switchgrass and miscanthus rhizosphere microbial communities from Kellogg Biological Station, Michigan, USA - LAR L11-2 metaG... | ecosystem: Host-associated > Plants > Roots >...
TTATGACCCACTCGTTTGTGTGGCGGTTGAATCAGCCGAGTTCGTATTTAATCGTGTTATCCGAATCCACACACATGAGTGCGAGTGACGATCCACTCTCCAGACGCTTCTTAACCGATTGCCATTCCATCAGCACACCTCGAGCAAGATTGGATCACGGCCGAACTGCGCTGTTCGGTGACCCGCATCACTGATGATTGGACCCGCAATGCCGATGGTCTGCGAGCGACAGCACCTTGCCACCCAAGCGATTGAGCCAGGTCATTTGGGCGGTGTGGTTGGACGACGCTTCGCTGCGGGCAAAAGAAGTCTAGAACCCAGGCCATAAAACGTTGTACCCGCTAGTGCCGCAATCTTGGAGTAAATCCCACACCGCCCTACCTGAAGAATCCCAGGAATTCTTGCAGAACATCTTTCCCTAGTTCTGCATCACCCATCTTGCCTTTGAAGCCCAGGTCGTGGCCGGCGCCCTTGATCTTCAGCAACCGCGTTCTGGCGGGAATCAGTTGGATTGCCGCTTCCATCTCCTCGATCGATCCGAAGGGATCCCGGGTTCCCTCCACAAACAGGCTGGGCGTGCGCAGGTTGGGCAAATGTTGCGTGCGCATTTGATCCGGCTTGCGCGGAGGGTGGAGTGGATAGGAGAGCAGGAGCAGTCCTTCCACGAGGTTCGGCTCCTGGGCGCAGAGCATCGTGGACTGACGGCCTCCGTAGGAATGGCCTCCCAGGAAGACATGGCGCATCGCGATCTTTCGCACCGCCGCGATCGCGTTCTTCAGGCCATCGCGGTCGCGGGCCGCGTCACCCGGTCCCGGAGGCCCATAGGGACGGGTTTGCCTATAGGGGAGGTCGCAGCGCACGACAACCAGGCCGGCGGAGGCAAACTCGTTCGCAATAGCCACAAGCAGGGGAGCTTGCGCGTTCGATCCCGCACCATGCGACAGCACGAGTGCATCGCCATTTGGATTCTGCGGACGGTGCAGGTAGCCACGTACGTCGGGAGGTGCGGAGTATTCGAGGCGGGTCTCGGACATTGGCTTGGCAGTGGTAGCGCCGGCATCTTGCCGGGACGGCGGTGCTACGCTTTAAAGCTGAATTTCTTCCAGGCTCTCGTGGACCTTGAGAATGCGAATCTCGTGAGCAAGTTTCGCCCAGCATTTCTGGGCGTTCGGATCTTCCAATGCTGCCCGGCGGGCTTCGTCTGATTTCCAAAAGCGCACCAGCACGTATTCGTCCGGGCTGCGATACAGGACGTCGCGGCTATAACCTCCGGCAGCCATCACGCCCGACAGTTCTCTGACAGTGGAAAGAGCCTGCTCTTCGTGGCCGGGCAGCGGCTCGAAGACAGCAACCGATAAAATTTCGCTCGACACGTCCCGTCGCTCCCTGCTATTTCCGGGCTGCTTTCTTGGATCGCTTCTTTGCGCGTTTCCCGGAACTCTCCGCTCCGGGCGGTAGCACCGTGTGCAGCCGCATGAAGTTCGTTGACCCTGACGCCATCTGAGTGCCGGCGACCACGCCCAGCACATCCCCGGGCTTGAGCTGGCCGCGATGCAGCAACTCCCGCTCTGCGGTATTCACCATGTCCTCGGCTGTGCGCGACAACTCGCGGCGCTGCACCGGATGTACTCCCCAGAACAGGTTCAGCCGGTTGCACACCGGCCCGGTGTGGCTGAAAGCATAAATCTTCACCCGCGGGCGGAACTTCGAAATCATACGGGCGGTGTTGCCGCTCTCGGTGAATATGGCAATGGCGCCCATCGGCAGGTCCTCGGCAGCGTAGGAGATCGATTCACAAATCGCCTCAGCCACGGAAAGCTGGTGGCGGTTGCGGCGCCGGCGCGGCTCGCTGAACGCAGCCATGTTGTGCTCGGCCTCGATAACGATGCGGCTCATCATAGCCACGGCCTCGCGCGGGTATTGCCCGTTGGCCGTTTCTCCCGAAAGCATGACCGCGTCCGTGCCATCGAACACCGCGTTGGCCACGTCGCTGGCTTCGGCGCGCGTCGGGCGCGGATTCTCGATCATCGACTCCAGCATCTGCGTCGCGATGATCACCGGCTTGCGCCACTCTGCCGCCCGTCGGATCACGTGCTTCTGAATCACCGGCACCTGTTCGGGAAGCATCTCGACGCCCAGGTCGCCGCGCGCCACCATCACGCCATCGGCCGCTTCAAAGATTGCTTCCAGCTGTTCGAGAGCTTGCGGCTTTTCAAGCTTGGCGATCACGGGGACGTTGCCCCCGTAGTCGAGGATCAGCTGTTTGACCTCGCGTACGTCCGATGCTGACCGCACAAACGAAATCGCGACCAGGTCGACATCATGCTTCAAGCCGAACTCAAGATCCTTGCGGTCTTTTTCCGTCAGGGCGGGAATGGTGAGTGCGGCGCCGGGCAGGTTGATGCCCTGATGCTCGGCCAGCAGGCCGCCGTTGACCACATCGCATTCCACGTCCTGGCCGCGCCGGCTGCGCACCCGCAACTCGATCAGGCCGTCGGAAAGAAGAATGCGCGCGCCGGGTCCCACCTCGCGCGCGAGTCCGCTGAAGGTCGTCGCAATCAGCGTGGACGTGCCTGGCACGTCGCGGGGAGTGATTGTGACGCGGGAACCCGTTTCAAGCAAGACCGGTTCGTGCCCTTTCAGACGCCCGGTGCGGATTTTCGGGCCTTGCAGATCCTGCAGGATACAGACCGTTCGTCCTTCCTTGCGCGCCGCGCGGCGAATGCGCTCGATGTTGTGGGCGTGATCTTCATGCGAACCGTGAGAGAAATTCAGGCGGGCCACATCCATGCCCAAACGAAGCAAATCACGCAGGGCAACCTCAGTGTTCGATGACGGACCGATGGTGGCAATGATTTTCGCGCGCCGGATGTCCGCCGAACCACCTTCGGAGCGCAAATCGAGCGTGACGCTGCGGTCCGCATCGCGCTGCAGATTGGGAATCTCGCCAGACACCAGGTCGAACTTTTCGGTCTTCAAAGCTTAGTGCTCCCAGTGACGGAGGCCGAAGGGTAAGAGATGGGGTCTCGTCTGCGCGCCTCAGCGCGTCGGCACATGCAACGTCGCGCTCGACTCCAGCAATTCCTTCCCCAGGAACGCGCGCGGGAACAGCATGGCATTGAATTCGGCGCCGATCAGTACGATGAGCGAGATCATGTACATCCACACCAGCAGCGCGATGCCAACGCCCAGCGATCCGTAGATGATGCTGTAGTCCGCATAGCCATGCAGGTACATGCTGAACAGCGTCGTGGCCAGGAACCAGAGCGCGGTCGCCAGCGTGGCTCCGGGCAATACGCTGTGCCAGGGCTGAGTGCGCGGCACTGCATTGTGGTAGATCAGCGCAATCACGGCGATGCTGGTGAGCGTCGCAATAATCCAGCGCGTTACCGTCCACAGCAGGCTGATATATAGACTGAATTCGTGCCCGGTATGGAACAGGATGCGGGTCTCAATGCCCGAGCCGAAGGCCACCATCACCGTGGCGAAGGTGAGGGGAATGCCCGCCATGATGACCAGCGAAAAGGCAATCAGGCGCTCCTTTAGCAACCCCCACACCTTGGGTAGCTGATAGGCGTTCCGGAAGCCTTCCATCCAGGAAATCATGGTTCCGGACGCGGTCCATAGCGTCAAAAGCGAGGTGCTGATCAGAAGTCCGACCGGACGCTGATTGGTGCCGCGCAGGTAGGCGATGGCGGTGGCGGATCCGGCAGGAAGAATGCGCCCTAGCGCGTACGAAACTTCGCGCAGGTAGGTGTCCCCGCGGCTCAGCGTGGCCAGCACCGACCCCACGACCAGCAGTGCGGGGAAAAACGTCAGAATCGACGAGTAGGCCGAAGCCTTGGCGACGGCAAACTGGTCGTGCTCGAAAGCCCGCCAGGTCGCCAGGCGCAGCAACCGGAAAAAGCGCAGCATTCTACGACCTAGAGTAGGGGGCGGGCCCTTCGGGCGCAACTCAGAAATGCGGCGCCGGACCTCCCGCGGTCCAAATTGTTGGGGACTGGCATTCATAGGGGAGATAAGAAGTGAAGGGGCGGTAGGCACCGCCCCTTCCTAAGTTCCCTGGCGTTACTCGGCCGCCAGTTCTTCCGTCTCGCCTTCGTGCCGCATCATTTCGAGGGCACGCTCCGCCTCCTCGTAAGCTGCGGAGACTTCCTCTTGCACCTTGGCGGCGGCTTCTTCCATCTCGGGCGAGAGCCGCACGTTGCGGTAGTACTCCATGCCGGTACCGGCAGGGATGAGACGTCCGACGATGACGTTCTCCTTGAGGCCGCGCAGGTGATCGACCGCTCCCTGGATGGAAGCTTCGGTGAGCACGCGTGTGGTCTCCTGGAACGACGCCGCCGAGATGAACGAATCGGTGGAGAGCGATGCCTTCGTAATGCCAAGAAGCAGCGGGCGGCCGGTTGCCGGGCGTCCACCTTCCTTGATCACGCGGTCGTTCTCTTCCGCGAAGCGGAACTTGTCGACCTGCTGTTCGAGCAGGAAGGCCGTGTCCCCAACGTCTTCCACCTTGCGCCAACGCATCATCTGGCGAACGATCACCTCGATGTGCTTGTCGCTGATGTTGACGCCCTGGAGCCGGTAGACTTCCTGGATTTCGTTCACCAGGTAAGACTGCAGTTCCTTTTCGCCGAGTACCGCAAGAATGTCGTGCGGGTTGAGCGGGCCGTCCATCAGCGGTTCGCCCGCCTTGACGCGCTCGCCTTCCTGCACGTTGATGTGAACACCGCGTGGAACCGAGTATTCCTTCTCGGTGCCGTTGTCGGCGACCACGTAGATTTTGCGCTGGCCCTTCGAGACTTCGCCGAACTTCACCGTGCCATCGATTTCGCTGATGACCGCGGTTTCGTGCGGCTTGCGGGCTTCGAACAGCTCGACCACGCGCGGCAGACCACCGGTGATGTCCTTGGTCTTGGTAGTTTCGCGCGGGATCTTCGCGAGCACATCGCCCGGCGATACCGTGTCGCCATCGGCCACCATCAGGTGAGCGCGGGACGGCATCAGGTAACGCTTGCTCGACTTGCCCTTGATCACGATGGCCGGTTGGCGCTTCTCGTCGGGTGAGTCGGCCACGACGTGACGCGACAATCCGGTGACTTCGTCCACTTCTTCGTGCAGGGTGATGCCTTCCTGCAAGTCCTTGAACTGGACGGTGCCGCCGATTTCGGTGAGGATCGCAAAGGTATACGGATCCCACTCGACCAGTACCTGGCCCAGCTGGGTCGGATCGCCTTCATTGACCTTCACCTTGGCGCCGTACACGACCGAGTAGCGCTCGCGTTCGCGGCCCTTTTCGTCGACCACCGCGATCGAGCCCTGGCGATTCATGACCACCAGGTCGCCGGACTTTGCCTTGACGGTCTGGAGGTTGATGAAGCGCACCGCGCCAGTGTTTTTCGCTTCCAGGCGCGACTGCTCCGAGACTCGCGACGCCGTACCTCCGATGTGGAAGGTACGCATCGTGAGCTGCGTTCCAGGTTCGCCGATCGACTGCGCTGCGATGACGCCCGTCGCCTCGCCCAACTCGACCAGCCGGCCGGAGGCCAGGTTGCGGCCGTAGCACATCACGCAGACACCGCGCTTCGATTCGCAGGTCAGCACGGAGCGGATCTTCACCCGCTCGATGCCGGCCGCCTGAATCGAACCGGCCAGCTCTTCGGTGATTTCCTGGTTGATGTCGACGATCACGTTGCCGTCGTAGTCCTTGATCTTCTCGAGCGACACGCGGCCGACGATGCGGTCGCGCAACGGCTCGATGATCTCGCCGGCTTCCACGATACCGGACACATAGATGCCGTCCACGGTGCCGCAGTCATACTCGCTGATGATCACGTCCTGGGCCACGTCGACCAGGCGGCGCGTCAGGTAGCCAGAATCCGCCGTCTTGAGAGCGGTATCGGCCAAGCCTTTGCGTGCGCCGTGGGTCGAGATGAAGTATTCCAGCACGGTCAGCCCTTCACGGAAGTTCGCCGTGATGGGCGTCTCGATGATTTCGCCCGACGGTTTCGCCATCAGTCCGCGCATTCCGGAGAGCTGGCGGATCTGCTGTTTCGATCCGCGGGCGCCGGAGTCGGCCATGACGTAAATCGGGTTGATCAGGCCTTCCTTGTCGCGCTGCTGCATCTGTCCGAACATCTCGTCTGCAACCTTTTCCGTAATCGCCGACCAGATTTCGATGACCTTGTTGTAGCGCTCGCCGTTGGTGATGGCGCCGTCCAGGTACTGCTGCTGAACGCTGACGCCCTGTTTCTCGGCGTCTTTCACCAGCGTCTTCTTGTTGTCGGGAACAACCATGTCGTCGATACCGATCGAGAGGCCCGCTTTGGTCGCAAAGTTGAACCCGAGCGACTTGATCTCGTCCAGCATCTTGACCGTGACTTCCAACCCAAAACGCAGGTAGGTGTAGTTGACCAGCTGTCCGATCCCCTTCTTTTTGAGCAGGCCGTTGATGTAGGGCATGCTCTCGGGCAGGTGATCGTTCAGGATGGCGCGGCCTACCGTCGTGTTGAGGAAGCTGCGCTCGTAGTGAACTTCATCGGTGTGAGTGATGTCCTGATCGTCGTACGCCGTGGTCAGGTCGATCACTTCTCCGGTGTAGCGCAGCCGAATCGGAGAAAGGGTCTCGACTTCTCCCGCTTCCAGCGCGAGCAGCACTTCGTCAATATTCGCGAACGAGCGGCCTTCGCCCTTCGCGCCCGGCTTCGCCTTGGTCAGGTAGTAGAGACCCAGAACCATGTCCTGTGTGGGCACGGTGATGGGCTGGCCCGAGGCGGGCGACAGGATGTTGTGTGAGGCCAGCATCAGCACGCTGGCTTCGACCTGCGCTTCCGGAGACAGCGGAATGTGTACCGCCATCTGGTCGCCGTCGAAGTCAGCGTTGAATGCCGTGCACACCAGCGGGTGAATCTTGATGGCCTTGCCTTCCACCAGCACCGGCTCGAACGCCTGGATGCCGAGGCGGTGAAGGGTGGGGGCGCGGTTCAAGAGCACCGGGTGATCTTTAATGACCTCTTCCAGGATGTCCCAAACGATCGGTTCCTGCTGCTCCACCATTTCCTTGGCTTGCTTGATGGTGGTGCAATGGCCCGTCTGTTCAAGGCGGTGATAGATGAACGGCTTGAACAGCTCCAGCGCCATCTTCTTGGGAAGGCCACACTGGTGCAACTTCAGCTCGGGACCGACCACGATGACCGAACGGCCGGAGTAGTCGACGCGCTTGCCCAGCAGGTTCTGGCGGAAACGGCCCTGCTTGCCCTTGAGCGTGTCGGACAGCGATTTCAGCGGACGGTTGTTCGCTCCACGCAGCACGCGGCCACGGCGTCCGTTGTCGAACAGCGCGTCCACGGCTTCCTGCAGCATGCGCTTTTCGTTGCGCACGATGACTTCGGGAGCGTGCAGGTCCATCAGCTTCTTCAACCGGTTGTTGCGGTTGATCACGCGGCGATACAGGTCGTTCAGGTCGGAGGTCGCGAAACGGCCGCCGTCGAGTGGAACCAGAGGACGCAGTTCCGGTGGAATTACCGGAATCACGTCGAGAATCATCCAGTTCGGCTTGTTGCCGCTGCGGCGGAACGCCTCAACGACCTTCAGCCGCTTGGCGTACTTGAGGCGCTTCTGCAGCGACGCCTCGTTCTTCATCTTCTCTCGCAGTTCGGTGGAGAGCGTTTCGATCTCAACGCGCTTCAGCAATTCCTTGATGGCTTCCGCGCCCATCATGGCCTTGAAGCCGGCCGCGCGATATTGCTGGTCGAGCTCGCGGTATTTGGCCTCGTCCTTGATGATCTCGCGCTCTTTTACCGGAGCGTCGCCCGGCTCGACCACCACGTACGCCTCGAAGTACAGAACGGACTCAAGGTCGCGCAGCGAAATGTCGAGCAGGTGTCCAATGCGGCTGGGCAGGCCCTTGAAGAACCACACGTGGGAGCAGGGCGATGCCAGCTCGATGTGGCCCAGGCGTTCCCGGCGAACCTTCGACAGTGTGACTTCCACGCCGCACTTGTCGCAGATCACGCCGCGGTGCTTCATGCGCTTGTACTTGCCGCACAAGCATTCCCAGTCGGTTACTGGTCCAAAAATACGCGCGCAAAACAGGCCGTCGCGCTCGGGCTTGAAGGTGCGGTAGTTGATGGTTTCGGGCTTAGTGACTTCACCATGCGACCAGCTCCGGATTTTTTCCGGAGATGCCAGGCTGATGCGGATCGCATCGAAATCGGCAATGGGGTTCGCCATGTCAAAGGGGCTCGAACGATACAAGGTGTTCCTCCGCTTCCTGCGGGTTCTCACGCGCCCGCTCACGGCCCTTGAAAACTAGTCGCTAGTCGTCAGTCTTCAGTCGCTAGCGAAACTCTTCTGGACTTGGCGGCTCAAGAGCAAAACCGCCGGTCCTCATTTTTCAATCAATACCGTTGCCGCGTCGCTGGGCCGCTAGAGACTAGCGACCAGCGACTAGTCTGCCGCTACCGGCGTCGGCGCCACGGGCTTCTTCTCGCCCAGTGCCGCCTTGATCAGTTCCACATCCAGGCAGAGCGATTGCAATTCGCGAATCAGCACGTTGAAGGATTCGGGGACGCCAGGTTCCATGGCAGCTTCGCCCTTCACGATGGCCTCGTAAATCTTGGTGCGGCCATACACATCGTCCGACTTCGCGGTGAGCAGTTCCTGCAGGATGAACGCCGCGCCGTACGCTTCCAGCGCCCAGACTTCCATTTCTCCGAAGCGCTGGCCGCCGAACTGCGCCTTGCCACCCAGTGGTTGCTGCGTGATCAGCGAGTACGGTCCGATGGAGCGAGCGTGAATCTTGTCGTCCACCAGGTGCGACAGTTTCAGCATGTAGATGTAACCCACCGTAACCGGCTGTTCGAACTTGTCGCCCGTCATGCCGTCGTGCAGGGTGGTCTTGCCGGAAGTCGGCAGGCCCGCCCGCTCGAGCAGCGTCTTGATTTCGTGTTCGCGCGCGCCGTCAAACACCGGCGATCCAGAGAACACACCATTCACGAGCGTCGGGGCGATCGTTTCGACTTCCTCGTCGGTGAACGCCGCGACTGTGTCGGCGAGAGCCGTGTCCTTGAACAGAGCCTTCAGTTCGCGCCGGACGGCTTCCGCGCGGCTGTTCTCCGCGAGGATCCGGCTGACCTTCTTACCCAGCTCAAAGCCCGCCCAACCAAGATGCGTCTCCAGAATCTGGCCGACGTTCATACGGTTTGGCACGCCCAGGGGATTCAGAACGATCTCTACCGGCGTCCCGTCCTGGAGGTACGGCATATCCTCTTCCGGCAGGATGCGGGCGATCACGCCCTTGTTGCCGTGACGGCCGGCCATCTTGTCGCCGACGCTCAGCTTGCGCTTCATCGCGACGTAGACCTTGACCAGCTTGATCACGCCGGGCGGCAGTTCGTCGCCCTTGGTGAGCTTGTCCTTCTTCTCGTTGACGATCTTCTTGAGCACATCGATCTGGCGCGAGGTCATTTCCTCGATCTCGTCGATCTGCTCGTTGACGCGCGGATCCTTATCGTTGTACTTGATGCGCTTCAAGTTGCGGGTCGAGATACGCTCGATCGTGTCGCGATCGAGGAACGCACCCTTGGTCAGAAGCCGCTTGTTGGTGCGCTCGTCGTGCAGATCAGCCTGCACTTCCTTGCCGCCCAGCAAGCCTTCCAAACGCTTCAGGCGCTCGTCGGTAAGAATTCGAATTTCGTCCGACAGGTTCTTCTCGAGCTTCGCGATCTGCTGCTCTTCAATCGCCTTCGCGCGCTCGTCCTTTTCCTGACCCTTGCGCGAGAAGATCTTCACGTCGACCACCACGCCCTCGATTCCGGGCGGGCAGTAGAGCGAAGCGTCGCGCACGTCGCCGGCTTTTTCGCCGAAGATCGCGCGTAGCAGTTTCTCTTCCGGCGTGAGCTGGGTTTCGCCCTTGGGCGTCACCTTGCCCACCAGGATGTCGCCCTGCTTGATGCCGGCGCCGATGCGGATCACGCCCGCTTCATCCAGGTTACGCAGCATGGTTTCGCTGACGTTCGGGATGTCGCGCGTGACTTCTTCCGGCCCCAGCTTCGTGTCGCGCGCCTCGATCTCGAATTCCTCGATGTGGACGGAGGTGTAGTAGTCCTCCTTCACCATCTTTTCCGAGACCAGGATCGCGTCTTCGAAGTTGTAGCCGCGCCACGGCATGAAGGCGACCAGGACGTTGCGCCCGAGGGCCAGTTCGCCGAACTCGGTACAGGGACCGTCGCCGATCACCTGCCCCTTCATGACGCGCTGCCCCTTCTCGACGATCGGCTTCTGGTTGATGCAGGTGTTCTGGTTCGAGCGCTTGAACTTGGTCAGCTGGTAAATGTCGCTGCCCACTTCGCGCGACAGCTGTCCAGGATGATGCTCACCCTCGACGCGCACGATGATGCGTTCGGAGTCGACCGAATCGACGATCCCGTTACGCCGAGCCAGAATGACTGCGCCTGAATCGCGCGCCGTCACGCCTTCCATGCCCGTACCCACCACCGGAGCCTGTGCACGAAGCAGAGGCACCGATTGGCGCTGCATGTTGGCGCCCATCAGCGCTCGGTTGGCGTCGTCGTGCTCTAGGAAAGGAACCAGCGAGGCTGCAACGGATACCAGCTGTTTCGGGCTCACGTCGACATAGTCGACTTCCTCCCGGTTCACCAGCACGAAGTTGCCGGCCTTGCGGGCATTCACCAGCTCGCCGACGATGCGTCCCTTGTCGTCAAGCTCGATGTTCGCCTGCGCGATAACGTGTCGGTCCTCTTCCCACGCGGACAGATAGAACGAGAAGGGCTCGAGCTCAATGGCACGCTTCTTGCGGTCCCTGAGATCGGAGTTGAGTTTCTCGGCCTCGCTCTTTTCAATGTGGTCGCCCACCTTGCGGTCGCTGTCACCCGCGTTGACCACGGTGACGTAGTCGATCACGCGCGCGCCCTTGACCTTGCGGTAGGGCGACTCGATGAAGCCGTAGTCATTGATCCGCGCATAGCAGCTCAACGACGAGATCAGTCCGATGTTCGGACCTTCCGGCGTTTCAATCGGGCAGATACGGCCGTAGTGCGTCGGATGCACGTCGCGGACTTCGAATCCGGCGCGCTCACGCGACAAGCCGCCCGGCCCAAGGGCCGACAGACGGCGTTTGTGCGTGATCTCCGACAGCGGGTTGGTCTGATCCATGAACTGCGACAGCTGCGAGGAGCCGAAGAATTCGCGGATGGCCGCCATCACGGGCTTGGCGTTGACCAGGTCGTGCGGCATAGCCGTCGACATCTCCTGGTACACGCTCATCTTTTCCTTGATGGCGCGTTCCATGCGGACCAGGCCGATGCGGAACTGGTTCTCCATCAACTCGCCGACCGCGCGCACGCGCCGGTTGCCAAGGTGATCGATGTCGTCCACCGTGCCGATGTTCTTGCGCAGCTTCAGCAGGTAGCGGATCGTGGCGTAGAAATCGTCCGGATCCAGCGTGCGCTGCTCGAGACTGGTGGCGTCCTGGTTCTCAAACAGCTTGATGTTGAACTTCAGCCGGCCCACGCGCGAGAAGTCATACTTGCGCGGGTCGAAGAACATGCCCTGAAACAGTGCCGTCGCCGTATCGAGCGTCGGCGGGTCGCCCGGGCGCAGCTTGCGATAAATCTCGATCAGCGCTTCCTGCGGCGTCTTCACCGAATCGCGCTTCAGGGTCTGGCAGATCACCGTGCCCACGTCGTCGCGCTCGGGGAAGAACACGTTGATTTCCACCACGCCCGCGGCGTCGAGAATCTTGGGCAACTTGTCGGCCGTCAGCTCCGAGTTCGCCTCGAGCAGTACTTCGCCGGTGGTTGTGTCGACCACGTCGCTCGCCACCCACGCTCCCTCGAGATCGGTGACATCGACTTCGATTTCGCTGACCTTCGCCTTCTGAATTTCCTTCAGAACCGCCGCGTTGATCTTGCGGCCGGAATGCGCGATTTCGTCGCCCGACTTGTTCTTGATGCTGTGCGCCAGCTTCATACCCAGCAAGTTCGTGGGCTTTTCGCTCGCCGGATCCAGCGTCCAGAAGAGTTTCTTGTCTTTGATGGCCAGGCGATCGACCGTGTAGAACGTCTTCAAAATGTCGTCGCCGCCGCGCAGGCCGAGGGCGCGCAGGAAAATCGTGCCCAGGAATTTGCGCTTGCGGTCGATGCGGACATACAGCACGTTCTTCTGGTCGTACTCAAACTCGACCCACGATCCGCGGTAAGGAATGATCTTGCCGAGGAAGTAGGTGCGGTTGTTGGCCGTCTCGAAGAACACGCCCGGCGAACGGTGCAACTGGCTGACAATCACGCGCTCGGTGCCGTTGATGATGAACGTGCCGTTCTGCGTCATCAGCGGGACGTCGCCGAAGAAAACTTCCTGCTCCTTGATGTCGCGGATCGAACGGTTGCCGGTCTCAGCGTCCTTCTCGTAAATCGTCAGACGCATCGTGACCTTGAGCGGTGCGGAATACGTCATGCCGCGCTCTTCGCACTCGTTCACGTCGTACTTCAGCTGCAGGCCAACGGGGTCGCCGCACTTGTTGCAGAAATCGGGAGTGTTCGCGTTATAGGTGCCGCACTTCTGACACAGCACGTCGCCCGGATGAAACGGATCGGTGATGACCGTCGAGCCGCAATTCTTACAAGTGGTGCGCAGGTGATGCAGTCCCTTGAGGTGACCACATTTGCACTCCCAGTTGCCGATTGCGTAATCCACAAACTCGAGTTGTGATACGTTGCGGAAATCGGTGATCGGAAACACCGACTGGAAGACGGCCTGAAGTCCGGCGTCATCGCGCTCGCTGGGCAACCGGTCCATTTGCAGAAAGCGTTCGTAGGAGCGCTTCTGCACCTCGATCAGGTTCGGGATCTGGATGGTGGCTGGAATTTTGGAAAAATCAAAACGTTTACGGAAGGCAATCTTCTTCATTCAAGAAACTCCCAAAGTCAGCGCAGCCGTTGACTGCGCTAAAGAAACCGCGGAATGTTGGAGCGCGTTGCGCGCGCCGGGAAATTACCGATCGATGAACCTAGAAAGACAATAGGGCACCCACAGGGACAGGATTCCCCGAAGGCGCCATGGGCTGCGCGTTGCCATTCTGATTTGTTTCTTTCCGCGCCAGTTCTAAAGGCCTGTTTCCGTTCCGCCTGCATGCGGAACAGCCTGCCAACTCTGCCAACGGTCTGCGCTCTTTCCTGGGTTGCTGGAGCACAAGCCGTAATCACCTTGCGTGAAGCAGGGGTAGCGATGTTGTTTAGATGATAACATCACTCCCCCCGATTCAGCTAGTAGATCGTTCGCTGGCCCAAAACTTGCAAGAGGCCCGCAAGTAATTGAGCTGATTGAGGATCGAAGTCGCTGCCCGATACAACCACCCGCCGGACCCAGACCTGCCAACAAAGGACTGCGCCAGACGTAACCGAAAAAGCTGCAGCAGTGCGAGGCTTGGCTCTGTGCTGTCCCTAAGAAACTGAGCAGCAACTTGCGGAGGACCTCGCGAGTGCTGCTACTTCACTTCGACAGTCGCACCGGCCTCGGTGAACTTCTTCTTGATCGTCTCGGCTTCGTCCTTCGAGACGCCTTCCTTAATGCTCTTCGGCGCCCCGTCGACCAGATCCTTGGCTTCTTTCAGGCCGAGGCTGGTAACTTCACGAACCGCTTTGATGACGTTGATCTTGTTCGCGCCCACGTCCTTGAGAACCACGGTGAATTCCGTCTTCTCTTCCGCAGGTGCTGCCGCAGCAGCTCCCCCGCCGCCGGCAACCATCACCGGGGCAGCGGCCGCCGCCGAAACGCCAAGACGCTCTTCGAGCTTCTTCACCAACGCCGCTGCGTCCAGCAGCGACAAGCCTACGATCGATTCTTCCAACTGTTGCAGATCCGCCATGTTGTTCTCCAATTCTTGATGTATCAGTCGTTCGATTTCGCCATCGCCCGCCAGGTTTCCAGTGCGACCAGATCCGAGTCTCCACGCCAGACAACGCTCAGACTCGAACCGCGCAACCCCCGCGGGTGATAACGCAATCCCTTCATTTGGTAATTGGGAAATTGAGTAATTGAGAAATCTCTCTCCACCGCGACCGCCAGTGGATTTTCAATCACCCAATTACAAAATTACCCAATTACTCAATCTCTTAGGCTTCCTTAAACTTGTTTTCCTTCACGCCCTGATCGATCACAACCGCCAGGTTACGGCCAACCGCGTTCATCGCCGTCACCAGGCGCTGCGCCGGAGCGTTCAGGAGGTAAAGAAGCTTCGAATAAATCTCTTCCTTCGACGGCATGGTGGCCAGCGCTTCGATCTCTTTGATCGAGACCACGCGCCCTTCGACCACGCCCGCCTTGAAGCTGAACTCCGGATTGTCCTTGGCGTACTTCGCCAGCGCCTTGGCCAGCGCCACCGGGTCGCCTTCGGTGTACGCAATCGAAGTCACGCCGCTCAGGTTCTGCAGCGCTTCTTCGACCTTAGTGCCCTTCGACGCCCGCTCGGCCAGCGTGTTCTTCACCACGCGGTACTTCGCGCCGGTCGTACGCAGGGCCTTGCGGAGTTCGTAATCTTTTTCGACGGTAAGCTTGCTGTAGGTGGCCACGATCACGCTGGAAACATTCTTCAGCTCGCCACTCAGCTCTTCGACCTGCTCCATCTTTTTCGCTTTGCTGACTGCCATGTTCGTATCCCTTCAGAAGTCTCTAAAGTCTTGTCATCCTGAGGCGCCCGCTTTTGGCGTCGAAGGACCCAGGCGCGCCGCAAAGCGTCCGCGTTTATGCGGACGCAATGAGTGCGCGTTCGGCGCGCTTCCTCGCTAAGCCTTGGCCGCAGCCTCAACTGCGGTCGTATCAATCGAAATCCCGGGGCCCATCGTCGAGCTCAAGAAGCAGCCCTTGATGTACTTGCCCTTGGCAACCGACGGCTTCGCCTTGATCACGCTGGTGATCACCACTGTGGCGTTCTCAACCAGCTTGTCGGGCGTGAACGAAATCTTCCCGACCGGAACGTGAACAAGAGCGGTCTTGTCAGTGCGGAACTCAACTTTGCCGGCCTTCACTTCCTGCACAGCCTTGCCGACGTCGAAAGTCACGGTGCCAGTCTTCGGGTTCGGCATCAGCCCCTTGGGACCGAGCACCTTGCCCAGACGTCCTACCGACTTCATCACGTCGGGCGTCGCGATCAGAGCGTCGAAGTCAGTCCAGTTTTCTTTCTGGATCTTCTCGACCATATCTTCGCCGCCCACAAAATCCGCGCCCGCCGCTTCGGCTTCTTTCACCTTGTCGCCGGTGGCGATGACCAGAACTTTCTTCGACTTGCCGAGCCCGTGCGGCAGAACCACTGTTCCGCGCACCATCTGGTCCGCGTGCTTGGGATCGACGCCGAGACGCATGGTGACTTCCACGGTCTCATCGAATTTGGCGTATTTCACTTTCTGCAGAAGGGGAACCGCATCCTGCAGGGCATATGACTTTTCACCGACCGAGGCGCGAGCCTTGGTGATGTTCTTTCCGGCTTTCTTCATCAGTTTCTCCGTCTCCCACCGCTCAACATTGTTCCGAGGAGCCGTGGTGTATTCGACTACTAGCTGCGAGCCACGAGCTTTGAGCTACGAGCAGGCGCTAGCTACCTATAAAAGCTCTGTCATCCTGAGCGAAGCGAAGGACCTGTGCACTTCTTCCGCGCCCGAGGATCTGTACTGGCCGATCGCTACTAGCCACCAGCTATCAGCTAAACCACATCAATTCCCATCGACCGCGCCGTGCCCTTCACGCTGTTCACGGCCGCTTCCAGCGACGCAGCATTCAGATCCGGCATCTTCTGCTTCGCAATGTCTTCCACCTGCTTCAGCGTCACCTTGCCGACTTTATCTTTGTTCGGCGCGCCCGAGCCCTTCGCGATGCCCGCGGCCCGCTTCAGCAAGATCGACGCCGGCGGCGTCTTGGTAATAAAAGTAAACGAGCGATCGTTGTAGACGCTGATCACGACCGGAATGATCAGGCCTTCCAGTTCCTTCGCACCCGTGCGCGCGTTGAACTGCTTGCAGAATTCCATAATGTTGATCTGCGCCTGGCCAAGGGCCGGGCCGACCGGAGGAGCCGGAGTCGCCTTGCCTGCGGCGATCTGCAGCTTTACCGAACCTGTAACCTTTTTCGCCATACTCTCTTTTCCGTTCCAACCCCGGGTCTAGGATTTTCGGCCCGGCAACCTGGAACTCGCCTTTC
>Ga0207665_10001403_pt1 | contig 16204 bp, 19 predicted proteins | sample LARL112metaG_FD_184351 | JGI IMG/M metagenome (GOLD analysis project Ga0207665, IMG submission 184351) | Corn, switchgrass and miscanthus rhizosphere microbial communities from Kellogg Biological Station, Michigan, USA - LAR L11-2 metaG... | ecosystem: Host-associated > Plants > Roots >...
CGCCGCGATGGACGGCTATCTGCGCGCCCCGGAGGAGACCGCCGCGGTGCTGGCCGACGGCGGCTGGTTCCGGACCGGCGACCTCGCGTCCATCTCCGACGACGGCTACGTCAGCATCGTGGGGCGCAAGCGCGAGCTGATCCTGCGCGGCGGCTACTCGGTGGTGCCGGGCGAGGTGGAGGCCGCGCTGCTCGGCCACCCCGCGGTGGCGGAGGCGGCGGTGATCGGGGTGGCGCATCCGGAGCTCGGCGAGGAGGTGGCCGCCTTCGTGACGCTGCGGCCGGGGGCCCGCGCGGAAGCGCCGGAGCTGATCGCCTTCTGCCGCGAGCGGCTGGCCGGCTACAAGTATCCGCGGCGTGTGACGGTGGTGGACGAGATGCCGCGCAGCGCGACCGGCAAGATCCTCAAGGCGAAGCTGCGGTAGGGAGGCGAGCGGCGTGGAGGTGCTCCCCCCACGCCGCCCCTATGTGAACGCGCGGCGCTCGCCGCGCGGCTGGTTGGCGCTACTTCTTCGGCTGGTCGGGCGCCTTGGTGTCGGGAGCCTTCGCCGCCGAATCGCCCTCGCTCTTCTTGGCCGCCTTCTTCTTGGCGGTGTGCTTGGCCTTGCCGTCCTTCTTGTCCATCTTGTCCATCTGGGTGTCGCCCTTCGACGGCGCGGGCGTGGTGCTCGGGGCCGGCGTGGTGGGGGTCTGCGCGAGCGCCGGACCGGCCACCCCGAGGGCAAACACCGTCGCGGCCACGAGGGACATCACGTGATTCGTCTTCATGGAGAACTCCTCTCTCTTCATTGAGTGCTGGTTTGTGAGTTATTGGAACAGGTTCGTGAAGAAGCTCTTCACGCTGTGGCCGAACGATACGGCCCCTTCCTTGGTTCTGGTCCAGGCCGACTTCGCCTCGGGCTCCGCTGCCCGTCCCGCCTCCTTGATCCGGTCACCCGCGGTCTCCGCACCACCGACCACCGTCTTGCCGATACCCTTCGCGGTATCCTCGACGCCGCGCCCGATCTGCTTGGCGCCGCTCTCGACCTGCGCGGCGCCTTCCCGCGCCTTGGTGTCGTCCGCCGCGCGGGTCGGCGCCGCGGCTCCGAGCAGCGCCAGCAGTGCGACGAACGCGGTGAGCCGATTCTTCACTGCCCTCCTCATCCACCGTCCTCCTGTCTCGTGGGTGTAACTTTCTCACCCACGAGAAAGTTCACCGGCAACCCACATGCCAGTGGAGACGAGGTGCGGGCGACGCGAATCGCCCGTGTTTATGCCCCTTGGCGAGCGGGCGCGCGGAGGCCCGGGGAGGAATTACACGGCGGGCGTGTAAGGATTACCAGGAGAAGACGTGCGTGGGCGTCAGCTCGACGATGACCGAGTCGGACTCGCCGAGCGCGGCCTCGCGCGCGTACTGCGGATACTTTGCGTAGAGGCGGCGGCGCAGGGCGCGGAAGCGCGGCCCGCGCTCGATCACGCGCCCTCGACCCTGCACCATCACCCCGGTGATGTGCGACCAGTCGTCCGAGTAGAGATCGACGGTGAGGGCGAGCCGCGGGTTCGCGCGCACGTTGCGCACCTTGCGCCCGCGGCGGCCGGAGCCGAAGTAGATCTTCCCGCCCGCCACCACGTGGCAGACCGGAACCAGATGCGGCATCCCGTCGCCGACGGTGGCGACGCGCGCCACCCGCTCTCGCTCCAGCAGCTTCGCCTGGGCCTTCGTCAGTCGCATGTGTCGCCTCCGTGAAGCTGGAGTGTACTCCACGGGCGCCATTGACCCCCGGTGAAGCCTTGTTGTAGATTCCACCGCATGAAAAGCAAGGCATCGACCAAGAAGTCCAAGACGTCGTCCGCTCGCGCCAAGGCCAAGCCCCAGCCGAAGCCGGCGGCCCGGAAGGCGGCGGCCAAGGCCCCCGCGGCCCGGGCCACCGTCGCCGCGGCTCCCAAGGCTCAGGCCTACACCCCCAAGCCGATCGAGGGGATCGGCTGGGCGCCGTTCCGCTACAGCCGGTAGCTCCTCCCCCGCGCGCCCGGAGACCCGGGCGCGCCCGGGTTGGGCGCCGGCTCGCGCTCGGTGTCCTCCTCCTGCTGCCCCTGGCCGCCGGGTGCGCGGCGCTGGAGCGGCTGGGGCAGAACTGGTGGGAGCTTCGCCGGGACTCTTCCGGCCAGGCCCCCGACCCGGCCTCCACCCCGGACGCGGTCATCCAGATCTACGCGGCCCGCGCCGTCGGCTGGCGCGGGGTGATGGCGGTTCACACCTGGGTCACCCTCAAGCCCGCCGGGGCCCCCGCCTACACCCGCTACGAGGTCATGGGCTGGGGCGTCGGCAACGGGGCACCGGCCATCCGGGTGAACCGGACCGGGCCGGACAACTACTGGTTCGGCAGCCGGCCCGAGCTCCTGGTGGACCGGCGGGGCGAGGGGGTCGACGACCTGATCACCCGCGTCCAGACCGCCGTCGAGCGCTATCCCTACCCGGCCAGCTATCGCACCTGGCCCGGCCCCAACAGCAACACGTTCACCGCCTATGTCGGGCGGGCCGTCCCCGAGCTGCGGCTGGACCTGCCCGCCACCGCCATCGGCAAGGACTTCATCCCGGGCGGCCTGCCGGCGGCGATGACCCCGTCGGGCACCGGCGTCCAGCTCTCCCTCTTCGGCCTGCTGGGCGTGCTGGCCGGTGTGGAGGAGGGCCTCGAGCTGAACGTGCTGAGCCTCTCCTTTGGCGTGGACGTGATGCGCCCGGCGCTGAAGCTGCCGGTGGTGGGCCGGTTGGGCCTCAGCCAGCGGCCCGAGCCGCCAGTTCCCGGCCCCTGATCGCCACGCCACCGGCGGGGCCGGCGACCGATTTTTCGCCGGGGATCCGGGATCGGCGGGTTAGCTTGGCGGGCAATGAGACGCCGACGGATCCACTACCTGCCCCCGGGGCGCAAGCGGCCCCTCTGCAAGTCGCCCGGCACCGGCGTGTCCTCCGATCGCGCCGACACGACCTGTCCCCGGTGCCTGGCCCTGTCGCAACGGAGCGCGGGCGCCCGCCAGCCGATCCGGTTGTAGGCGCGGGCGGCCTCTCGCGCGCGGCTCAGCTCGCGACCGGAGCGCCCGGCCCTCGGGTGATCGTCTCCCAGCCGGTCTCGGCGAGCGGCCGCGCCCGCTCGCCGCGCGCTCGCGCGTTGACGTCGTTGGCGGTGCCCGCGATCACGCGGCCCATGATCCCCTGGGCGATGGCGGCGAGGCGGAACATCGCGAAGGCCAGGTAGAACTCCCAGTCGGGAATGCTCGAGCGGCCGGTGCGGCGGCAGTAGGTGGCGACGTACTCCGCCTCGGACGGCAGGCCCATCTCGGCGAGCGGCGCGCCCAGCACTCCGCCGAGCGTGCTCGGCCCCAGGCGATAGGGCATGCAGTTGTAGGCGAGGTCGGCGAGCGGGCTGCCGAGGGTGGAGAGCTCCCAGTCGAGCACCGCCACCACGCGCGGCTCGGTCGGGTGCAGGATCAGGTTGCCGGGACGGAAATCGCCGTGGACCACGGTGGGCGGCTCGTCGGCCGGCACGTGCGCGGGCAGCCAGGCGATGAGCTGCTCCATGGCCTCGATGCGCTCGGTCTCGGAGGCGCGGTACTGCACGGTCCAGCGGTGGATCTGCCGCGCGAAGTAGGATCCGGGGCGGCCGTAGTCGGCGAGGCCGGTCGCCGCGAGGTCCACCCGATGCAGATCGGCGAGCACCACGTTCATCGAGTCGTAGGCGCGCGTTCGCCCGGCCGGGCTCATCCCGGGCAGCAGCGGGTCCGCGACCACGCGCCCGCGCACCCACTCCATGATGAAGAACGCGGTGCCGATGACCGCGTCGTCCTCGCAGAGCGCGTAGGTGCGCGGCACCGGCACCCGGGTCGGCGCGAGCGCGGTCATGATGCGGTACTCGCGGTCCACCGCGTGCGCGGAGGGCAGCAGCTTGCCGGGCGGCTTGCGCCGCAGGACGTACTCGCCGCCCGGCGACGAGAGGCGGTAGGTCGGGTTCGACTGGCCACCCTGGAACTGGGAAACCGTGACCGGCCCCTCGAAGCCCTCGACGTGCCCGGCCATGTAGCGCTCGAGCGCGGCCACGTCGAAGCGGTGGGTCTCGCGCACCGGGATGGTGTCGGTGGTGGAGCTCACCTCGGCGGCGTTGCTCGCGGTGCGATCCGTGGTCATGGGCGGCGGGTTCAGATTATGCCGTAAGTTGGCCCTCGCGTCACTCCACCACGTGATCCGCCCGCAGCAGCAGCGACGGCGGGATCGTGAGCCCGAGCGAGCGGGCGGTCCGGAGGTTGATGACCAGCTCGAACGCGGTGGGCTCCTCGACCGGGAGGTCGGCCGGCCGCGCGCCCCGGAAGATCTTGTGCGCGAAGCCGGCCGCGCGGCGGTACATCTCGGGATAGTTCACCCCGTAGGCGACCAGCCCGCGCGCGAACTCGGTGGACGCGTACATCGCGGGCAGCCGGTACTTGGCCGCGAGATCGACGATCATCCACTGATTCGCCTGGGTGAGCGTGTCGAGCCCGACGATCATCGCGTCCACGCGCAGCCGGGCCGCGGTGGTGAACGCGGGCTCGAGGTCCTCGACCTTTCGCACGTCGAGCAGCAGGGGCTCGATGTCGATCGACCGGGCCGCCTTCTCGATCTCCCGCCACTGGGACGGGAGCGCGGGGTTGCTCATGTTGAGGAGGGCCGCGAGACGGGTCGCGCGCGGGACCAGCTCGCGCAGCAGCTGCACCCGCTTCGGGTAGATCTGGGTGACCGCCGCGCTCAGCCCGGTGACGTTTCCGCCCGGATGGGCGAGGCTGTCGACGAGGCGCTGGCCCACCGGGTCGCCGACGCCGATGATCACCACCGGAATCGCGCCCGCTCCGCTCTTGGCCGCGAGCGCTGCCGGCGTGCCTCTCGTCACGATGAGGTCCACCTTCAGGCGCGCCAGCTCGCTCACCAGCCCCGGGTAGCGCTGATCCTGGCCCTCGGCCGATCGGTACTCGATGACGTAGTGCTCGCCTTCGACGTAGCCCAGGTCGCGCAGTCCGTGCCGGAAGCTCTGCACGTTGACCGCGTTGACCGCGATCGAGGTCCGCTCGATCATGCCGATGCGAAAGAACCGGTCCGGCTGCTGGGCCCGGGCCGCGAGCGGGGCCAGGAGACCGGCGCCGACCAGCCCGCCGAGGAATGCCCGTCGGCTGACCGTCGCCGTCGACGCGCGCGCGAGATCCCGCTCGATCATGGCTCCCTCCTTTTCGCGATGATTGGCTGCCCGGCCCGGCGGCTGCCGCGGGGATCGAAGGCAAGCGCGGTGCCATCGGCGCTACGTCGAAAATGCACTCGGTTGCAGACCGTCGCCGAGTGGAGATTCGGGCAAAGCGGGTCGCATCGTGGGCGTTGTGCCCGAGCGGAGCCGGCCGCGCGCGCCGCGGCCGCGAGAGTGCGCTTACTGGGTGCCTGTGACGACGGGCCGCGGTGCTACACCGCGGGCGCGGAGGGCGCGTCGCGCGGCGGGAGCGGGTCGGCGCGATCGTGACGCTGGCGCCACGCGAGGGTGAAGGTCGTGATCAGCAGCAGCCCCATCGTCCCGCCCACCGCGCAGGCCCGCAGGACCCCCCAGCGCTCCGCGACCGTCCCCATGAAGAGCGAGCCGATCGGGGTCATGCCCGCGAAGACGAGCGCGTAGAGGCCCATGATGCGCCCGCGCAGCTCGTCCGGCACCGTGATCTGCACGGTCGTGTTACACGCGGTCATGAAGGTGATCTGGGCGAAGCCGAGCATCATCAGCACCGCGACGGCGAGCCCGAAGTGGTGCACGAAGGACAGGGCGATCAGCAGCACCGCCGCGGTCAGCGCGGGCACCACCACCGCCCAGAGCGGAGGGCGGCCCACCGAGAAGGTCGCCACCGCGAGCGCGCCGATGACCGCGCCCACCCCGAGGGAGGCCATCAGCAGGCCGAAGCCGTGCGCGCCCTCGTGGAGCACGTTGCGCGCGATCAGCGGCACCAGCACGTTCATGTTGACCACGAAGAGGCTCACCGAGAGGAGCAGGCCGAAGACGAGCGCGATGCGCGAGGTGCCGAGCGCGTAGCGCACGCCCTCCGCGATCTCCGCGCCCATGCCGAGCCCGCTCCGGGGCCGCGGCGCCCCCTCGGTGCGGATCGCGGCCAGCGCTGCGATGACCGCGAGGAAGCTCAGCCCGTTGAAGAGGAAGGCGGCCGCGGTGCCGTAGTGCGCGACCAACAGGCCCGCCGCGGCCGGGCCCACCACTCGCGCGCCGTTGAACACCGCCGAGTTGAGGGCGATGGCGTTCATCAGGTCGCCGCGGGGGACGAGGTGGGCGATGAAGGCCTGGCGCGCCGGCATGTCGAGGGTGTTGGCGAGCCCGTAGAGCGCGGCCAGCACCGCCACGTGCCAGAACTGCACGTGACCGCTCCAGACCAGGGCGGAGAGGGTGAAGGCCTGGATCATCAGCGCGGTCTGGGTGCCGATCAGCATGCGGCGCTTGTGCACGCGATCGCTGATCGCGCCGCCCAGGAACGAGAAGAGCAGGATCGGGCCGAACTGGAGCGTGCCGATGAGCCCGAGCCGGAACGGGGAGTTGGTCAGCTCGAGGACGAGCCACGACTGACCCACGCTCTGCATCCACGTGCCGATGAGGGAGACGAGCTGCCCGCTCCAGAACAGCCGGAAGTCGCGATGCCGGAGGGCGCGCACGCCCGCGGGAATGGCCATGGTCCGCCATATTGTGTCACGCGGCGGCGGCGCGACGACGAAGTGATGGCGACGCCGTGATTGACAGGTCTCCTGCCCCCGCCTACCGTAGTCACCGACCGAGGACTCGAGGCTCGGGCAGAAAGGAAGACCTGCAGCGATGATGCGCCGGAGCGACCGGATGGACCGACGCGCCTTCGTGGCACTCATCGCGGGGGGCCTCCTCTCCGCGCCGCTCGCCGCCGCGGCCCAGCCGGCGGGGAAGGGGCCACGCATGGGGTATCTCAGCAGCGGGCGCAGGCCCACGGCCCCCGATGATGTCTCGGCCGAATCGGTCAGGATCATCCGCGAGAGCCTGGGAGCCCTGGGCTACGTCGAAGGACAGAACCTGGGCGTCGAGTATCGTTTCGCGGAGGATCGAAGCGAGCGCCTGCCCGCTCTCGCCGCCGACCTGGTCGCCCTCCAGGTGGATCTCATCCTGGCGATCGGGCCGGCCTCCGTTCGAGCCGCGAAAGACGCGACGTCGACCATTCCCATCGCGGCGTTCGATTTCGAGAGCGATCCCGTCGGGGCCGGGTTCGCCGCCAGCCTTGCGAGGCCGGCGGGGAACATCACCGGGATCTTTCTCGATCAGGCCGAGCTGGTCGGGAAATGGCTCGACCTGATGAAGGAGGCCGTTCCCGGCCTCTCACGCGTAGCGGCCCTTCGGGAGGCGGGGGCCCCGATGCTTCAGGTGAGAGCGATCGAGACCAGCGCGCGGGCGCTGGGACTCAAGCTCCAGGAGCTCGAGGTGCGGGAGCCCCGCGAATTCGCAGGCGCCTTCGCGGCCGCGACGCGGGGCCACGCGCAGGCGATCGTGATCCTGTCGTCGCCGACCATTGCTCGAAGCGGCGCGCAGCTGTCGAGCCTCGCGATTGCGAGGCACCTGCCTACCATCTCCCTCTTTCGGGAAAACGTGACGGCGGGTTGTCTCATGGCGTATGGACCGAGCCTCACGACGGAGAGGCAGCACGTCGCGTCCATCGCCGCGAGGATCTTGAAGGGAATGAAGCCGGGCGATCTCCCGATCGAGCGACCGACCCGACTCGAGCTGGTCATCAACCTCAAGACCGCCAAGACCCTCGGCCTGACGATCCCGCCGTCGCTTCTCCAGCGGGCGGATCAGGTGATCGAGTAAGCGACGTGCCCCGGATGTCTCGCGTCCTTGTCGTCCCGTTCGGCGCGCTGCTGGGCGCGCTCGTGGTGATCGCGCTCCTCGCGCCGCCGGGGGCTCCCGCGCCGCGCAGCCTCGCCGGGGAGTTCCTCGTGGCGAGCGAGCGGCTCGAGAGCTCGCCCTTCGCCCGCACCGTCGTGTACGTCGTCCGGCACGACGCGGACGGCGCGTACGGCCTCGTGATCAACCGGCCCGGGCCCGAGCTGGCCCTCGCTCCCCTGCTCCGCCGGCTCGGCCTCGACGACCGCGGCGTCACCGCGCGCATCCGCACCCACGGGGGCGGGCCGGTGGAGGTCGGGCGCTGGGCGGTGCTGCACAGCGGGGAGTACGCGGTCACGGGCACCGAGCGGCTGGCTCCCGACGTCGCGCTCACCTCGGAGCCGGCGGTGCTCGCCGACATCGCGCACGGGACGGGGCCGCGCCGCTACCGGCTCCTGCTGGGCTACGCGGGCTGGCGTGGCGGGCAGCTCGAGGACGAGATCGACGCGGGAGCGTGGATCACGGTGCCCGCCGACCTCGACATCCTCTTCGACGACGACTACCCCACGAAGTGGGAGCGCGCCACCGCCCGCCGCCGCCTGTCCATCTAGCCGTCAGTAGGTGGGGGCGGGGACGCCGGCGATCGAGATGTTGAGGATCGCGGGGGCGCCCGCGCGCATGGCGCGGTCGAGCGCGGGCGCGAGGTCGGCGGCGCGCTCGACGTGCTCGCCGTGGGCGCCGAGGGCGGCGGCCATCTGGTCGTAGCGCGACGGGCGCAGCGCGCAGCCCACCGTGCGGTCGGCCCCGTAGTGCTGGATCTGCAGCTGGTGCTCCGCGTTCCAGCGCGCGTCGTTGCCGACGACGGTGACCACCGGCAGGCCGTAGCGCGCCGCAGTGTCGAGCTCGAAGGCGTGGAAGCCGAAGGTGCCGTCGCCCAGCGCGGCGATCACCGGGCGGTCGGGGTGCCGGAGTCGGGCCGCGATGGCCATCGGGATGGCCGCGCCGATGGCCCCGGCTATGCCGTTGATCAGCCGCGGCGCCGTCTCGACGCCGGCCTGGATCCACTGGCCGAACTCGCCGCCGTCGACGATCAGGATCGCGCCGCGATCGACGTGAGGCTGGAGCGCGGCGGCCACCCGCAGCGGGTGGAGTGGCGCCTGATCCGAGCCTCGCGCCGCCGCCCACCCCGCCGGCGTCGTCGCGCGCGCCCGGCGGACCTCGTCGCCCCACGCGCGATGCGACCACGGCCGGCCGTGCGCCGCCCGCGCGAGCTGGTCGGCCACCACCGCGGGATCGGCCGCAATCCCGAGCGTCGCGCCGCCGCGCAGCGACGCGGCGTCGGCGTCCACCTGGATCACGCCGCAGCCGGCGGCGTGGTGGGCCGGATCGGCGAAGCGCACCACGAAGTCCGGCTTCTTGCCCAGCAGCAGGAGCAGATCGGCCTCCTTGAGCAGGGGCGCGGCCAGGTGCAGCCACGGGTCGTTGAAGCCGCGCGGGCTCTCCATCGGGAGCGCGGGCACCCCGGTCGCCTCGACCAGGCGCTCGACCGCGGCGGCGCGGGGCCCGCGCGCCATCGCGGGCCCCAGCAGCACGAGCGGGCGCCGCGCCGCCCCGAGCAGCGCGAGCACGCGCTTCACGCTCTCGGCCGGCGCGGCCGCGGGCGCCTCGCGGGCCGATTCGCGCGCCGGCATCCCGTCGCCCACCTTGGCCTCGAGGAGATCGCCGGGCAGGCTCACGTGAACCGGTCCCGGGCGCCCGCTGCGCGCCAGCTCCAGCGCGGCGCCGATGTCCTCGCCGAGCCGGCCCGCGTCCTTGGCCATCCACGAGGCCTTGGCCACCGGGGCCGCCACCGCGGCCTGGTCGACCTCCTGGAAGCCGCCGCGGCCGAGCTGGCCGAGCGGGGCGTGCCCGCTCAGCAGCACCACCGGCGACTCGGCCATGAGCGCGGTGTAGAGCGCGGAGACCGCGTTGCAGTGGCCGGGCCCCGCGGTGACGAGGGCCACGCCCGGTTCCTCGGTGAGGCGACCCCACGCGTCCGCCATGTGCACCGCGGCCGCCTCGTGGCGCGTGTGCAGGATCGAGAGCCGGCGGCCGAGGGTCGCGTCGTAGAGCGACAGGATGTGGTTGCCGGAGAGCGAGAAGAGATGGCGGACGCCCGCGGCCTCGAGCGCCTCCACCACCAGGTGCGCCCCGGTCCGGGTCATGGGAGCCGGGGCGCCCTCACCGCACCCGGCCGCGCGCCGCGACCGGCCACACCACCTCGACCGCGCCCGCGCGCACCCCGTAGACCTCGTCCACCATGTTGGTGACCACGCAGCAGTGGTTCGGCACCACGCTCACTACCTCGCCGACCTTCGGCCGCTCCGCGCACGCCCCGAAGTCGACCACCGCGTGCTCCTCCGAGAGGTGCGCGACCTGCGCCTCCGGGTACTCCATCACGTGCCCGTAGCCCTTCATGTGGTAGAGGTCCGAGGTCAGCACCTTGCTCCCCGCGTCGAGCACCCCGCGGTCGTCGGTGGGCCGGCTGACCACGGTGGCGCGCACCCGCATCGCGCACTGATCCCACGTCGCGGTGCCGGTCGAGACCACCATCGCGTCGTTGTAGACGCACGTACCGGCGCGATGCTCGGTCAGCATCGGGAAGCGGTCGACGGTGGCCAGCGCGGGCGTGCCGCCGCCCGAGACCACCTCCACCGGCAGGCCCGCGCGCTCGAACAGGGGCAGCGCCCGCTCGAAGAACTCACGGGTGTCGGGATCGCGGTTCGGAAACGTCATGAGACCGCGGAAGCGGAGGCCGGGGCGCGCGGTGGCCTGTCGCGCGAGCGCGAGCGCCTCGTCGGGCGACTGCACGCCGGTGCGGCGGAAGCCGGTGTCGCACTCGATCAGGAACGGCAGGTCGTGCTGGGCGCGGCGCGCCGCCTCGGACAGCTCGCGCGCCACCACGTCGTTGTCGAGCACCACCGCGAGGCGCGGCACCCGGCGGGCCAGCGCCATCAGCCGCTCGGTCTTGGCCGGCCCCAGGATGTTGTAGGTCAGCAGCACGTCGTCGGCCACGCCCGCGTCCGCGAAGACCTCCACCTCCCCGAGCTTCTGGCAGGTGATGCCGACCGCGCCCGCCGCCATCTGCATCTTGCCGATGGCGGGGATCTTGTGGGTCTTGATGTGCGGGCGGTTGGCGATCCGGTGGCGGTCGAGGTGGGCCTGCACCCGGCGGATGTTGTCCTCCATCACGTCGAGGTGCACCGTGACGGCCGGGGTCTCGAGATCGGTGATCGCGGTCATGGAGCCTCCTCGCGGGCCGGACGCGGCGCTGCGGGCCCGGCTCCGTTCCCTTATACCAGAACCGGCTTGGCCGCGACGCGTCGGCGACGTAGACTCCGCCCATGCGGTCCGGGACGGCCGGCGTCCGGCTCACGGTGGCCGTGCTGGGCGTGATCGGCGCGCTCGCCGCGGCGCCCGTGGCGGCCCAGGAGAACTTCGAGATCCAGGTCTACGGGTCGGAGACGGTCGCTCCCGGCAGCACCATGGTCGAGCTGCATAGCAACGTGGCGGCGGTCGGCACGACCCGCACCGAGAACGACGTGCTCCGCACGCAGGGGGCCTTCCACGAGACCCTGGAGATCACCCAGGGCTGGACCTCGTGGATCGAGACCGGCTTCTACGTGTTCACCTCGATCCAGCCGGACACCACATGGGAATGGGTGGGCAGCCACATCCGACCGCGGGTGCGAGCGCCCGAGAGCTGGGAGCTCCCGGTCGGGCTGAGTCTCTCCGCCGAGATCGGGTACCAGCGACGGGCCTTCTCGCCGGACACGTGGACCGTCGAGCTGCGTCCGATCATCGACAAGCAGTGGTCGCGCTGGTACGTCGCGATCAACCCGACCTTCGAGCGGGCGATCGTGGGGGAGAACGTCGGGCAGGGCTTCGAGTTCTCCCCCGCCGCCAAGGTCAGCTACGGCGTCACGCCCAAGGTGGCGGTCGGCCTCGAGTACTACGGTGCGCTCGGACCGGTCACCCATCTCGCCCGCGGCCGCGATCAGCAGCACCAGATCTTCCCGGTGATCGATCTCGACCTGGGACCCCGCTGGGAGTTCAACGCGGGAATCGGGTTCGGGCTCACCCCGAGCACCGACCGGCTGATCATCAAGATGATCCTGGGCTATCGCTTCGAGTGGGACGGCGGGCGCAAGTAGGCCCGGGGCCTCTTTCGGCGGCCGGCTAGCGGCCGAGGCTCTTGCGCTTCCAGAGCTCCCACGGTCGACCCAGCGTGCCCGCGATCGACGCCTCCGCCCGCGCCGCCTCCTCCGGGCTCAGATAGGTCACCTTGCCGCCGCCGAGCGCGATCGCCTGCGCCTGCAGGCGGGCATTGACCTCGGTGTACACGCTGCGGAAGACCACCTGGGGCAGCGACGTCCCGACCGCCACCGCGCCGTGCCCACGCATCAGGACGACCGGCCGCGCGCCGAGGGCCTGGGCGAGCGAGCGGCCCAGCGCGGGCGTGCGCACCAGCATGTCGCTGTCGCCCGCCGCCGCGTGGATGTCCCACACCGGCACGCCGCCCGACAGGAACGCGCTCATGTGGTAGAGCGGGCGCAGGGGCGCCCCGGTCACTCCGAACGGGATCACCGAGGGCGAATGGCTGTGCACGATCGCCCGCACGTCGGGTCGCGCGCGGTAGATCTCCCCGTGGATGAACCGCTCCAGGTAGCTGGTGCGCCCGGCCGCCGCCACCGGCTCGCTGTCGAGGCCGTACTCGAGCACGTCGGCCGCGGTGACCAGCTCGGGCGCGATTGATCGCGACATCAGGAACCGGCTGGCGTCGCGGTCGTGCCGCGCGCTCACGTGGCCGTAGCCGTCGAGCACGCCCTGGTCGACGAGGATGTGATTGGCCGCGACCAGGTCCTCGAGCAGCTGCGGATCCGGCGGGCCCGCGGACGCGGACTGGGCCGCGCCGGATCGGGCCGCGGCGAGCCCGGCCCCGAGCGCGGCCACCGCGCCCGCCACGAAGCGCCGACGAGTCACCATGAGAGCCTCCTAGGGCGCGGAGACGGTCTGCCCGTTCCCGCTCGAGGTGACGGTGAACGAGTCGCCCTGCCGGGTGTAGACGTAGGCGGACCAGCCGGCGGGCGGCGTGGGAATGGAGCCCAGCACCGGGCCGCACGGCGTGCCGCCCACCGTGGTCTGGGTCACGAGGGCCTCGAGGGACTCGGGCAGCGCCCCGCAGGTGACGCGGTAGGTGTTCACCGCGGTGGCGATGGTCTGGGCGTCGGTGCGGGCCTTGGTGGTGCGCGCCAGCGGCAGGTCCTCGCGCACCCCCTTCTCCTCCCGCTCGCACGCGGCGAGCGAGAGCAGCAGCGCGAGCCCGATCGTCACCCGGCCGAGAGTCCTCATCCACCCGCCTTTCCCGCTCGAGAAAATCCGACGCGGCTCTCGAGTTGTGACAGAATCATACGCCGCTCGGGCGCGTCCGGCCAAGCGGGCGCGTGCGAGCGGAGCGGCGACCCCTCACCAAAGGAGATCACGATGAGCATCAAGCGGCACGGCGTCGGCCCCCGGCTCAGCCAGGCGGTCGTCCACGGCAACACGGTGTACCTGGCGGGCATCATCGCGGGCGATCCCTCCGCGGACGCCAAGGGCCAGACCGAGCAGATCCTCAAGAAGATCGACGAGCACCTCGCCGCGGTGGGCAGCCACAAGTCGAAGCTGCTCTCGGCCACGATCTACGTGGCCAACATGGGAATCTTCGGCGAGATGAACTCGGCGTGGGACGCGTGGATCGACCCGGCCAGCACCCCGGCCCGGGCCACCGTGGAGGCCCGGCTGGCCGCTCCCAAGTACCTCGTCGAGATCATGGCGGTCGCGGCGATCTGATGACCGGCCCGGCGGCCCGGCGGTTCGAGGGCAAGGTGGTGCTGATCACCGGCGCCGCCGGCGGCATCGGGCGCGCGGCCGCGGTGCGCTTCGCAACCGAGGGCGCGCGGCTCGGCCTCGTCGACCTCTCGCGCGAGGGGCTCCAGGCCACCCTCGACGCGGTCGAGAAGGCGGGCGGCGCGGGCCTGATCGTGGAGGCCGACGTCACCCGCTCGGCCGACGTGGCCCGCTACGCGGCCACGGTGGCGGAGCGCTGGGGCGGGGTGGACTGCTTCTTCAACAACGCGGGCGTGCTGGGCGCGGTGAAGGCCCTCGTGGACTACCCGGAGGAGACGTTCGACCGGGTGCTCGCGGTCAACGTGAAGGGGGTGTGGCTCGGCATCAAGACGGTGGCCCCACTGCTGCGGGCGCGGGGCGGCGGCGCCATCGTGAACACCGCGTCGATCGCGGGGCTGCGCGGCTCGCGCAACCTGGTGGCCTACACCGCGAGCAAGCACGCGGTGGTGGGGCTCACTCGCACCGCCGCGCTCGAGCTGGCCCCCGGCGGCATCCGGGTCAACGCGATCTGCCCGAGCCCGATCGACACCGCGATGGTGCGGGACCTCGAGACCGGGGCCAGCCCCGCCAACCCGGCCGCCTTCCACGAGCGCCTGGCCGCCACCATCCCGCTCCGGCGCTACGGCCAGCCGGAGGAGGTCGCCGCGCTGGTGACGTTCCTCTGCAGCGCGGACGCGGACTACCTCACCGGCGGGATCTACACGGTGGACGGCGGCGCGATGGCCTGAGGCGCGACGCCGGCGCCCGCGGCGGCGGTGTCGAGCTGCTGCAGCGCGGGCATCACTTCCCTGGCGAAGAAGCGCAGGTTGCGCTCCGCCTCGTCGGCGGGCATGCCCGCGTAGCCGAAGACGCCCACGTAGTGGCTGTTGCCGGTGCGGGCGTGGATGTCGAGGATCTTCTCGTAGCACTGCTCGGGCGTGCCCCACACCTGCAGGTTCATGAAGTAGTCGACCACCTTGTCGGTGCCGTACTGCTGGATCTTCTCCGCCATCTTGCCGTAGTACTCGTAGCCCTTGGTGTGGGCCAGGTGGTCGCCCTGGAACTGGTAGTGGTCGAGCACCGTCTGGTAGTAGCCGCCGATGTAGCGTCGCGCCATCGCCTCGGCGCGGTCGGCGCTCGCGTCGCAGAAGGTCCAGCCCGCCGAGATCGGCGGCGGCGCGTCCACCCCGTTGACGCGCCGGTAGACGTCGCGGTACGCGTCCAGCTCGCGTGCCACTTCCTTCCACGGCTTCTGGGGAATGATCAGGATGCCGACTCCCAGCTCGGCCATGATCGGGACCGACTCCGGCGAGACCGCCGCCGCGTAGGTGCGCCCGCGGAAGCTCTTGAACGGCGCCGGGCGGATGGCCGCGCGCGGCTGCTTGACGTAGACCCCGTCGTACTCGCAGTACCCGCTCTCCAGTCCGCGCAGCAGCATCTCGGCCGACTCCACGAACCGGGGGCGCGACTCGTCCATCGACAGGCGAAAGCCGTCGAACTCCACCTTTCCCGCGCCGCGGCCCAGCCCCAGGATCAGGCGACCGCCGGAGAGGTTGTCGAGCATCGACACTTCCTCGGCCACCCGCATCGGATCGTGCCACGGGAGCACCACGACCATGGAGCCGAGCTGGGCGTGGCGGGTGCGGCCGGCCATGTAGGAGAGGAACTGCAGGACGTCGGGGCACATCGTGTAGTCGGTGAAGTGGTGCTCGACGCCCCACACCGACTGGAACCCGAGCGGCTCGGCGAGCTCCGCCAGACGGAGCTCGTTCAGGTAGACGTCCCGATCGCTCTGGGCCTTGCCCGGGTTCTGGAAGACCGCGGCCATCCCGACGTGCATGCTGGGTTCCCCCTCGCCGGGATGGTACGCGAGGGGGAACCCGCCGGGCAACCCGGGGTCCCGCCGGGAAGCCTAGATGTCCCGCCGGGAAGTCTAGATGTCCCGCCGGGAAGCCTAAATCAGGCGACGCGCCGGAGCGGACGTGCGGGCCCCGGGGCCTCTTCGCCCCGGCGCACCACGAGCTCGTAGCCCCGCGGCACGCGGGCCATCAACACCGGCCAAACGTCCTCGAGCATCCACTCCCAGCCGGCGGGCACCGAGACCACCACCTGGCCCCGCGACCAGAGCGAACGCGGCGCCACCTGCACCGACACGAACGACTCGCCGCCCAGCTTGCGGTCCACGAGGGACTGCACGTACGCGCGGGTCGCGAGGGCGCGCGACTCGCTGCCGTCCCGCTGGACCCGCCAGGCCAGGGGGCCCACCACCAGGAGCAATCCGAGTACCGACGCCACGGCGATCTCTAGCATGGCTATCTCCTTCCAGGCATTGAGATGCGGACCGGGAGGTAGGAGATTCCGTGTGATTCCGACAGGGAAAGGTGGAATCCCTTGGCCGCACTGCGGCATCCAAAGGAC
>Ga0207665_10001406_pt1 | contig 16192 bp, 14 predicted proteins | sample LARL112metaG_FD_184351 | JGI IMG/M metagenome (GOLD analysis project Ga0207665, IMG submission 184351) | Corn, switchgrass and miscanthus rhizosphere microbial communities from Kellogg Biological Station, Michigan, USA - LAR L11-2 metaG... | ecosystem: Host-associated > Plants > Roots >...
ATCGCACACGACGAGGTGTTCGGGCCGGTCGCGGCGCTGATCCCGTTCGCCGACGAGGCGGAGGCGGTGCGGATCGCGAACGACTCCGACTACGGCCTCTCCGGCTCGATCTGGACCGGCGACGGCGCGCGCGCTTTTCGAGTCGCACGCGCGATCGACACCGGCGTCCTGTCGATCAACTCGAACTCGTCGGTGCGCGTCTCGACGCCGTTCGGCGGCTTCAAGCGGAGCGGCTTCGGCCGCGAGCTCGGCATGCACGGCCTCGCCGGCTACAGCGAGATCAAGAACGTGTTCTACTCGACGGAATGAAGCGCCTCGAGGGAAAGGTCTGCGTGATCACCGGCGCGGGCGGCGGGATGGGGGCCGATGCAGCCGTCCTCTTTGCGGAGGAGGGCGCGCAGGTCGCGGTCGCCGACGTCGACCGCGCCGCCGCGGAGAAGGTCGCGAGCGAGGTCGGCGGGCTCGCGGTGCAGGTGGACGTCTCGGACGAGGAGTCGGTGCAGCGGATGTACCTCGCCGCCGCCGAGCGGTTCGGCGGCATCGACGTCCTCTACAACAACGCGGGCATCTCCCCCGCCGACGACGCCTCGATCCTCGACACCGACCTCGAGGCGTGGGAGCGCGTGCAGGCGGTGAACACGCGCGGCGTCTACCTCTGCTGCAAGCACGGCATCCCCTATCTGCTCAGGCGGGAAGGCGGGTCCGTGATCAACGTCGCCTCCTTCGTCGCGCTCGTCGGCGCGGCCACCTCGCAGATCTCGTACACGGCCTCGAAGGGCGCCGTCCTCTCGTTGAGCAAGGAGCTCGGCGTCCAGTTCGCGCGGCAGGGCGTACGAGTCAACGCTCTGTGCCCCGGCCCGGTCGAGACGCCGCTGCTGCTCCGGATCTGGGGCGAGACGCCGGGCGCGGCCGAGCGTCGGCTCGTCCACCTGCCGATGGGCCGGATGGCGCAGCCGCGCGAGATCGTGAATGCGGCGCTGTTCCTCGCGAGCGACGAGTCGAGCTACGTGAACGCGGCGACGTTCGTCGTCGACGGCGGCCTGACCGCGGCGTACGTAACGCCCGAGTAGCCGACGCGATTTAAGAAACCCGTAATGGCCTGCTTACCCGCCCGCAATCCGGGCGGCCGATGCTTTTGCGCATCGGAGTCCCCGCCTCGGAAGGAGAACGGATGCACTCGAAGAGACTCGCCGCCGCCGTGGTGGGCGCAGCGGCGCTCGCCGCCGTCCCGGTCGTCTCTGCCGGGGAGATGCACCCGACGCTCGGCGCCCACCTGTCGGGCATGGGCGAGCACGGCAGCGTCAACCTCCAGTCGCATGCGGCCCAAAACCGGCTGTGCTGGAAATTCGAACTAAGCCTTATGCACCCGCTCGCCGCGACAGTCCGCGACAAGAGCGGGATGGTCGTCGCCCGCCTCGGCCACATGTACAGCGCGAAGGGCTGCGCGACGGTCCCGAAGAAGTCGCTCCGCCTCATCGAGTCGAAGCCCGGCCGCTACTGGGTCTGGGTCGCGACGAAGAGCCACCCAGGCGAGCTGCGCGGGAAACTGTTCGCCGGCATGGCTCACATGTAGATGGATCCCCCGCGCGCCAGCGACCATCGCAACCAGCCTCACCGCTTCGGGCGCGGGGTGTTCCTCGCGACGGTGGCGGGCGGCCTCACCTCCCTGTTCTGGGGCAAGACCGCCTGGGATCACGTCACCGGCGTCATCTCGCCGGTCGCTTCGACTCTCGCGCCGATCCTCCCCACGGGCGGCTGGCGCATCTACACGATCTCGGGCCACATGCCAGTGTTCGACCAGGCGACCTGGCGGCTGCAGATCGGCGGCCTCGTCGAGCAACCGACGTCGCTCGACTACGCAACGCTGCTACGGCTGCCGCGCGTCGAGCAGGTCTCGGACTTCCACTGCGTCACCGGCTGGTCGGTCAAGAACGTCCACTGGGGCGGCGTGCGCCTCCACGATGTTCTGGCGGCGGCCCGGCCGCTCGCTTCGGCTCACGCGCTCGAGTTCGTCTCGATGGAGCAACCGTATGTCGACTCCCTGACCCTCCAACAGGCTTCGCTGCAGGACGTGATGCTCGCGTACGAAATGGACGGTAAGCCGCTGCCGCGCGAGCACGGCGCGCCGGTGCGCCTTGTGATCCCGGAGATGTACGGGTACAAGAACGTCAAGTGGCTGCAGGGAATCAACCTCGTCCCGCAGGTAGAGCCCGGCTACTGGGAGCAGCTCGGCTACGACCAGGACGCCTGGGTGGGCAGGTCGAACGGGTACGGGACGTGAAAAAGGCCGGTTACGTGAAGCGCTTCTCGCCGGTAGAGCGGCTGCTGCACTGGGTCAACGCGCTCGGCTTCTTCTATCTGCTCGCGACCGGGCTAATCCTCTACCTGCCGCGACTGTCCGTGCTCGTCTCGCGCAGGCAGCTGATCCAGAGCATCCACTTCTGGGGCGGCGTCGGGTGGCTGGGAGCGCTCGCGCTGGTCCTGCTGCTCGGCGGGCGCCGCTTGCTCGCGACGGCGCGCGAGCTCGAGACCTACGACCAGGACGACCTGCGCTGGCTGCGTGGCCGCCGCGCCCCCCAGGGCAGGTTCAACGCAGGGCAGAAGGTGAACGCCGCCCTCACCGCCGCCTTCACCATCCTGTTCGGCGTCTCGGGGCTCCTGCTCTGGTTCGGCGAGCAGGACACGCGCTTCCGTTTCGCGAGCACGGTCATCCTCCACGACGGACTGATGTACGTCTCGCTCGTTCTCTTGGTCGGTCACCTCTACCTGGCGCTGATCCACCCGTCGACCCGCCACGCACTCCGGGGCATCACGCTCGGGGATGTGCGCGTCGAATGGGCGCGGCGGCACCACGCGAAGTGGACGCCGCCCGGCGACGACCGCATCGTGTCCTAAAGTCGGCTGCCGCCGGCGACGCGCGAGCTGAGGACGCGCTCCCAGAGCTCCTCGCCGCCGACGGCGAGGCAGCCGTCGACGACTGCGTCCTCGCCGAGCGCGCTCGGCCGCACTTCGGGTACGACCGGCGACAGCCGCGCGAGCTCCGCGCCGACCTCGTCGGCGAAGCCCGGCGCGCGCCCGATCCCGCCCCCGAGGACGATCAGCTCCGGGTCGACGACCGCCACGATCGAGGCGAGAGCGCGAGCAACGAGCGCGGCCTCGCCAGCCACGACCTCGCGTGCGACCTCGTCGCCGGCCGCGGCCGCGGCGAAGACGCTGCGGGCGCTGCGCGCACGGCCGCCGGCCCGACGGGCGGCCCGCACTACGGCGGCGGACGAAACAGCCGACTCGAGCGAGCCGCGCCGCTGCGCGTCGCGGGAGTCGAGCGGCCCGTCGGCTAGCGGCAGGAAGGCAATCTCACCCGCAGCGCCGTGCGCGCCGCGGTGGAGCTTGCCGTCGAGGACCAACCCCATCCCGATCCCCGTGCCGACCGAGACGAATGCGAAGGTCGACACGTTTCGTCCGTGGCCGTGGTCGCGCTCGGCGACCGTCGCGGCGTCGACGTCGTTCTCGATCGTTGTCTCCTCGCCGAGCAGCCGTCGCAGGTCCCGCAGGACGGCCGGCCGCTCCCAGCCCGGCAGGTTGGCCGCCATCCGGAGAGCCCGGCCGCCGGGCTCGACGACTCCTGGGCTGCCGACGACGATGTGGAGGAGCGGGCCGTCACGCGGGACGCCGCCCTCATGCAGCACCTCGGTCGCAAGCGCAGCGAGCTCGCGGACACGGCCGGTGCCGCTCGCCGAGTGCGCCCGCCTGGTCAGGCGCGTGCGGACCGTGCCGGCGAGGTCGGCGACGGCGCCCCGAACGAATTCCCGCCCGACATCGAGGCCGAGAACGAAGCCCGCATCGCTGCGGATCTCGTAGAGACGAGCGGTGCGGCCACGCACTCCGCCGCGTCGGCCGGCGGGTTGCACGAGCGCGGCGCGCTCGAGGCTGGCGAGCGCGAGCCCGACGGTCGGCTTCGAAAGTCCGGAGGCACCGGCCAGCTCGGTCCGCGAGACAGGCCCGTTCCCACGCATTCGCTCGAGCAGCAGTTGCTCGTTGAGCGTCCTGATCAGTCCCGGCCGCGCGGCGGCTCTCGTGTGGGGTCTCGCTGTCACCAGCTTGTCACGGCGATAAAGATAGGTTAGTTTCCTAACTCATGAAAGGTCACGCCCCGGGGGGTTTCGGCGGACCGCGCACCGTGATCACGGCCGCACGACGGCCAAGGAGGGATCAGAGATGAGACGAGCGCTTCTCGTCCTGCTGCTCGCGGGAGTCGCCGCGACCGTCTGGACGGCTGTGGGAAGCGGCGCCGGCGCACACAGGTCGGCCGCCGCACACAGGTCGGCCGGCGGCACGTCGGTCACGATCTCGAATGAGCAAGGCGCAACGTGGACCTGCGGTTACAACCCCTTCAATGCGAGCCTGATCGACTGGTCGTTCGGCCCGATCTACGAATCGCTCGTCTTCGTTGACGAGCTGAAGAGCGGCGCGGCGACGCCGTGGCTCGCCTCGAAGTACGCCTGGTCGAACCACAACAAGACGATCACGTTCACGATCCGTCCGGGGGTGAAGTGGTCGGACGGCAAACCGCTGACGGCGGCGGACGTCCTCTACACCTTCCAGCTGATCAAGAAGTACAAGGCGCTAGACCTCCAGGCCGTGTGGGCGGTGCTGAAGAGCGTCACCCGCAACGGCAGCAAGGTCACCTTCAAGTTCAAGACCGCGGCGGTGCCGTACTTCTACTACGTCGCCGGCCAGACGCCGATCGTGCCCCAACACATCTGGAAGTCGGTCAAGAACCCGGTCACGTACAAGGACTCGCATCCGGTTGGGAGCGGTCCGTTCAAGTTCGCCTCGTGCTCGCCGCAGGTGATGAAGTACGTGAAGAACGGCCACTACTGGCAGCACGGCCTGCCCAAGATCGACACGGTCTACTACCCGGCGTACACGTCGAACGACCCGGCGAACCAGGATCTCGCCAGCGGCGCCGCCCAGTGGGGCAGCCAGTTCATCCCGAGCATCGACCGCTTCTACCTCTCGAAGAGCAAGGACAACCACTACTGGTTCCCGCCGGTCTCGAACGTCTCGGTCTTCATCAACCTCAAGAACCCGATCCTCAAGGACGTCGCGATCCGCCGTGCGATGGCCTATGCGATCGACCGGTCACGCGTCTCTCAGATCGGGGAGTACGGCTACGAGCCGGCCGCGAACCAGACCGGGATCGTGACGCCAACGTTCAAGAGCTGGCTGAACAAGGGCCTGGCGAAGAAGTTCTCGTACAACCCGACGAAGGCGAAGCAGATCCTCACGAAGGCCGGCTACAAGATGAAGGGCGGTGTCTTCCAGACGAAGAACGGGAAGTCGCTCTCGTTCACGATGATCAATATCGGCGGCTACTCCGACTGGGTCGCCTCCGCGCAAATCGTCCAGCAGGAGCTGAAGGCGGTCGGAATCAAGGTCACGGCTTCGAACCTCTCGAGCACGACCTTTGACGCGGACGCTTATGCCGGCAAGTTCGATCTCATGTACAGCGGCAACGAGGCGGGTGGGCCGGCGCCGTACTACGAGCTGCGCCAGGAGCTCTACTCGAAGAACTCCGCGCCGATCGGCAAGACGGCGTCCTCGAACTGGGAGCGCTACTACAACAAGAAGGTCGACAGCCTGATCGAGGCCTACGCCGCCACGACGAGCTCGGCGAAGCAGCACTCGATCGTCGACCAGCTCCAGGCCGCCATGGTGCGGGACGTCCCGATCATCCCCATTACCGAGGGAGTCGACTGGTACCAGTACAACACGAAGTCAATCGCGGGCTGGGTGACGCAGAAGAACCCGTTCGCCAAGCCTGCCGCCTACGAGGTGCCCGACTGGGGCGTCATGCTTCTCCACTTGAGGCCCAAGGGGTGACCGCCTGAGCGAAACTTCCCGGACATGAGGCGCGGGACATGAGGTTCGTCCTCAGAAGGCTCGGATTCTTCGTGATCACGCTCTGGGCGGCGATCACGCTGAACTTCCTGATCCCTCGCCTCATGCCGGGCAACCCGGCGCAAGCGATGATGGGCCAGTACCGAGGCCGCATCAACCCGCAGGCGATCCACGCGCTCGAGATCGCGTTCGGCGTCAACAACCACCAGTCTCTGCTGAGCTCGTACTTCACGTACCTCGGCAACGTCTTCCGCGGGCGGTTCGGGATTTCGCTCACCTTCTTCCCCGACCAGGTGACCCACGAGGTTCTGCAGGCGCTGCCCTGGACGCTGGCTCTCGTCGGCGTGACGACAATCCTCGCTTTCGCGCTCGGGACGCTGATCGGGCTGCTAGCCGCCTGGCGGCGAGGCGGAACGCTCGACAGCCTCATGCCACCGATCTTCGTGATCACGTCGTCGTTCCCGTATTTCTGGCTGGCAATGCTCGCGATCTGGCTCTTCTCGATCAGGTTCCACTGGCTGCCGTCGAGCAACGGCTACAGCATCACGGACAACGTCGGCTGGACGTGGACGTTCGCGTACGACGCGTTCAAGCACGCGCTCCTGCCGGCGATGACGATCCTCGTCACGTCGATCGGCGCCTGGATCCTCACCATGCGCAACAACACGATCACCGTCCTCACCGAGGACTACGTCCGGATGGCGCGGGCAAAAGGCCTCCGCCCCTGGCGAATCATGTGGACGTATGCGGGCCGGAACGCGATCCTGCCGAATCTCACCGGATTTGCGATGTCGCTCGGCTTCGTCGTCGCCGGGGCGATCCTCGTCGAGTTCGTGTTCAACTACCCCGGGGTCGGTTGGATGTTCCTGCACTCGGTCGAGAGCGAGGACTACGCGCTGATGCAGGGCCTGTTCCTGCTGATCACCGTCACCGTGCTCACGGCGATCCTCGCCGCCGACGTCGCGACCGTGATCCTCGATCCCCGCACCCGGGATGAGAGATGAGTGCGCCGTCGATCGGAGCGACCGACCACCTCGCGACCCCACCCGTCGGCCCGGCGCCGATGGTCGCGGAGGTACGGCAGGGCCGCTGGGGCGATCTCTGGCGTGCGATCAGACGGAACAAGAAGGCGGTTGCGGGAGCCGTCATCCTCCTGGTCTTCACCGTCATCGCGATCTTCCCCGGCCAGATCGCCCCGTACGACGGGCAGGCGATGATCTTTGAGCCGGCGCTGCCGCCGTCCTGGCATCACCTGCTCGGCACGACGGCCCAGGGCCAGGACATCTTCTCGCAACTGATCTGGGGCACGCGGCTCTCGCTCGTGATCGCGCTCGCCGTCGGCGCGCTCGCCACCGTGCTCGCCGTCCTCGTGGGCGTTTCGGCGGGCTATATCGGCGGGGGCACCGACGGGTTCCTGTCGCTCGTCACCGACGTGATCCTCGTGCTGCCGATCTTCCCGCTCATCATCGTTATCGCCGCGTACGAGAAGAACGCAGGCCTGCTCACGCTCGTCGTCGTGCTCGGCGTTCTGGGTTGGTCGTACGGCGCCAGGCAGCTCCGCTCACAGACGCTGTCGTTGCGGCGGCGCGACTTCCTCGAGTCGGCCCGCGTGCGCGGCGAGCGGAAGTCGTACGTGATCCTGTTCGAGATCCTGCCGACGATGACGTCGCTCATCCTGGCGACGTTCCTCGGTGCTGCCATCTACGCCGTGCTGACCGCGGCGGGGCTGCAGTTCATCGGGCTGGGCGACCCGAACAGCCAGAGCTGGGGAACGATGCTCTACTGGGCGCAGAACAGCGAGGCGCTATTCGCGGGGATGGCGTGGTGGGCGATCGCTCCGGGCCTCTGCATCGCGCTCCTCGGTGCCTCATTCGCGCTGCTCAACTATGCCTTCGACGAGATCAGCAGCCCCGCGCTGCGCGTGCGCAAACTCGAGCGCTCCCGGTTTCCGAGGGCTGAGCCTCCGCCTCCGGAACCTGCCGGCGCCAACGATGAGTCGGTGTTGAAGGTCCAGGACCTCACCGTCGCCTACGCGACCGATGCGAGCCCGGTGGTCGCCGTCGATCACGTCAGCTTCGATCTCGCCCGAGGCGAGTTTCTCGCGATCGTCGGCGAGTCGGGCTGCGGGAAGTCCACGCTGCTCTATGCGATCGCGCGTCTGCTCGGTTCGCCGCTGCCCGGAGAGATCGTCGGCGGGCGCGTCCTCTTCCAGGGCCGCGACCTCGTTCTGCTCGAGGCGAAGGAGCTGCGCCGCGTCCGCTGGCGCGACATCTCGGTCGTGATGCAGAGCGCGATGAACGCACTCAACCCGGTACTCACCGTCGCCGACCAGATGCGGGACGCGTGCGAGGCCCACTCGGACATGTCGAAGCGCGAGATCGAGGAGCGTTCGCGCGAGGTGCTGCGGCTTGTTTCGATCGACCCTGTCCACCTGCACAGCTACCCGCACCAGCTCTCCGGCGGGATGCGGCAGCGGGCCATGATCGCGATGGCGCTCCTGTTCACGCCGGACCTCGTGATCATGGACGAGCCGACCTCTGCACTCGACGTCGTCGCTCAGCGGTCGCTCATGGTGCAGATCAAGGAGCTGCAGGAGCGGCTCGGCTTCGCGGTCATCTTCGTCACGCACGACATGTCGCTCGTGAGCCACTTCTCGGACCGGCTGCTCGTCATGTACGCCGGCCAGGTCGCCGAGCTGTCCGAGACGCGGGACCTGTTCGATCGCCCGCTCCACCCCTACTCGCAGGGCCTGCTCGGCGCCTTTCCCTCGATCCGCGGGCCGAAGGTGCAGCTGCTCGGGATCCCGGGCTCGCCGCCCGACCTCGCCCGTCCCCCGGCCGGCTGCCGCTTCGCGCCGCGCTGCCCGCACGCCGACGCGGGTTGTGTCGAGGCCGAGGTGCCGTTGTTCGGCGTGAACGGCAGCCTCGTCCGCTGCGTCAAGCACGAGACCGTCGCATGACCGAGGAACTGCTCCGCACCGAAGGATTGACGCGGCACTTCCGCGTCGGGAAGCTCACGTCCCGGCAGACGCTGCATGCGGTCGACGACGTCGACCTGACGATCGGGCGCGCCGAGATCGTCGCGCTGGTGGGCGAGAGCGGCAGCGGCAAGAGCACGATCGCGCGCATGCTCGCGCGTGTCTACACGCCCACGAGCGGCGACATCTGGTTCGAAGGAAAGCCGCTGAGCCGGCTGCGCGGCCGCAAGGGCAGGCTCGCCTATAGCGCCGACGTCCCGATGGTCTTCCAGGATCCGTACAGCTCGATCAACCCCGCGTACCGGATCTCGCACGGGATCCTCCGCGGGATGAAACTCCACCGTGGCGACCTCTCCCAGAAGCAGCGTGGGGCCGAGCTGAACCGCGTGCTCGAGTCAGTCGGACTGACACCGGTCGCCGACACACAGAGGCGTTTTCCATACGAGCTGAGCGGCGGTCAGCGCCAGCGGGTCGGGTTCGCGCAGGCGCTCGCGCTGCGGCCCAAGCTCATCGTCGCGGACGAGCCGGTCTCGATGCTCGACGTCTCGATCCGCGTCGGCGTCCTCAACCTGATGGGAGAGCTACGCGAGCGCGAGGGCGTCTCGTTCCTCTACATCACGCACGACGTCGCGAGCGCCCGCTACCTGGCGGACCGCGTCCTCGTCATGTATGCCGGGCACCTCGTCGAGGAGGGTGCGACCGAGGAGGTGCTCCAGAGGCCGAAGCATCCGTACACGCAACTGCTGCTTGCGGCAGTGCCGGATCCTCGCGCCGAGCTTGGTCTCGCCGACGCGCGCGACGTGGGAGAGCCGCCGAAGGTCGTCGACCCGAAGCCGGGGTGCCGCTTCCGGCCGCGCTGCCCGCTCGCAATCGCGAAGTGCGAGACCGTGACGCCGTTGCTACGGGAGCTGGGCGACGGACGCCGCGTCGCCTGCCACGTCGCCGACTGAAAACGTCGCGCGGTCGAGCTCCTCACGGGCACGGGCCTGCGCGTCCCGTCCCGCGCCGAGCCGGTCGAGCGCCACGAGCGCGGCGCCGACGACCGGCCGCGACCGCGCCACCTGCATCGACAGCCGCGGCCCGACCTCGCTCAGGCCGGCCTCGATCCCGGCGAGCAGCCGCCGGTTACCCGCCTGGAGCAGCCCGCCGCCGAGAACCACGTCGACCTCCACGTCGGTGAGTTCGAGCCGGGTGACAGCGGCGCGGACGAAGGCCACGCATTCGGCCCCGAGCCGGTCGACGATCTCGCCGGCCACCGCATCCGTCTCGGCCGCACGGAAGACGAGCGGCGGAAGCTCGCCGAGCCGGTTCCAGTCGATCGCGCGAGCTTGAACGGCACGGGCGAGCTCGACGACGTTCGCGAAGCCGAAATGCTGGGGCACGAGCCGCTCAAGCTCCGTCTTCGGACCTCGTCCGTCGTCGCTGCGGGCGGCCGCCGAGACGGCGGCGAGACCGACATCGCCGGCGCCGCCCCAATCGCCGCTCACCGCGCCGAGCGAAGCGAACCGCGCGTGACGTCCGTCAGGCGCGACGCCGACGCAATTGATTCCCCAGCCGCACGTCACCGCGACGCCCCAGCCGCGCTCGCTTCCCGCCCGGAGGACGGCATAGGTGTCGTTTCCGACCACGACCTCCGGCGCCCAGCCGCGGCGGGCGGCCTCCGCCTGGTAGGCGTCCTCCTCGTCCGGGAAGTCGAGACCCGCGATCAAGAGGACGGCGAGATCGGCCGGGGCGCCGACCTTCGCGGCAAGCGCGTCGAGCACATCCGCGCTCGCCTCGACCCCGATGTTCTGCGGCAGGCTCAGCGGCCCGCGAGCGAATCCGAGTAGCGCGCCGTCTTCCCCGAGGAGCGCGGCGTCGGTCTTCGATCCGCCCCCGTCGACGGCAAAGGCGGTCTTCAGTGGACCGCCTCGGCCATGAGCCGGTCGAGCAGGCCGTCGACGAGCTCGACCTGGCCGATCAACGGGTGGGCAAGCAATGCTTTCCGCGCGTCGACCGGATCGCGCGTGAGCGCGGCGCGAACGGTCAGCCGCTCGTAGGCGGCAACGTGCTGTACGAGCCCGAGCAGCTCCGGCGCGAGCGGCGGCTGGGGCAGCGGCTCGGGGCCGTCGCGGCCGACTCGAGCGGGCACCTCGACGACGTCGTCGGTGGCAAGGCCGGCCACCGTCGAGCCGTTGCGGATGTCCACCTCGTGCACGGCGCGGTCGCCCGTCGACAGCGACGTGATCAGGCCGAGAGCCGCCTCGCTGTAGTAGGCGCCACCACGCTTCATGAGGAGGTCGGGCCGCTCGTTGACGCTCGGGTCGCGGTAGCGGTCGAGCAGGCCGCGCTCGATCTCCTGCACGACTGCGGCGCGAGGCTCGCCGTCCAGCTGCTCGCGGAGCACGGCGTCGTGGGCGTAGAAATAGCGGAGGTAGTAGGACGGGACGGCGCCGAGCTCGTCCAGCAGCCGCCGCGGCAGCTCGATGTCCTCGGCGAGCTCATCTCCGTGCGCCGCCAGCAGGCTCGGAAGGACGTCCTGCCCGTCGAGCAGCACCCGCCGCACCCAGGTCAGATGATTCAAGCCGACCTGGTCGACGACCACGCGGCCGGGCTCGACGCCGAGCCAGCCGGCGAAGCGCCGCTGAAAGCCGATCGCGACGTTGCACAGGCCGACCGCTCGATGGCCCTCGTCGAGCAGCGCGCGTGCCACGATCCCGACCGGGTTCGTGAAGTCGACGATCCAGGCGTCCGGCGCCGCAAGCATGCGCACGCGCTCGGCGATCTCGAGCACGACCGGAACGGTCCGCATCGCCTTTGCGAAGCCCCCGGCCCCTGTCGTCTCCTGCCCGATGCAACTGCACGCGAGCGGCGCCGTCTCGTCGCGCAGCCGCGCCTCCTGGCCGCCGACACGGATCTGGATCAGAACGTAGTCCGCGCCCTCTACCGCGCTGTCGAGGTCGCCGGTCACCTCGAGGCTGCCGTCGAAGCCCTGCCGCGTGAGCATCCGCGCAGCCATGCCGCCCACGACCTCACGCCGCTCGGGATCGACGTCCTCCAGCACGAGCTCGTCGACGTCGAGGCGGGTGAGACCGGAGACGAGCTCCGGCGTGTAGGTGGAGCCCCCGCCGACGACTGCGATCTTCATCGCTTCTCGTTAATCTTACTTACGAGGTGACGGAGACCAAGGCCGTCCCGGCGCTACTGCGGGCGCTGAACGAGAGAACGATCCTGGAGGCGGTCCGCGCCTCCGGACCGGTTTCGCGCGCCGAGCTGGCGCGTCGAACCGGCATCTCGAGGCCCACCGTGTCGCTCGTGCTGCGCGCGCTCCTCGAGGATGGGCTCGTCCGGGAGACCACGCTCGACCCCGGACGCCCACATTACGGAGCGGTCTACTACGAGGCCGAGCCGGAAGCGGCTCTCGTCCTCGGAGTCGACTTCGGCTCGCGCTCCGTGCGGACGGCGCTCTGCGACCTCGCCGGCGAGGTACGCGCGCGGGAGGAGATCCGGAGCCGCGGCTCGGTAGAGGAGCGGATCGCCGCGCTGGAAAGCACCTGCCGCTCGCTGCTGCGCACGAGCAAGCTCGACCCGGACTTGCTCGAACGCGCAGTCGTCGCCGTCCCGGCCGTCGTCTCGCCCGCGGACGGAAGCGTCTCCGCCCCTGACCTGGCCGGGCTCGGGGCGTCCGATCTGACCGAGCAGCTGGAGCGTGCGGTGGGCGCACCGGTGACGCTCGAGAACGACGTCAACCTTGCGGCCCTCGGCGAGCAGCGGCACGGCGTCGCGCAGGGCGTGGACGACTTCGCGTTCCTGCTCGTCGGAGCGGGACTCGGCGCAGCCGTCGTGCTCGGCGGAAAGCTTCACCGCGGCCACACCGGAGCCGCGGGCGAGCTCGACGCAGTCCGCAACGGCCGGCCCGACGACGTCGATCCGTGCGCGGCGGCGATCTCCCAGCGGGCTGCAGAGCTCGCGGCCGGAAGAAAAACCGCGCTCGAGCCGCCGTTCGAGATGCGGGAGCTGTTCGCAGCCGCCCGCGACGGCGACGCCGTGGCAGCGGAGATCGTGGACGAGATCGCCCATCGGATCGCGCTCCACGTTCTGCCGCTCGCGGCCACCCTCGACCTCCCTCTCGTCGTCCTCGGCGGCAGTGTCGGTGCCAACTCCGAGCTGCTCGAGCCGGTCCGCCGCCGGCTGGTGGAATGGCTGCCCGCTCCGCCGAGAGTCGAGGTCTCGCCGCTCGGCGAGTCCGCCGTGCTCGAGGGCGCGGTCGCGGCAGGAGCCGATGCGGCGCTCGAGCGAGTGTTCGAGCGCCGTGCGCGCGCCTAGACGGACGCGATGGCTGCGGACTCTTTGGTGAGCAGCTCGACGACCTCGGCACGGGTCGCCACTCCGAGCTTGCGCTCGACAGAGCCGAGGTGGCGGCGCACGGTGACCGGCGCGACGCCCAGCTCGAGCGCGATCTCGGAGGTGGTCGACGCCCGCAGCAGGAGCTCGACGACCTCCCACTCGCGCGCCGTGAGCGCGATGCGCCCCCTCCCCTCCAGGACCACGGAGCGCCTTTGCTCGCGGGTCCGCAGCTCCTCGAGCAGCCGCGACACGAACCGGCGCGGCACGGCCGGCTCGCCCCGCAGGGCGCCACGTACCACGTACGGGAGGCGCGCCGGGTCGAGGTTCTGCGTCAGATAGCCGCTCGCGCCGGCTCGGACGGCGGCGAGGAACTCCTCCTCGTCGAGCCGGCTCGTCAGCAGGATCACGACGGCCGATGGGACGCGAGACGCAATCTCGCTCACGACGCGGAGTCGCTGGGCCGACGTATCGAGCCCGAGGAAACAAACATCGGGACGCTCGCGTACGGCCGTGTCCACGGCCGAGTCGGCGTCGGCGACCTCGGTGCAACGTGCCTCGCCCTCGAGTGCAAGCCGCAGCCCGACGCGTGTCGGCAGGCGCTCAGCGGCAATCAGTACGTGCGTTCGTTGTGCCGGGGCCAGGGCGGTCACAGCCCGGCGGCCTCGGGATCGACCGGCTCTCTGTCTAGGATTCGCCCATGAAGGTCCTCATCGCCGACGACCACCGGCTGATCGTAGAGGGTGTGAAGCGCGCGCTCGAAGAGGCGCCGGACTTCGAGGTGGTCGGAGAATGCTCCTCCGGCTCCCAGGTGCTGCCGGCAGTCGGCCGCACCAACCCGGACATCGTCCTTCTCGACCTCCGGATGCCGGGCGCTGACGGGCTCGCCTGCCTGAGCCGCATCCGCAAGCAGTACCCCGAGGTGAAGGTCGTCGTGCTCTCCGTCTCCACCGACGAGAACGTGATCCAGACCGTGCTCAAGCGCGGCGCCAGCGCCTTCATCGTCAAGAGCATCAACCCGATCGACCTGCCTTCCGCACTCCGCCAGGCGGTCGACGGCACCGTCTACAGCGCGATCGGCCTGCCGGATCCCGGCGATAGCGCTGCGCGCGCGGCCGGGCTCACCGAGCGCGAGACCGCGATCCTCTCCGCTCTCGCACGCGGGCTCTCGAACGAGGCGATCGGCAAGGAGCTGTGGGTGGCGGAACAGACGGTCAAGTTCCACCTCACGAACATCTATCGCAAGCTCGGCGTGTCGAACCGCACGGAGGCTGCCCGCCTCGCGTACCAGAACGGGCTCGTGGAGAGCCCGATCGACGACCGCTGACGCCGAGTCGCAGCCGACCCCTGTGAAACCGGAGGGGGCGTGGAAGGTTCTCTTCCGCGCCCCCTCCAGGGTCTTGCTCACCCGGTCACCGGCGGAGTGAAGACGTTGGTCACGCCCACCCGCTTGGTGTTGCACCTCTTGCTGGCGATCGGGCTGAAGATGAGGATCCCGGCCTTCTTCATCTTCACTTGCTGGACGATGACGCCCTTGCTGTTCGAGGGCTTGGTGCGGATGTCGACCTTCGGACCCTTGATCCGCACGCGCACTCCCTGGACCGCCTTCTTGTCCTGGGTCACGTGGATCGTCAGCTTCGTGTTGCGGCCGACGAACAGCTGCTTCGGAGTCACCCTGCTGACCGCGACGCAGAACACCGGCGGCGTGATGACACCGACGGTCTGAACGGTGGCCGTCGCAGAGTTGTTGCCCGTGTTCGTCTCCGGCCTGCTGCCGGCGACGGTCACGGCGTTCGTCTGCGCACCCACCGTGCTCGGCGTGGTGACCAGGGTGATCGTCACTGACGCCCCCGCAGCCATCGTGCCGATGTTGCAGTTCAGGATCGCCCCACCGGTGCAGGTGCCCTGGGTAGACGTCGCCGAGACGAACGTATTGCCGGCCGGCATCGGATCGGCGATCGTCACGCCGGTCGCTGCGCTCGGCCCGTTGTTGGTCACCACGATCGTCCAGGTGATGTTGCCGTCACCGAGGGTCTGCGTGGCCGGCGAGCCGGCCTTCGTGACCGTGAGGTCGACCAGAGCCTGGACACAGGTCGACGCGCTCGACTGATCGGAACCGTCGTTCGTGGCGGTCACGTCGCCCGTGTTGTTGACCACGCCGGTGTTCGGGCAATCGCCGCCCGTCGCACCCGTGGTCGGCGAGGTGATGTGCACCGTGAACGTCGAGGCGGCCTGGGTCGTTCCCGCGGGCACCGTCACCGGGCCGCAGGTCAGCTTGCCGGCCGCGATCGCGCAGGTGTTGTTCCAACCGGCTCCCTGCGAGGCGATCGACCAGGACAGGCCGGCGTTCGTCGGCAGGGTGTCGCTGAGCGTCACGCCATGCGCGTCACCCGAGCCGGCGTTGTAGACCGTCATCGTGAATCCGATCGGACTGCCGACGTTCACCTTTGCGGCATCCGGCGTCTTCACGATCTTGATGTCCGCCGGCCTGATGGTCGACGTCTCACCCTCGTCACCGCACTTCCCGCTTGAGGGCTGGTTGTTCAGGTCACCCGAGTACGAGGCGATCCAGTAGTAGGTGCCCGCCGTGTCCGGCGTGAAGTCGGCGGAGTGGTAGTCGCCGTTCCCGTCCACGTCCACCATGTCGGTGAAGATCGGCTCGCCGGAACAGTTCGGGGTGGCGCTCGGCCCGTACAGGCTGAACGTGATCTTCCCGCCCGCGTGTGTCGACGCACCCGACAGCGTCGCCACGTCGTGGATCGCGTCACCGACCGAGCCCGACGTAGCAGCGGTGCCGATCTGCGTCGTGTTTTGGTTCACCGAGAAGTTCTCGCAGTCCGAGCTGTCGCCCAGATAGTTCGCGTTACCGGCGACCGAGGCCTTGTACGAGTACGAGCCCGCATCCAGCGCTGCGGAGGCCGCCGAGCGGTCGGCGGTCGGGTCGCCCTCGTCGGCACCGATGTTGGCCACCGCCGTCGGATCGCCGCCGCA
>Ga0207665_10001408_pt1 | contig 16176 bp, 27 predicted proteins | sample LARL112metaG_FD_184351 | JGI IMG/M metagenome (GOLD analysis project Ga0207665, IMG submission 184351) | Corn, switchgrass and miscanthus rhizosphere microbial communities from Kellogg Biological Station, Michigan, USA - LAR L11-2 metaG... | ecosystem: Host-associated > Plants > Roots >...
GCCAAACTCGTACCGGATGTACAGGCAGTCCGCCATCCCCAACTCGCCGAAGCCCGCGCCGCGCGCACGGTTGCTCACCGGGTTGGTCTTGAGCGCTCGCCAGCCATCGAGTTCGAGAAGTTGCGTGCAGGCTTGCTCGATTTGCGCCTCGGTGATTTTCATTCCGTGCCACCCGTGGCCTTGCAGATTCGGTCGCGCACCGAGTAGGCGCGCTGTAACACGGTATTCTTGCCCTTCGGAACACCCCACGCGTGTGCGCGCATCGCCACAATGTCGGCGCCGATCAGGCTCAGAATGTAGTTCACGTCGCGGGCCGTGAGCTGGATCGTGTGGAGCGGGCCAGTCTTGGTGTTGCGGCTCACAGCTTCACCCGCTCTTTCAAACCCGCGAGATCGATCACGTGGACCCCACACTGAAATTTCACAGCTTCGTCGATCACATCGTCGGGCGTGTCGCAGATCTTCAGCTTGCGTCCATCCGTCACGATGAAGCCCCAGCCCCGGTAGAGGTCGATGAAGATCATGCGGAGCAGCCGTTTCGCTTTCTGGATCGACATTTTGCGGCGGCTGAGTTCGAGCAACAGCGCAAACTCCGCGAGCTGCGCGCGGTCGTAGATCCGGCGGTGGCCGTCCATGTGGTCATGCCGGATGATATCGCGTTCATCCCACCACTGGAGCCGGCGGGCCGTCAGATCCGGCAGAGCCGCGAGCACCTGGCCGCTCGTCAGTAACTGCGGTTCAGGTTCGGTCGAGGAGCGATGCTTGTGCTTGAACATCCTTCCCTCCGTTTTTCTTCCTGATGCGCCGCTTCGGTGTGTACCGCTTCCGTGTATCGAAGATCGCATTCAGCGCGATCAGCAAGTCACTGAGCTGGTCCAAGTCGCAGTCGTTTGCGAAGTCGCGAATATCCGACTCGTCCATGTGCTGCTTCCGCTTCGTCACAAAATCATCCGCCATGCCGTGCCCTCCAGTACGCTATCGCGATCAGAAATATTGCCCAGCCGGCCGTGATGAGCGCGCACACGATGAGCGCCAAGCATCCCGGCTTCACACTGGCCCGGTGTCCCATCAGTCGTTTGCTTCGGCGGTATCGTCCGCCTGTTCTTTCGAGATCAGCCGGAGTTGGTTACTCGCATCCGCCGCCGCTTTCTTGGCCGCCGGTACGATGTCGATGTCCACGCCGTCTTTCTTGATCCCGTGGATGAGCTGGTGCATCGCGGCATCCGAGTCGATCAGGATGATCTGGAAGCTGATGAGCATTTGCTCGTCGTCGGCGTGCTGCTTGATCGTCACCTTGTGGAGCCGCAGGACCCGGAAGTCCGAACCTTTGCCGTCGATCTTCGCCTTGCCGTCGAGCCTTCCCTGGCGCGCGCGAAACGTGACCATCGGGCCGTACCAGTCGATGCCGAGATCGTAGCCCCGGACATCAGGATCTTCGGGATCGGATTTGCGCTTGTACACGCGGTCTTTGACGCCCAATTGCTCGGCGATGTCCGGGTTGAACGGCGCCGAGCAGTGGACGGTCATCAGGACTTCGGAACTCAGCTTGAAACTGGCTGAGCGAAAATTTGCGTTGAGCAGCTTTGTTTTTCGTGCCATGGTTCTCCTATTTGATCCTCAGATGAACTTGATCCGTCACGAGCGCGAGGCCCGCGACCGCGCCGCAGTAGACCTTGCCGGTCCCTTTGCAGGTCTCGCAGTCGTTACTGCTCCACTCGCTGCCTGGGACAATCGTGAGAGTGCCGCTCTTGCCTGTGCCGTGGCACTTCTCGCACGGCCCCTGCTGCTTCAGCACCGGCAGCGCCGCCGTCTTCATTACGCCGTGCTCCAGCGTGGGGTCGAGTGCGGTCCCTTCCTTCAGCTTGAGGTACGCTTCCTGCGCAACTTTGTTGCCGGTTGTGCTGAGTTTGGCGAGCAGCCAGTTCCACGTCGCCAGATCCGTCTTGACGATCACCCGCTTGTACTCGGGCGGTACCATGTCGGCCTGCCGGACTTCGACCGACGCCGGGTTCGCCTGAATCCGTAGCGTTTTTTTTGCGCCCTCCAATCGCGGCTGGCTTGCGGCCTTCATAGCTTGTGCGATGCGGTTGCGGAAGTCCTTCTGGGCACGCTCCCGCTGCGCCGCCCGAGCCAGTAGCCGTTGACCTTCCGTGCGGTCGGCTGCGATGTGGGCCTCGATCTCCTGATCGACGTACGCAATTCCATCCACCTTGTCTTCCAGCTTGACGAAGTATCGACCGATGGCCTCTTCGATGGCAAGCAGCTCGGATTCCCGTTGCTGCTGGTCGATCTCGATATCGGCCTCGATATCGGCGCGATCCAGGATCAGGATGAACAGGCTCTCAAGGATCGGGTAGAGCGCGAGCTTTGGCTCCTGCACGGCGGGCGTCATGAGTGAGCAACCTCCGGTTGGCTGAACAGGTCCTCAGGGAGATCCTCATCCGTAGCCTTGAACCCGCTGGTGGTTTCGGTGCCAGCCGCGAGCGCGAATTCAAGCGAACTCCACATCTCGATCAGCGCCGCCGTTACCTCTGCGATCTTCGGGCCTTTCTTCAGGCCGTGCAGCTCCACGATCCGCTTGTACTCGTCTTCACCCTTAGGCGACGCGTCCTTGAGCTTGTTGCGCATTTCTTCGAGAGCCGCTTTCACATTCCCAGGCTGTCCCAGTTTTTCGATAACCCCGCGCATTGGTCCAGGGATCACGATTTCGGCCGGTGCGGGCTTCGGCTCTACTGGACGAAGGGCATCGGGAGATCCCAGCCACGTCTTGAGAGTTTCGGCCATCTCAGCGCCAGGCCGGTTGATGCACTTGCCTGCGAGTGCCGAGCAACGGGATTTTGTGATCGTCAGAGTATTGTCCTGATCCATGTCGCCGCACACATCGAACTCGTACTCGATCCCGTCGCGCATCACAGGTTGCAGGCCAATCTTGCGGGGCACCATCTTGCCTTTATCGTCCTTCTCGATCACCCACTCGGTTTTCACCCGCATGCTCACCAGGACGTGAATCGGAGCGGAGAGCATGAGGTTTACCAGCTTGTTGTGGATCGGCGTTACAGTCTTCCACCCAGCGAAAGAATTTCCCTTGTTTTGCTTCGCCGCGTTGTCAACCATCTCCAACTCGCCGCCGACTCCCATCCAATAGTGAGACAGGCTATCGCCCAAAAAAACGTTGTAGCCGCGTTCCACAGCTTTGTTGATATACTGCATCAGTTCGTGCGGATCGAAGCTGGTGGGCTCGATCACGTCAAAGGTGAAATGGCTCGGGTCCGCGCATTTCGCCGGGTCTTCCAAGCCTCCACACCTATCGGTATGCGCGTACTTCGATGCGCTTCCGTGTTCGGTGTCCACCAGTGCAATCTTGCCGCCCAACTCGGTAGCGAGCTTGAGCAGCGTGTAGGTCTTGCCAGACCCGCCAGGGCCAGCTATTGCCAGCCGTAATTTCGCATCTCTTTTAACAGCTTGTTTGAATTCCATTCCGTCTCCTTAGAACGGGGTACAGTATGCGCAGTCTTCTTTGCCGCATGGTGTTGCGGGCGAACACGGCACAGGCTGCAAGGTCAGAGTTTCGGCTTGCGGCTCGGCTTCTGGAATAGCCGCCGAGGCCGGTACGTACTGGACCGCTTCGAGGTATGCCGTGATGGCGTCACGTGTTGCCGCCGCTTGTGCGTCGGTCAGATGCAGTTGAACGTCTTCGCAGGCTGCACCGAAACGCAGCAGGCAGGTATGATCTCCGGCTCCTGATGATTCAACCGCTACGCTGAAGTCGTCGGCCCAGATGCAGGGCATCGAAACAACGCTGATCTTCATGACTTCGCCTCCCGAATCGCAGCACCGATCGGATTGAGCAGCGCATCGTACGATACTCTGGTACAGGCCCAGGCGAAGGGCTGCACGATGCTCAGGATGGCCGACTCGCGGGCCGTGGGTTCTTTGCGTGGAGCGGGCCAATCGTCCCTCAGAAGATTCAGGTTGATCTCGCTCCAGTGGTGAAGCTCGGGCACTTCCCGGTTGAGTCGCGCAACTTCCGCCGTGGCTTCGTCGTAGCTCAGGCAGTATTCGTCGTGTCCCGTTGCGCCCGTGATTCGCGACTGCCAGCAGATCCGCCACTTGGCCTGCGACGGTTTGCTCTCACGCAATAGATCGTATTGGCTCCCTGATCCGGTCATTGCTCGTCTCCCTGATCGTCCAGGTACTCGTCGTAGGCTTCGTCGGCAGACCGCTCGTTGCGAGTCTTCGGCGCTGGACCATCCTCGGGGTTGCGCCGGTATCCATCGGGGGAATTGTACTCAGGCATCGATGATCTCCTGAATCATAATGCCACGCGGTTGTGAGGTGTGCAATAGGTCAATGGTACTAAAGCGGTACCTAGTTGCGCAACTATCAGGATTCCCGGTAGGCTGAATCGGGTTTGACGCGTCCGTCGAGCGGAAGATCCGAGAGACGCCGGGGATTCTTGAGCCACAGCCGGATGGCATGGAGCGTGATGGCCCCCACGGTCGTCGCGTGATTTCGGGCGTACCGGAGCAGTTGGGCGTGCTCCCTGGCCGTGACGGCAGTTCCGACCCGGATGGGTTTCAATGGGCGTTCTCCAGGATCAGGATCGGCACTTTGAGGCTCCCGTCGTTGTGCACCGGGATTTCGAGCATCGCAAGCGGATCGTTCGCAAGCTGGTTCCCTGGCCAGTTTTTTGCCAGATAGGCCGTCAATGCTTCGTGCAGCGCTTTCTTGGTCGGGTCCATCGTGTCTCCCTCACGGGTGCCGGTGGAGATCCAATCGACCGGCACCCGTCAGAGGCCAGCGCCCTCGGAGGGAAAGCGCTGGCTTCGTGACTCGCGTTATTCGTCGTCTTCCTTGTTCTTCTTGATGCCACCCACCACGGGGGCCGGGAACCCGCCACTCTGTTGCTTAGGCAGCGCCGGGAGTCCATCGTTCATCAGGCGGGCGATCTGCTCGGCAATCGCAGGGGCCGCCAGAAGCTGCATGAGTTCCTGGGTACCGGCGGGCAACGGAGCAACGGTTCCCTCGCCACCCTGGCCGGCCGTCCCTTTATCGTACGTGTGCATCGCGGTCACGAAGGCGTAGAACTGCGCCGGATCTCCGGTTTGCAGCATCCAGAAGAACGACGCGAGTGAGAACAGCGGCCCGTAGTTCTCCACGGGGTCTTGAGTTCCCCCCATGACGGCTGACCGAACGTTTGTAAACTGGATTTCAAGCAAAAAGCTATCGTCGGTGGGACTGGCGCCCGCCGCTTCGAGATCGGTGAAGGGCCGGAAATGCAGGTTCATGCCGCCGCGCGGATTCGCGTAGACGTTCTTGGGCGTCAGGAACGGCACGAAGGCCGCGATGGCGAACGCGCGCTCCAGCGCCAGTTTGGCCCAGCCGAGCGGAGTTCTGGCTTCCTGGCTGTTCGGGCCAAGTCTGTATGAATCGAGGTTGATTGGTTCCATGGATTGCTCCTCTGGCTTGCCGACTATCCGCCGGTGCCCGGTACCCAGAGTACACCAGTACCATGGAGTTGCGCAAGTGCTTTTGTTTGGGCGCTCTTCTGATCGTTCCGTCGTAGCTTGCTACACCCGGCGTTCGCGCTAATGAAGCCCTTGGTACTTGCGCAAGTGTGCGGTTTTACGGTAAACTTCCGAATACCTATGACAATGACCATTGCGAGCACAACCAAGACCGTGACGCTGGACGGTGTTCTGTGTCGCATCTGGGAAGGCTCGACTGAACGCGGGGTGAAGGTGCATTGTTTCATCCCGCGCGTGGCGGTAGCACCGGAGGACGCAAGCGAAGAGGCTATGGCTCAGTTTGAGCAAGAGCTTGCCGAGCAGCGCCCGCCGTCGCCTGTAATCGACGCAACGTATCCGCTTCGGATGATTCTCTGACTGAAGCGCGAACGCGGGAAAATCGCAAGTGACCGAGACAGCAGAGGAGAGCGCCGAACGATAAGACGATGGATCACCTCGACACCATCCTGAGGATTGCGCGAGAGCTTCAGATCTCTCCGGCTCAACTGCTGATCCTCGCCAGGGAAGCGGCTCACGATTCGTGTCTTCTGTCGGTCAATCACCTGAACCGCGAAGGCCAGATCCTGTTGATCGGCGAGCTGCGGATGCTCGAAGCAAGAGCGGTACATGCGTGAGATCGACCGCCCGCTCCGTCTCCAGCGACCCAGGACGCCAGTACGGAAGCGCCGCCGTGGACCGCCGCGCCGGGGACGGGTGATCGACCTGCAATATCTGGCGTTCATCCGATCACAACCGTGCGTCGTGTGCCAACAGGTCAAGCGTCAACTGGTAGCCGCTGGTTTCAGGCCGTCGATGCTGCACCAGCAGTGGCCCACGGAAGCCGCGCACATCGGACCGCACGGCATGAGCCAGAAGGCCGACGACACCGAAGCCGCACCGCTGTGCAGCCGCGAGCATCATCAGGAAGGCCCGGAGTCGCTGCACGTGCTGGGCAAGAAGTTCTGGGAGCATCACGGGATCGACTGGCCGGAACTCCGGGCTAGTCTCATCGCTCAGTACAACGCCACGCCGTTGCCGCGCTACGAACGCTCACGCGAAGAACGATACTCATCAACCCACTCCTGATCCTCACGCCCCGTGTAGAGCGATGAGTCGATCCGGTTGCGAGACTTCGGACCCGCGCCGCCCCGCAGCACCGTGACGATGAGGGCGAGGCCCAGCGCAATGGCGAGCGCAGCGTAGAGGATCATCGTCTTGCCCTCTCCATTTCATCCTCCGTGCCGCGCGCATGATCCTTCAGGATGAGCACCTGGACGCGCTCGGGGAGTCCATCGTAATCGATGCCCTGGCACAGCAGCTCGCCCCGCACGGTGCTTTCGAGGCGCGCCAGCGGGGCCAGCAGGTTATCGGGGATGGTGAAGCGTGCCCCAGTCATACGCGCCCCGCCAGTTTATCGCGCAACACGTCGATGAAAAGCTCGTACATGCGAATCGCTTCCCGCTTAGTCTTGTACGAACAGGGTGGCCCTTGAATGCCGCGTATCGGACCCCAGGTCCAGCCGCGTCCCATCTTGCGAATTGGGTAGCTGTCTGATCCGAAGCGAACCCAGGACATCAACGCGAATGCTTCATCCTCACTCAAACGCCCCTGGCTTTGCGTCACGTATCCGCCGTAATCAACCGCTGTTGTCGTCTTCATACTTCGATCATGCGCCCATCGGGACCGCCGTGGAATCGGGCGAATGCCTTAGTTTCGCAGATTGAACCGAAAGTACTATTGGTGCTGGTGCGTGGCCGTGGCACACTCTGGACATGAACAAGCAAACCGTAGTCGCGCCGCTCGCCGAAATCTTGAGTCTCGAACTGCCGGGAGGTTTAGGGACCGTGGACATCGCCTCTTCGCTTTCCTTTGGCGATTTGGCTACATTCATGCCGCAAAAATCCAGCACGCGGATTCGACTCTGCATGATGACTGAGGGGCACGAGCTGTTTTTCATCCTTGGGAAACTCGAAGAGCCGTGGGACCTCAAACGCTACAGGCCGCAAGATGTGACGATCCTGTACGACAGCGAACAGCCGCAACGCGCACCGCACGGCTGGGGCACACTGCCGCCGAAACAGGACGCGCGACAATAGAACGGCTAGAACCTCCGTACTATTCCGCGGTCGCGAATCGCGTGCCACAATCCCCGCATGACACACAACATCACTCCCCCGGAAATGCTTGCATCCCTCATCGAGCAGCGCAAGAAAATCGACCTCGCAATCGCGGCAGTCGAGCCGCTGGTATCCGCCGCGAAGAAACGCGGACGCCCCACGAAGGATGTGACCGAAGCGCGAGCCATCACGAACGGCAAAGCTAAGCGGCCACGGAAGACACAACCGTAAACAGGCCGTCCTTGCCGTTCTTCCCCGGTCCGCCGACGTCGCCGATGTAGACCTGAAGGACGTCGCCCGCGAAAGCCCGCTGCGGCTGCTGGAAGTAGTAGGTCTGGGCTGTCGTTCCGGCCTGGGGATAAGTCGGTGACACGATCCCGAGCGCGAAGCTTCCGTTCAGCACCACGTTGACCGGAAGATCTCCCCCGGTCGGCGGACTCGTGAAGTAGACCGTGACGAACTGCAACAGCTCTTCTGCGTTCCTGATGATGTGGGGCTGGCCCTGGATGCCCCCCACCGCTCCGGGGTTGGTGATGCCCGCGTAGCTCGGGGCAATCGGGAACACGTACTTTTCGGTGAGCGATGGTAGCGTGAGTTGTGACCGTCTCTGTAGCGCCGCAAAGAACGCGGTCCAGTCGCCGGGATTCGCGCCGGTGGTAGCGGTGCAGACGTACTGCAAAAACTGCTTATCGACTTCCTTGGTCACGAGCGTTGTCACCAGATACAGGCCCGATGGGATCAAGGGCGAGGCCATGCTGATCTGCTGAAGCTGGCCGACCTGCAGACCATGTTTGTCCGGTGTCGTCGTGTAGATCACTTCGCGCGGGATGCCGGTTGATCCAAACCTCGCCAGGATCCCCGCGCCATAGGCGGCGATGCCGGCCGGGTCCAGAATATCTTGCGCCTGCGCGACATCATCGTAGAACCCCGAGTTGCCTTCGACGGCCGCGCGGGCCGTGATCTGCGCATTGTCCTGAATGACCGTGACGGGTGAGAGTTGCGTCTCGTAGCAGACCACCATGACGTCAGTCGATTGCAACCGTGGATTCGCCTGGTTCTGCGCGACTCCGAAGCCGATGCCCCAGTACCAATCGTAGGGTTTGGTCGCGATATCGGCGATGTTGACGACGCGCTGCGCGACTCCGTTGACGCTCACCTGCGGGGGTTTGGTGATCTCGTAGAACGTGACGAACAGGATTCGGTTCCCATCGGGCGGTTGAGGACTCGATGGGTAAAGACCGGGATGCGCGACCGAAAAGGTCTCGCACCACAGCGGATTCGCTTGCGTGTTGGCCTGGATGTAAATCCGGTTTGCGTACTTGCCCCGGTAGGTTCGGACCGTCACGGTTTCGGTCAGAATGTTGCCGTCGTTCTGCGCGATTGAGAACGGCGCGGTGCCGACGCCTGTCGTGTGCGGGAAAAATCGCAGCACTTTGTAGGGGTCTACCCGGAAATCCCAGCCGGTTTTCGCCGCGATCTGGTTGAACGCTTGGCGGACGAAGATCCAGTTGAATAGTTGAGGGCCCAGGTCTACGCCGGGATCTCCATCGACCGGGTTGTAGGTGATGCCGTCGCCTGACAATAATCGGTCCACGATGGCCCCAACCGTGACTTCGAGGTTGCCGCCCTGGCCTTCCGTGAAGTACTGGCCGATGATGCGGTGATCGAAGATTTGCGAGAAGTCATTGCACTTCAGAGCCGTGACGGTGCCCTTGGTGGCCTGCCAGGCCGATTCCAGAGGCTCCGCGACTTGCCCGCCGAAGATTCGCAAGGTCCCGCGGTACACCAGGAACTCTTGCCCCACCGCTGGATGCAGCGATCCTGCAGGATCGTACAGCTTGGCCGTCGCGGTCGATGGCCCGTTCAGCGGATCGGTGATTTGCAGCGTGTTGACCAGCACAAGATTTGTCACGTCGACGCCCGCCAGAAACACCGTGGTCGGTCGCGTGAGCGCCGGGATCAGCGCGGGGCTGTTGACCTTCTCGGCGGACGGAATGCCGTTGGCGATGACGATAGAAGGGCTCTGCGCGAGCGTGACTGGTACGCCGAAGGCTTCCGCGCTCGGGATGCCGACCGCTATCGCGATGTTGGGGACCGTTGAAAGCGAGGGCTGTACACCGAATGCTTCCCCTGATGGAATGCCCGAGCAGATCGTGATCGACTGATTGCCGTCCGTGTTGACCGCCGTGCCACAGCCGAAGGCTTCCGCCGAGGGAATGCCGGCCGCAATCGTTATCGTGATGACGCCCGCGCCGGGACTCGCGAGCTGGCCAAGCTGGAGTACTCCGAGCTGGTCACCGCCGAGCTGGCCGGAAAGCGGGAGCGGCATAGGCTATCCAATCGCGAAAGACAGCAGCGTTGCAGCCATGGCGAAATTCCCATTGTTGGCCTGCACGAAAAAGCCAGCGCCATCGGGAAGTCCGGGCAGGTACGCAGTGCGACTCTCGGTCAGGCCAGTGAGCCAGTTTACGCCATCGCCGGAGACCTGAAAGAGCATGTTTGTGCTGTCGTCGCGCATACGCAGCCACAGGGTCGTACCGTAATGCACCATGTTTTGACCTAGAAACAGACCTGTCTCGCTCACCGACACCGTGGGGCTTGACCAGCGCCCCTCAAAGAGAAACGACCGCAGGTCCATTTTCAGCAGCAGAATCTTTGCAGTGCCACTGTCTCTCAGGAAAATACCCACGGTCTGATTCTGCGAACCGGTGTTAGCGGCCATGAAAACGAAAGCGGCTGTGAGCGAGTACGGAGCCGTGGGAGCCACTGTAGCTATTCTTGAGATCAGCGAAGAGTCGGCATGGGCGGGATCGATGGACAGATAGATGCCGCCACCGGCGGGCGTGACAACGCCGCTGTTCTGCCTGAGCCAGCTCCATGATGGAATGTTGGGATCGGTAAATGCATTGACTGGGCCAAACGGATCGAGTGTGCTCCCCGAGTCGCGGCACAACACCATGCCATCGCTGTAAAGTTGTAGGTTGCCCGCGAGAGATGCCGCCAAGCGACCCGCGTATGTTGATAGTTGATCGGCGTCTTTCCGAAGCTGCTGAAGTGCCGCAACACTGATGATCGTCCCGTCTACCAAGTCGCCCGCACTCGCATTTGCATCCGCGCCTTCCGATGCGCCGGTGAACGTCGTACCGGCTACCGATGTGACGCGAAAGAGCAACTTGACCGCCTTCGTGGTGGAGTCTCGAATCGTGAGGGTGAATGTGCCGCCCGATGGGAAACCGGTCGCGCTTGTGACGCTGATCGAACCGGCACCGGCGGTGTAGCCCGATGCAAGCGTGGTGCTCGCGAGATTATTGAGTTGCTCCGGCATGGCAGGCTCCTACAGCTTGAAAATCTTATTCGCGTCGGTGGCCCACGCGAGATTCACATCGGCACCCGTTCCGGTCGAAGGCAAGCCGGCCGCCGTGTCGATGTAGGCGATCAGCCGCGACGTGTTGTCGGTGCCGGTATCGTCGAAGACCACCACAGCCCCGTAGGGCGAGCCGTTCGTCACGGCTGCGAACACCGTGTTGGCTGCACCCATCACACCCGCCGCCGTGGTTTTTGTCCCGAGGTTGGCAGTGCGCGCGATAATGTCGCCCGACGCAATGATATTCAAGAATTGATCGGTCGCGAGATTCACCACGTAGTGGCCCGCGCCCGTGCGGATCAGCGCCGCCTTGATGTTGTCGCCGGACCACGAGACTTCACCCTTCGCGAAACTCTCGCGGCCTTTGTCATAAATTACGTTCGCCATTTTCTCTCCTCACTGTACTCGAATGCCCAACTCTTGCAATTTTGCCACGATGTTGCTGCCGACGATGTTGCTCAGTTCCGTCATGCCGCCCGCCCCCACGACCGTCCCGGCCTGAATCGTGATCGGAATCGTCACGCCGCCGCCCGCCGTCACGGTCCCTTGCTGCGAAATGACGCCCAACTGAGACAACGGCACCCTGGCCATCTGGGGCGAAACCGCCTGGGCGATGGGCGCCACGACCGCGATCACTTCCTTGATGCCGGAAAGCATCGATGCTGTGCCTACAGCGGTGACCACCGCGACGGTTTGGAGCGCCTGAGCCGTTTGGCTGAACCCGGTCGTCAGGCCCGTAGCGACGGTCTGGAGGCCATCGACGCTGGTGCTTAGTGCCGTCGTGGCGGTCCCAACGGTCCCGAGCGTGGTGTTCAGGCTGGCCGTTGTGGTATTGAGGGCGCCCGTCACCGAGACCTGGCCCCCGATGTTGACCGTGAGGTTTTGCAGGGTCGCCAGGATGCTTTGGAGGTCCGAGTCGATCTGGGTGAGCAATCCCGTAATTTGGCCTGTGTCGGCGGCGCTGATCGTCGGCTGCTGGATAATCGGGGCCGGTGTTGTTCCCCCACCGCCACCGGAAACCGGGGGTGGTGCGTTGAATGTACCCGAGCCCGCGCTTGCGCCTCCGATAGTACTTGAGATCGAGAAGGCCCCGCCGCCGGTTACCAAGGTTCCGCCGACCCCGAGTTTCCCGAAATTCTTGTCAAAGTCGATAAAGGATTGCTCGAGCGAATCTACTTCCTTGATCTTGGCTGCGAACGCATCCATGAGGGCGTTGGCTTTGCCGACCGACGTTGAAACATTGTCGAATGCAGTACCGAGCGTGTTGGTTGCCGACGCTGCCGCGTTGCTGCTGTCCGCGAGCTTCGGCATCGTCGCCGTCAGCATCTGGATACCGAGCGCCTGCGCGTGTGCCGCCGCTTCGGCGTTGCGGTGTGATCCCGCGATCACTTCGATGCCGTGGGTGAAACCTTCCTGGACAGGCCCGACGAACTTTGCAGCCGCCGCCGTCAGAAGACCCTCGGCGTCCGCATGGGCTTCCGCTGCCTTCGCGGCGCTCAGGTGCTCCGCCCCGAGCTTCGGGAGTTTTTCGGCCAGTGCCGCCTGGGCGGCATCAACGGCCTGTAGCGCATCTTTCAGGTCCTGCGAGGTCGCGGTGTGCTTCCGGTAGGCTTCGGTGACCGCGATCAGGTTGACCTGCGAATCGTTCAGCGCGATTTTGAGCGCGTCCACTTCGGCTTTCGTGGCCTTGTGGGCTTTCCCAAGCAGGTCCACATGGACCGCTGCCTTGTCGGACGCCTCCGAAACGGCTGTGCCGGTATCGCCCCAGATTTTACCAATCGACGCGCCGGTATCGTGCCAGTCCTTTTTGACACTATCGAGAAAGTTAGTCCAGTAAGCCGCGCCGCGTGTGTTGGCGTCGAGCAATTCCTGATTCGCTTTTGCGAAGTCGCCGTGAACCACATCAACGATGGCTTTACCGACCGCCGTAATCGCGTTCGACATGATCGCGCCCCATCCTACGACGAAGTTCGCGATCTGCTTGAACACCCCGATCAACTCAAGCGCCACATCTTCCAGAAATTTGATGCCGGTGCCGACTACGGTCGTCAGGCCCTTGAAGCCGTCCAACGCTTCGCCAATCGCGGCCCATGCTTCATGCACGGCGTTTTTGATGCGCGTCCAGGACCGCTCGGTGTCATCGGAGAATGCCTTTTCCACGTCTCCGAATTTTTCAGTTTCGGCGCTCTGGATAATAAGGGCACGCGTCTGCTCGTCGGTGTTCTCCTTGAACGCCTTCATGATCTCGGCGCCAGTGGCTCCCTCCTGGCCCATCGCTTTGCCGATGTCCTGGATGTTGAGCCCGATCTGGGTCAGAGAACGCTGCATGATAACGCCAGTGTTGACCATGCGCTCGATCATGGCGAATGCCGTGTCGAGAGACGTGCCCATCGTGGTAGCGCCGCCCGCGACGGCCTGTAGCAGCGGTGGGATCTTGTCGAGTTCAAGGCCGAAAAACGCAAGCTTCTGTTGAGCGAGCAGCAATGATGGAAAACTTAAGCCATCGCTCTTGGCCAGCTCTTCCATTCGTTCGATGGCCTTGTCGGTTTCTTCAGCACTCTTCGTCAAGCTCGTGAGTGCGATGCGTGCCGTTTCGACTTTCGAAAATGCCTCGATCGCTTCTTCCGCCGCCGCCTTCAATCCTTCGAGGGTCAGGATGCCGCCGCCGACTTCCTTGAACAGTTCGACCAGGGAACTCTCGGCATGGTGCGCACCTTCGGCGACGTGTTCAAGCGGTGGCACCAGGTCTTCTATGTGTGGCGTCGCGCCGCCGGCCGCGTTGCCCAGTGCGGTCGCGGCATCGGCCGCGCCGTGCAGGTTCGGCTGAACCGCAACCGCGGCATCCCCGGCGCCCTTGAGCGAGAGATCCAGCTCATCGAGGCCCGATTGCAGCTCGGTGCCGATGTTGACCGACGACAGCGCCGCATCTATGTCCTTCGCGGCCGCCGCCGCGCGCTCGGCAACCGTGCCGAACGCTTCTTCAAGGGGCGAGAGATCCCCGCCGACCGTAACGATGAGATCACCGAGCCCCGAGTTATCCATCGGCCCGAACCTTTGGCGCGACGTACCCCTGGGCCACCAGCTCTTCGAACCCTTGGTGCTCCATGGCTTCGTTGCGCTGCCGGATCGCCTCGAACATCATCCGCATCGTATCGATCTCAACGGCGGTAGAGCGTGGACCTTGGCTTCGGGGCACTGATCCATTATGCCCCATGATGTCTTCGAGCGTATAGGGCTGCGGGTGCTCCTTGGTGTCCCGCATCAGGTTTGCGATCTGGAGCATCTGGGCCCCGACACGTCTTTCGGCGCGTTCTTCCTGATCGATGTAGCACTTCCACACCGCCGCGAAGTGGCGTGGTGTCATGTCGCAAACTCGCGCGGGAGTCAAGCCCAGGAACTCGCCCGCAGCAATCAGCTCTACCCAACGCTGCTCGGAGTCTCCTGGACTGGCGCGGGAGTGTCCGGTGTCTTCTCCGGCTTCGGGTGCCTTGCGTTCACCATCTCCTGCTGATTCCGAGCTTGATCGAAAGCCGCGTTTACCGCTTCAGTGATGAGCGGAAATTCCGCGATGGTCACCATCAGGGAAAGCTCTTCGGGTGTCTTCTCCATCGCGTGGGCCACTCCAGCCTGCAACATCGCCAGTGTGCGTTCGTAGGCTTCCGCGCCCTTCACCGGAGTCTTATCCTCAACGACGATGCCGGATTTCATCAACCGAATTAAATCGCCGATGCGAAACTTGATTTCAATGCTCTGCCCATCTAGCATGATCCGTGGATACACGATGGGGTCTACTGCCTGAGGTTCTGCCATGGCGTGCATGATAGCACGGGTGGCCATCATGTGCGCAAGTAGCGATAGGCTGAAGTTCAGGCCGCTGTGCCGACGATCACAGCCACGCACAACAGAATCAGCGCGATCCAGAGCGGCACACGCTCTGGCTTGATCCCGCCCACTATCGTCAAGATCGCTGAGATCACCGCAAGAATCAGAGCAGCGTTATGCAGCACATCGCCTCCTATGCGTTCACGCCGGGGAATCTCGGGACACCGATGACGATCAGGCTGACCGTGGCTTCGATGACGCCCGCCACCGGAGACTTCATCGAGAAGCCGTCCATCTGGGCCTGGAACCCGACGACCGTACGGGTCGGCACCGTGGGGTAGCTGAGCTGGCAATCGAACGGCTGATTGGGAGCTTCGGGCAGCCCGCGATTCATGAAGCAGGCGAGCAGCCGGATGTGACCCGGATCGTTCATGATGAAGAACAGCGGAAACGAGAGCTTGCCGGGATCGAGCAGCGTGACGATTTTGCGGCGAAACGCATCGGCGTTCGAGTGGCTCGTCACATCGACGACCGTCGCGGCGAGCGTGAGGCCGGTCTGGTCGCCCACGTTCGCGACGGTCGCGAACACTTCGGGCGAAGCGGTCGTCGGAAGCTGGAAGTAAGTGTTGATTGCGGCATTGGCATTGGCAGGCATCTAAAAAGCTCCTTTATTGGTCGGAAAACCATACCCCGACATCGAAATAGTTGACTGGGATCGGCGGCTGCACGTTCGATTCAACACCGTCCCTGAGTCCGAGAAAGAAGTTGGGCGCCCGCACGGTAGTGACGGGCGACTCGGGAGTTGCCGAGAGATCGATGTGGTTGAGCGCTGCGGAAAGCGCCTGCACGATTCCATTGAGTTCTTCAGCGGCTCCGGTGAAACCACCGCGTGTTTGGGTTGGCGAGAGATCACTCCAGATCGTGAAAGAGATCCTGCACCATCCGGTACCGGGCAACGGGATACCGCCGGTGCTGGTCCCGTGAGTCTTGACGGGCTGGGTTGAGACGCGCCGGAAGATCGCAGCGGGATAAACGGGCTGCTGAGGCAAAGAAGGCCAGTACAGGCGATTCCCCAGAATCGCATTGACGCCAGCATCGGCAACGAGAGCAGCGCGTAGTTCAGTTTCAAGGGCCGTCATCCTCTCTGTCGCGCCGCCACTTGGCTCGCGGCGTCATCGAGCGCCGACATCACGCCGTCTTTGATGGCCGCGCGCGCCTCTTCTTTCTTCTGATCGAACGCCGGCCGCATGTAGGGCTGAGCGGCCTGGTGGTAGGTCCTACCGAGTTTGTCGGTTCCCATGAAGCCAAGCTCGATTCTGCGGGCATACGCGGGATCGAAGCCGTACTCGTTCGACGATTCGACGACC
>Ga0207665_10001410_pt1 | contig 16160 bp, 21 predicted proteins | sample LARL112metaG_FD_184351 | JGI IMG/M metagenome (GOLD analysis project Ga0207665, IMG submission 184351) | Corn, switchgrass and miscanthus rhizosphere microbial communities from Kellogg Biological Station, Michigan, USA - LAR L11-2 metaG... | ecosystem: Host-associated > Plants > Roots >...
GTAGGCGGCCTGGTCGGCTACTGCGACGCGCACGACGTAGTCGGGCAGGCCGAACATGCGGCGGCACTCGAGAACCTCGTCGAGCGCGGCGAGTCCCGCCTCGAAGGTCTCAACCGTCGCCCGGTCCTTGAGGGTGAGCTCGATGTGCACGGTGACCTCGAACCCACGGCCGACCGCCGCGGGATCGATGTCCGCGTGGTAACCCCGGATGACGCCGGCCTGCTCGAGCGCACGGACGCGACGAAGACACGGAGACGGCGAGAGCCGAACGTGCTCCGCGAGTTCTACGTTGGTCAGCCGCCCGTCGGCCTGGAGCTGACGCAGAATTGCGCGATCTATGAGGTCCATTGGCAGATCATGCCGCAATACGGCCCAAATAGCGCAAGTAAGCAAGGAAATAGCGCGTGTTCGCAACTATTCTCGCCTTATGCGAACCACCGCTGAGGTAACGTCGAGCCGGACGCTGAGCAGTGCGGCTGGCATCGGGATCGCGGTCGGCGTGTACGGCGTCTCCTTCGGTGTTCTCGCGGTCGCCGCCGGACTAAGCCCGGCCCAGGCGTGTGTGATGTCGATGCTCGTGTTCACCGGCGCCTCGCAGTTCGCGTTCATAGGCGTGCTCGCCGGTGGAGGCGGCGCACTCGCAGCGCTCGGACCCGCGGTCGTGCTGGCGGTGCGCAACGCCGCATATGGACTCTCGCTTGTCCCGATCCTGCCGGGACGGCTCCGCGATCGGGCGATCGTCGCGCAACTGGTGATCGACGAGAGCACCGCGATGGCGCGCGCACAGGACGAACCGCGGGCAGCGCGGCGTGCGTTCCTGGCTACCGGTGTCAGCGTCTGGCTGTGCTGGAACGCCGGCACATTAGCGGGCGCGCTGCTCGGCGGCGGCCTTGGCGACCCGCGCTCACTCGGCCTCGATGCGATGTTCCCGGCCGCGTTTCTAGCCCTCCTCGCGCCGCAGCTACGCCGGCCGGGCGCGCCCGTCGCTGCGGTCGCCGGAGCGATGATCACCATCGTCGTCCTTCCGTTCGCCCCAGCCGGCGTGCCCGTGGTCGCCGCGCTCGCCGCCGTTGTGCCAGGCGTACTCGTCGCAAGGGGCATGACGGCAATGAGCGAGCGAGCATCGCAGGTGCAGGTGGACTCGCCCGAAGAGGTTGGCTGATGAGCTGGACTTTGCTCCTGGCCCTCGGGGGAGCCTCGTATGCCCTGAAGGCGATCGGTCCGGTTCTCGCCGGCGGCCGAGAGCTCGGGCCCCGAGTTCGCCGAACGCTCGACTTGGTCGCGGTGCCGCTGCTCGCCGCGCTGATCCTTGTTCAGACGCTCGGCACCGGTCACCGGCTCGTCCTCGACGCCCGCCTGCCGGCGGTTGCCGTCGCCGCTGTTCTGGTCTGGCGACGTGCACCATTCCTGGTCGTGGTACTTGCGGCGGCGGGCACGGCCGCCCTCTTGCGTGCGCTCGGTTAGGCCGCGGCGACGAATCGTCAATCAGGTAGGGCAACAACAACGCGGTGCCGGCTGCCTGCGTGGTTCAGCCGTCTCGGTCTGGACGGGCTGGAGCGACGCAGGTCAGGCGAGCTGTCCGGCGGGGAAGCCCAGCGGGTCGCGCTGGCTCGCGGGCTCGTCAGCCGTCCTGAGGTGCTGTTCGCGGACGAACCAACCGGCGCGTTGGATTCGCTGGCCGGTGAGCAAGTGATGGAGCTGCTCACGGCCACCGTCCGCGAGCAGAACACCACGGTCGTCCTGGTCACCCACGAGCCGCGGGTGGCCGCGTATGCCGATCGCGAAGTCATCGTGCGAGACGGCCGGGTCACGTCGCCGGTGAGCGTAGCCCCGTGATACCGCTCGCGCTGCGGCTCACGGTCGGTGGTGGGCGGGAGACGCTGGCCCGGCTCGTCGCGATCGTTCTTGCTGTCGCAATAGGAGTGGCGTTGCTGCTTGCGACGCTCGCCGGGATCAACGCGGTCAACGCGCAGAACGCGAGATACGCCTGGCTCGAAACCGGTTTCACGCCCAAGTCACGGACCGCGACGCAAGGCGTCGACCCGCTGTGGTGGCAGGTCACCGGAGACACCTACGATGGCAAGACGATCGCTCGCGTGGACCTCGCCGCGACCGGACCGCATGCTCCGATCCCGCCAGGCATCGCGCACCTGCCCGGGCCGGGCGAGTTCTATGCGTCTCCCGCGATGAGCACTTTGTTGCGCAGGACGCCGACAGCGCAACTGGACGCCCGGTACAGCGGCCGGCAGGTCGGCCGGATCGCGAACTCCGCGCTGCCGGCGCCCGACTCGCTCATCATCGTCATCGGGCGAACAGTGGCCGACCTCTCGCACACCGGCCTCGCCGACCAAGTCACCGCTATCTCGCCCACCGTGCCGAGCAGCTGCTCCGACTGCCCGGCCGCGATCGGCATCAACGCCAACGGCATCAGCCTGGTATTGAGCGTTGTCGCGCTGGCGATCCTGTTCCCCGTGCTGATCCTGATCGCTACCGCGACGCGGCTAGCGGCGACCCGGCGCGAACAGCGCTTCGCAGCGATGCGGTTGGTGGGTGCCACGCCGCGGCAGGTGTCACTTATCTCGGCCGTCGAGGCGGCCACGGCGACCCTCGCCGGTGTCGCGCTCGGCTTCCGTTGTTCTTCGCCATTCGCGCGCCGCTAGCGGGAATTCCGTTCACCGGCGCGCCATTCTTCCCGTCCGATCTGGCGCTGACGTTGATGGACGTTCTGAACGTCGCGATCGGCTTGCCCGTCGGCGCAGCGTTGGCGGCGTGGATTGCGCTGTACCGCGTGCGGATTTCGCCGCTAGGTGTCACCCGGCGGGTGACTCCTGGTCCACCTCGCGCGTACCGGTTGATTCCGCTCGTGGCCGGGATCCTCGAGCTGGCGTACTTCACCGTCGTCGGGCCCCAGCACACGACCGGTGGTCAGACGATCGCTTACGTTGCCGGCTTCGGGCTGATCCTCGTCGGCCTCATCTGCGCGGGCCCGTGGCTGACCATGAGCGGTGCTCGCCTCACCGCGCGTCGGGCCCGGCGGCCGGCCGCCCTGCTCGCGGGCCGGAGGCTGGCCGACAATCCGCAGGCCGGGTTCCGCGCAATCAGTGGCTTGGTGCTGGCCTTGTTCGTCACGAGCGTGTCAGTCGGCGTGATCACGACACTTGTCGCCTCTGCTGGGCCCTCCAGCGGGACAGCCGCAGCCAACACCCTGGTCAACTACTTCTGGCGCGATTCTGCCGGCCAGCTCGTAAGCTCGGTGCCCTTCGTGCCGGCCAGCACGATCAGCAATCTCAGCGCCATCGACGGAGTGACGGGGGTAACGCTTGTTCACCAGTTTCCTTCGGCGCGACGGACCAGTCAGCACCGGAGGGGCTCGTCCTGTGCGCACAGCTCATCCACACACCGGCCATCGGTAGATGCGCGCGGGGCGCGGTGGTGGGCGCGATCGACAGCCCGCTCGGAAATGGATTCGGTCGGAAAACAACCATCGATCAGGCCGAATGGCCGCCTGCTCCGATTACCCCAGAGGCGCTGGCGGCGTTGCCGGTGCATGTCCTCGTCGTCGGCATGAATGGATCAACGGCTGCGGTCGAAACGGCGCGCACACAGCTAGAGAACGCCGTTCCTAGTCGGTTTCCTCCCGACACGCTCTCGTCCATGAGCCCGGACTCCAGTCGCCTCCTCGCCGGGTACAAGCAGCTGGCCAACGTCGTGATCCTGGTCAGCCTGCCGATCGCCGGCTGCAGCCTTGCCGTCGCTGTCGCGGCGGGACTCACTGAGCGCAAACGTCCGTTCAGCGTCTTGCGGCTGACCGGCGTCTCCGTCGCCATGTTGCGGAGGGTCGTCGCGTTGTAAACCGTCGTACCGCTCGTACTCACCGCGACAGTTTCGATCGCCGTCGGCTTCCTGGCCGCACAGCTGTTCCTGCACGCCCAACTCGACCAAACCCTTGTCGCGCCCGGTCCCCAGTACTACCTGATCGTTGCCCTAGGGCTCGTCGCCGCGCTGGCGATTCTCGGCTCGACGTTGCCGATGCTGTCGCGGATCACGGGTCCGGAGGCGGCCCGCTTCGACTGACGCGCGGTGTACGTCGGACGCTTCGGCGTGTCGAGCGAATGAGATCGACGTTGGCGGCCAGGATGATCGCCATGGCGAAGGTGACTCGGACCGAGCGGGCCGAGCCCTGCAGCAGGTGCGGCGATCCGGTCGAGGTCGACGTCATCACGACTGACGCGCTCGAAGGGATAGAGACCGAGGAAGCCCGTGCCTTCCACAAGGATGACCGCACCCGCGCCGATGAATTGTGCCAGCGGGGCCGGCAGCCCGCACTGGTCTAAGGCATCGCGCAGCTTCCATCAGTGCCCCTCAGGTCGGTCGGCAGATTTCCGGTTATCCTGGAAGGGCCACGCGCAGGCAAATGTGTCGAAGCTGGTGATGGACATGACCGAGCGCGACAGGCCGATCCCTGACACCGAGTTGCGACCAATCAACTGGATGCGAGCGCGAGCGCTCATGATCTGGGGACCGGGTGAATCCTGGGACAACCCGTTAATGGGCACGAGGTTCGACCCGACCGTGCGGCAGCGCCGGGACCAGGCGCGTCGGGCCGCGCGTCACTCCCGTCATGAGCACCGGGACGAGCTGCGGGAGCAACACCGCCTTGATCGCGCCCGCCTCTCGGACGAGCACTGCACGCCGGACGAGTAACCGCCTCGCTCGCTCGAGAGAGAGCCGCTGCGGCGCGGGGTCACGCGGGCGTGCTATTTGGCATCAAGTCCAAGATCACGGAACCGGTACCTGGTGTCCCGCTAGCTGTTGTCGTTCGCGGCAGCGTCGAGAGCTGCGATCACAACGTCGCTCGGGATCCGGGCCTGATCCACCACCTTCGCGTCCGCGTCGCGCAGTGTCGATACGAAGTGGGCCGCCCAGCTGTTCTCCCAGATGATCAGTGCGACCGAGGTGTTCGGCTCGAGTCCTTCGGCCGCGATGTCGACATCCTCGGCGTCGAGCAGACCGCCGGTAAGTTGACCGTCGAGATCGCGAAACGCAGGATCCAGCTCGAGGCCGAGTCCCGTGAGATCAACAGATCCGACGGTGCCGTCGGCCTCTTTGTAGACAAACAGTAAGTCGAGCACCCGAACCGTTCCCGCCCGCACAAGGTCAAGCAGCGCGGGCACGATGGCCCCACTGAACTTGTTGCCGGGGAACTCGACAACCAGGACATCCACTGGACCGATCTCCATGCGCGCCTCCTCACCGTCGGGCAGCCTGGATGCTACGTCACAGGTGGACACTCGTCGTGCGGTCCGCCGCGACCGGTCGGCTGGCGCCCTCCGGCACCCGGCCTTGCCCCGTCCGGCAATAATGAGGACCCTCAAGCTCTGCGCCAGTCAGGGTCTGACCGTTACTCGCCGGAGAACTGATGAGCCGTTGGGCCACAAGATTCAGGCGACGCCAGTACCTCAAAGGCAGCGTGTGGATACTCCCGTTGTGCGGCCGCATTATTGGTGTATTGCTCGCACAACTGTTGCTATGGGTAGACCGCACGGTGCACATCAAGACGCTGATGCACTATTCGCCCGGCACCGCTACCGGCGTGCTCACTCGATTATCGGCGCGCTGGTTGCCCTCCTTGGATTTGTCGTGACGATCGGCGTTCTCGTGATCCAATAGGCAACTGCGACTTTGTCTCCTCGTTTTATGCGGCTGTGTACCACGACCGGCTGCAGAAGGTCGTTCTCGCCACCTTTGCCGGAACGTTCACTTATTCGTTTGCGTTACTTAGCCGTATAGACACGAATTTTGTCCCGGATCTTGGCGTTACCATTGCCGGAATTGCGGTAGCGCTTAGCTTGATACTGCTGCTCGTGTACCTCAATCGATTTACGCATGCACTGCGGCCCGTGGCCGTCGCCGCCCTGGTTGAACAAGCGGGCGAGCGAGTGCTGCGATCAGTGGCAGCAGATCCTGGCCCGACCGAAGGTGAATTCCGATCACACTGCCAGCGAATTCGACGCCACCGCCGCCGCACCGGTGCTCTTCGAGCAGGCCGGTACCGAGGGCGGCGCCACTAGCCCAGGGTGCGATGCGAACCTAAAGCACGAGGTCTGCGAGCCGATCGATCTGATCGAGCGACGCGGTCGTCGGGTCGAAATACAATTCCGTGACTCCCGCGTCCCGGAACGCTTGCACGGCACCGCGGATCGCGGCCTCGGAACGGAGGGCGCCTTCGGCGACCATTTCGGCGTAGTCGCCGAGGAATCCGTAGTAGTCGCGCAGGTATTGGCGGGAATCCTCCTCGGCGTCAGCGCCGACGGAGAAGTACGTAAGGGCCGCAAACCGCGGCTGCTCGATCCGACCGGCCTCCCGCCACGCGGCTGTCACCCGTTCGACCAGGGCGGCCGCGTGCTCAGGTGGCGCGCCTCCGATGGTTAATCCGACGGCCCAGTCAACGACCCTGCGCACCGCCTGGTCGCTGGTTCCCCCGATGAGGATTGGTACCCGGCGGGCGTGGATCGGAGTTGGACCTATCGGTGGGGCGTCGCCGTTGACGCGCTCACCCCGCCACGCTTTGTGTAGCGTCTCCAGCTCGCGATCGAAATCACGCCCTCTCGTGTGAAAGTCTCGGCCGGCAGTCTCGAAGTCGTCGGCTCGACCGCCCGGCGCGAGCCCGAGAGTCAAGCGGCCATCAGAAAGCTGATCGATACTCGCGGCCGTTTTCGCCAGCAGCGGTGCCGGGTAGAGCGGGGCGAGCAGCACGTTTGTCAGCAGCTCGATCCGCGTTGTCGCGCCCGCCGCCGCGGCCAAGGTGGCAAGCGAGTCGTAGCTCGGATACGCCAGCCGGTCGATTGTGGCCAGCCCCGAGAAACCTCGATCTTCCGCCCGCTTTGCCCACTCGACGAGACGAGTTCCAGGCGTGCCAGGTACCGGATTCGGTAGACCAATGCCGATCTTCATGCGAACTCCTTTGCTGCGATGACGGCGGATCTACCCTGCCGGGGTCGGGCTCCGCACGGCAAGTGGCGCGCCAAGGAGGCCTAGGCTCGGTCGGATGAGAAAGCTCACGGTCGAGCAAGAGGGCGCCGTTGGCGCGCCGGCGCAACTCGTCTACCGGCTGATCGCCGATGACGAGCACCATCAGCGCTTCCTGCCCACCGGATTCTCGGACTTCAAGGTGTTGGAAGGAGGCATTGGGGCGGGGACTCTGCACCGGTTCACCGTCACTGCGGGCGGTCGCTCGCGGGAGTACACGATGCGGGTGGCAGAGCCGGAGCCGGGCCGGGTGATCACCGAGACCGACCAATCCTCCTCGCTCGTCACGAGCTTTACGGTCGCTCCATCCGGTGATACCTGCCGCGTGCTGATATCGACGATATGGAACGGTACCGGCGGAGTCGGCGGATTCTTTGAGCGACTCTTCGCGCCGCGTGTCCTGCGCCGGATGTATGCCGACGAATTAACGCGGTTGGATCGCTACGCACGTGAGCAGGCTGCCGCGGCGCCGTAATGCGGCCTCCGAGGCGGCGGACCAGATCGCGGCCAACCGCTGATGATCTTGGACTTGGTGTCGGTCCAGGCCCGGATTCAAGATCACGCTTGACAGTCAGACATGAGCACGTTCGATAGACGTAGCGGAGCTGCGAAGGCGGTAGGCGAGGTCCCGGCTTAGGACGCGGTGTTTGTGAGGGCAAGCGCGCCTAGGTTGGACAGGATCTCAGTCCGTTTCGCCGCTGACAAACCCGATTTGTTGAGGCTCACCGCCACTGTTCGCTGGCCGGAAGAAGTGACCAGCAGCGGCACACTGTAACCCGCGCCAAGTCCGCCAGTCAGGATTGTCCCGGGAACGTCCCCAACCGTCACCTGCGTCGCCGTCGCACCATTGGCGACGTAGTCGGAGACCGTGCCGGCGGCTCGTCTCTCTGCTTGCGCTGGTGTGCTGTAGAGCGCGACGGTCATCTCGATCTGCGGTGTCGCGCCCTTTGGAGCGGCCGGAACGCCATACCGACAGTTCAGGTAGCTCAGGCGCCCGATCGACTTGTCCGGAATCCCCACGATGAAAGCCGTCTTCCCGCCGATCGTGTAGCCGGCGGTCCGCTGAACGTCATACAACGTCAGTAGCGCATAGCAGTTCCCGGAGAACTTCGTCATCGGCGTGGCCGGCTGGCTTGGCGCGGCGCTACTGGAACTCGCCGACGACGACGCCGAGGAGCTTTGGCTGCCTGGTCCGGAAGCCGTGATAGTCACCGTATGGGTGGACGACGAGTTCGACGACCCGCACGCTGCCAGCGCGGCCGCCGCCACGCCAACCGCGAATAGCCGCGCGATCGTCGCCGACCGGGTCAAGCCACCCTCCGAATCGCCGAGCGTCCGCCGGGTCAAATTCCACATCGCAGCACCGATAGCCCCAATCCGTGTCACCCGGCCAGCCTGACCGACCACTCATCAAACAGTGCGGAGACACGCCCTACCGTCGTGAGCCTAATGTGCTTGTGCCGGATGTGCTGGCGTCTCGCGACGGAGATTCGTGTCTGGTGCGAACCGCCGCGTTCCGGTAGACCGATGTCAGACGGGTGCGGTCACGGTGACCGGCCGCCAACCGGATAGGGAGAGGGAGATATGCCAGACTTCGACGACATCAAGAAGATGGCCGACGAGCACGACGACCAGGTGGACGCTGGCCTCGAGAAGGCCGGCGACATGGCCGAGTCGAAATTCGGCCATGGCGAGCAGATCGATCAGGTCGTCGAGAAGGCGCAGGACGCCACCGGTGGCGATGATCAGCAGTAGCCGAAACCGCGACGAGCGGTTCGCGCGAGATTGACCCAGCCCGCAACCAATTCTCTAGAGTTGATCTTAGATGCAAAGCCAACGGGCAGGGTAGGTCCAGGAACCATCGACCTCAGGGATAGGTGCAGCCTTTGGCGACGTCGACTCGGCTCACGGCTTGATCGCGAAGAAGACGAAGCTAGCGAACACCACAATGTGCACGCCGGCTTGCATGAGGGTCGCCCGTCCCGGGACCACCGTGAGCATCGCGACGACGACCGTGAGCACCAACAGCACGATCTGAACGGGAGCTAGCCCCAGCACGATCGGTCCGCTGAGCCAGATCGAGGCAAAGGCAATGGCCGGGATAGTCAGGCCGATGCTGGCCATCGCCGAGCCGAGCGCCAGGTTGAAGCTCGTCTGGACTCGGTCCTGACGGGCCGCCCGTACTGCGGCGAGAGTCTCCGGCAAGAGCACCAACAGCGCGATGATCACACCGACCACCGACGGCGGAAACCCGGCTGCGGCAACGCCTGACTCGATCGATGGCGACTCCACCTTGGCCAACCCGACGACTGCGACAAGGGAAAGCAACAACAAGACGAGACTGACGACCGTCGCTCGAACGGACGGCGGTACAGCATTGGCATCCGCCTCGTCGATGGCGTTCCCGCTCGGCGTGACGGGCAAGAAGGACTCACGGTGTCGGACCGTTTGCGCGAAGACGAACAGTCCGTAAAGGGCAACCGACACGAGCGCCGCGAAGGCCAATTGCGACCCTGAGAACTCTGGTACGGCGCGACTAGTCGTGAAGGTCGGCAACACGAGACACAACGTCGATAGCGCCGTCAACGTCGCTAAGGCCGCGCGGGCGCCCTCGGCGTTGAACAGCACGACGTGCGTTCGCACCGTCGCGACCAACAAGGACACCCCTATGACGCCGGAGCAGGTGATGATCACCGCGGAGAACACCGTGTCTCGAGCCAGGGCCGACGCCTTGTCACCGCCCGAAACCATCAAGGTCACGATCAGAGCCACCTCGATGACGGTCACCGCGACGGCTAGAACCAGCGAGCCGTACGGCTCGCCCACTCGATGGGCGACGATCTCAGCGTGATGGACGGCGGCCAGCACGGCCCCGGCCAGCACAATTGCCACCAGTACGACTGCGACCACCGGCAGATGACGCCCCCACGTCACGGCCAGGACGATGAGGCCGAGAAGGGGTGCGATGGCGGTCCAGTCTCGGTACACAGGACGATCCGCGGCGGCCACGTGATCACCTTGCCTTACCACGACTGGCACCTACGCTGGGCGTCCGATCAATAGAATCCCAACTAGACGTTCCGAACCACTGGGCGCATCTGCCGATAATTGGTTATGAGCCTTCTGCATCCTGCTGACCTCGATGCCGCGGTGACCGGCCAGGCCGACCACGCGAATGCCGATCTCCCAGCGGTGTCCGCATGATCGCGGAAACGCTGATCATTGACGGCTGCGCGATCGCCACGGTCGATGACCTCGACCAGGAGTACGCCAGCGGGCACCTCGTGATCCGGAACGGGCGCATCGACGTCGTTGGTGATGGCCCCGCACCGGCCGTCGACGGAGCGCGTCGCGTCGACGGCTCGGGCTGCCTGGCCACGCCCGGCCTCATAAACGTCCATCACCACTTGTACCAGTGGATTACTCGTGGCTATGCGCAGGACGGGACTCTGTTCGAATGGCTGACCGCGCTGTATCCCGTCTGGCGCCATCTGGACACCGACCTCGAATATCACGCTGCTCGCGCCGCCCTTGCGAGCCTGGCCCTCTCCGGATGCACTACGACGACCGATCATCACTACCTGTTTCCCCGCGATGGGGGCGACGTCTTCGCCGCCGAGGTCGAAGCGGCGAGGCAGATCGGACTGCGATTTCATCCGGGTCGGGGATCGATGGACCTCGGTCAGTCGCGGGGCGGCCTACCGCCGGACGACGTCGTCGAGGATCGAGAAGAAATCCTCGCCGCGTGCGAGCACGCGGTAGCGACGTACCACGATCCCGCACCAGACTCGATGCTGCGAGTAGCCCTAGCGCCCTGCTCACCGTTCTCGGTGACCGGTGACCTCCTGCGCGAGTCAGCCGACCTCGCCCGCCGGCTAGGCGTTCGGCTGCATACCCATCTCGCCGAAACCGTCGACGAGGCCGAGTTCTGTCTGGGCAAGTTCGGCTGCGGCCCGGTTGACTACGTCGAGCAGATGGGCTGGCTCGGCGACGACGTCTGGCTGGCGCACTGTGTACACCTGTCGTCGAGCGATATCGCGAAGTTCGCCGCCTCCGGCACCGCGGTCGCTCATTGCCCGAGCTCGAACGGTCGACTCGGTTCAGGCATCGCCGCGATCCCCGAGCTGCTCGCTAGCGGCGTACCGGTCGGGCTGGGCGTGGACGGGGTCGCTTCGAACGAGCATGGTGGGCTGGCCGACGAGCTGCGCCAGGCCGTGCTCGTCGCGCGCTGCCGCAAAGGTCCGAAGGCGCTCACCGTCCGCCAGGCGCTGCGGGTCGGCACGATGGGCGGTGCTCGGTGCCTCGGACGACAGGACGAGATCGGCTCACTGCAGGCCGGAAAGCTGGCTGACATCGCTCTGTGGCGGATCGACGATCTCGGGCATGCGGACATCGCCGATCCCGTGTGCGCCATCGTTCTCGGGCCGCCCGCGACCCTGCAGTTGCTGCTCGTTAGTGGTTCGGTGGTTGTCGAGGCCGGCGAGATGCGCACGGCCGACAGCGAATCGCTGGCGAGACATGCCCGCGACTCGGCCGGCGAGCTTGCTCGCCGCGCCGGGGTGTCCTCCGCCGGTTAACCTTCTGGGCGGATTTCGCTGACTTGCTTGTCCGGTCGCAAACCGCGCCACGACGGATGCCGGAGGCGGCCATCTCCGGTCCACTCGGTGAACCTGACCTCACCGACGAGCCGTGGACTCACCCAGTGCGCCTCGCGGGCGATCACCTTGGGCACGGCATCGGCAAACGGAGAGGTCCGCCGCGAAAGTTTCCGCAGTCGCGTCATGAGATCAGCGAGCGTGTCCTCGGTGAAGCCGGTTCCTACGTTGCCGATATAGCGCAGCCCTTTCTCGCTCGGCAGGCCGAGCAGCAGCGAGCCGATCGTGCCATCGCGTCGTCCTTGACCGGGCCGCCAGCCACCGACGACGACTTCTTGGGTGCGAATGTTCTTGATCTTCACCCAATCCGGCGAGCGTCGACCGGGGAGGTAGCGCGACGCACGCCGCTTGGCGACGATCCCTTCCTGGCCCCGTCGCTGACTTCCCCGAAGGGCCGCGGCGCCGCCGCCCCGCAGGACCGGTGGCGTCCGCCAGTGCGCGCCCTCCAGCTCGAGTCCGTCAAGGAGCTGCCGCCGGTCGGAGTAGGAAAGCTCGAGTAGCCATCGGCCATCGAGGTACAACAAGTCGAAGATCAGGTAGACGACGGGATCTTGGTCCGCGAGCCGGCGCGCCTCAGCCGCGCTGGCGACGTGCATGCGTGGCTGCAGTCGGCTGAAGCTCGAGCGTTGATCCTGGTCGAGGACGGCGAGCTCGCCGTCCAGGACAGCCTGCGTCGTCCCTAACTGTGCGCCAAGCCCCCGCACTTCGGGGTAGCTCACAGTGATGTCCCGATCGTTGCGGGACCACAGCGTGATCCGCCCGCCATCGATTTCGCAGATCGCGCGTACGCCGTCCCATTTCACCTCGAACGCCCATTGCCGGTCCTGCGACGCCGGCGGGAGACTGCCCGGAGTGGCCAGCATCGGTGCGACGCGACGCGGCGGTTGCCAATCGGGGTGCGCTGGGGCGTCCATGCGATGCATGATCCAGTTCTTGCCACCCGTGTGGATCAGCACGAACCGGCCTTGCGTGCGATCGCCGTTCAGGACGACCTTGACTTCGCGGTCCGACCATTCCTCCAGCTGGTAAGTACCGCGATCCCAGATCGATACGGTTCCCCCGCCGTACTCTCCCGCCGCGATCGTCCCGTGGAAGTCGAGGTATTCCAGCGGATGGTCCTCCGTCTGCACGGCGAGATGGTTCCGCCTGGTGTCTTGGGGGATGCCCTTGGGCACCGCCCACGACACGAGCACCCCGTCTCGTTCCAGCCGGAAGTCCCAGTGCAGCGCCCGGGCGTGGTGTTCCTGAACCACGAAGCGATGGCCGTCGACTGTGTCGGCCGGCGGAGCGGTCGGAATCGGCTCTGGCGTACTGCCAGCCCGTCGCTTGCGGCGATATTCGGTCAGATCGCGTCCGGTCACCGGCGTCCCCCTTGTCGAGCCGGAAAGTGACTGGCTGCGCGCAAGCAGGCGATCAACTCCTCGAGACCGGGAACGACCCGGTCCTCGGTGATCATGCCGTACCCGAGGACCAGCCCGTCCGGAACCGGTGGGTCTTCGCAGTAGTCGGCGAGCCGGATCACCCGGACGCCGCGGGCCTCGGCGGCCGCGATCGCCGGTCCGAGGTCAAGTCGCCGTGACTCGCGGACCCGCGCGCACACATGGAGGCCGGCGACCGACGGCAGGACGTCAAGGAGATCGGCTGCCTCGCTCCCGAGGGTGCTCGTGAGCTTCGCGTGACGTACGGCGTAGATCCGGTTGGCCCGGCGGACGTGCCGGGCAAATTCGCCGTCGTTGATGAATCGCGCCAGGGCGCGTTGCGACGTGGGGTCGCTGTGCCAGTCGGCCAACTGCTTGGCCATCCTGAGGGCCTTCCGGAGCGAGGCCGGCGCGACCAGGAAACCCATACGCAGGGCCGGAAGCATCGTCTTGGCGAAGGTGCCGACATATACCACGCGACCCGAACGGTCGAGGCTCTGCAGCGGTTCGAGCGGTCGGTGCGCGAATCGGAACTCGGCGTCGTAGTCGTCTTCGATGATCACGGCTCCGTGGGCTTCGGCCCACTCGAGCAAAGCCGTGCGCCGCCCCAGCGACATCGACATTCCCATGGGGAATTGATGCGACGGAGTTGTATAGATGAGTCGTGCCGAGGGAGGGAGTCGCGTTACGTCGAGCCCCTCGGTGTCCACCGGCACACCCACCACCCGCGCTCCGTGGGTGCGAAACAGCTGGCGCGCCGCCGGGTATCCGGGCTCTTCAACGGCGACGGTGTCGCCAGGCTCGACCAGCACCCGCCCGATGAGGTCGAGCGCCTGTTGCGCCCCGTTCGTGACGAGGACGTCCGAGCCGGCCGCGCGGACAGACCTTGACACCCCGATATGCCTGGCGATCGCCTCCGTGAGCACGGGTTGACCGCTCGGCCCGACATACTCGCCTCGGCCGATGCCAGTTCGGGTGAGCTCGCGATTGAGGAGGCGACGCCACACATCGAGCGGGAAGATGCTGACATCGGGCATGCCAACGCGGAAGTCGTAGCGTGCGCCAACGCCCGAGAGGGCCGGGAACGGACGGACAGATTCCCACACCGCGCGGGGACGGACCGCGGTCCCCGGAGGTGCGGACCGGCGACGCGGCGTTCGTTCGGCGTCCCGGCTGACGAAGGTGCCCGCCCCCACCCGTCCCACGACGAACCCTTCGGCGATCAGCCGGTCATATGCCCCGGACACCGTGCTGCGGGAGACGGACAGCCGCTCGGCGAGCTCCCGGGTCGGCGGCAGCCGCTCGCCTGGGCGTAGCCGGCCATCGATGATGGCGTCTTGCAGTTGGCGATAGATCCGTTCCGTCCGGTCGCCAGTGCCGTCGAGGCTGATGTGCACCTCCATCCGCCGACCCTATATTGGCCCCAAAATGATGGCCGGCATTGGACCTTCTTAGACGCCAATCCCGTCCTTACGGTGGCACCTGTGACAACGAGGCATCAGCAGCGCGTGGTCAACCTCACGCAGGCGCGGGCGTGGGTGGTCACACCCGTTCGCTGCAGCGATTACGACCAGTGGGCGGCGCTGTTCCGCGTGTATGCGCGGGTCCACCACGTCCAGCTGAGCCCGGAGACGATCGAGGCAGTGTGGCGCAGGCTGCACGATCGCAACGATGTCCTACAGGGCCTGATCGTGCGCCGGACCTACAGCGGGCCGCCGGTTGGGATGGCGCACTATCGGGCGTTCCCGCAGACATTCGGCCCGAAACAGGGCTGCTTCGTGGACGATCTCTTCGTAGACCCCGCCGCCCGGGGCGAAGGCGCGGCCTCGGCCGTGCTCGCCCACTTGCGGCGCCTGGCCAGGGTTCGGGGCTGGGGGACCGTGCGATGGTTGATGGTTGCCGACAATCGGCGGCCTCGCCCGGTTCATGACGGCACCGCCGCGCGGGCCCCGTGGACCGCCAAGGACGGGTGGGTCGCCTGACCGGCGACGACGGGCCGGCGATCGTGGCCGGTCGACGGCATCGTCGGTCGCGGCTAGGCGTAGTGGGACTACGGTCGGCATTGACGACCACTCGCCCCAGAGAGGAACACGATGCCCACACGCACCGCGCATACCGCTTGGACCGGCGGGCTGCAGGACGGGTCCGGACAGGTCGACCTCCGCAGCTCCAAGGTTGGCACGTTCGACGTCTCATTCCCGAAGCGGACTGCTGAGGACGCCGGCGGCACGACCAGTCCGGAGGAACTGATCGCCGCGGCGCACTCGTCCTGTTACGCGATGCAGTTGTCCGGACTGGTAGCGGCTGCGGGCGGTACGCCGAAGAGCTTCGACATCACCGAGAATGTCTCTATCGGGCCCGATCCGGCTGGCGGTCTCCGGCTCACCGGCATCGCACTGACGGTGCGGGGTGAGGTCGAGGGCCTCGACGCTGACGGCTTTGTGAAAGCAGCGGAACAAGCGAAAGTGTCATGTCCGATCAGCAAGGCATTGACCGGCGTCGATATCACCGTTGATGCGTCATTGGAGTAAAGTTCACGCCACGCATACGTCGGACGTCACCGACATCACGTCGGATCGCTCCGATTCTGGTGCGCCCGGGCCGACCCTCGGATCACCGGCTCGCCACATCGACGTGGTTGCTTACCGGCTACCGACCGTGGACCGGGAAACACCAGTAGGCGTCGAGTCGGGCGGTCACTAAATGGACGCAGGGACTAGGGGGATCCGGCACCTGGGCCGTAGGCGCCGAGGCCGGGCGGACGATTTCGGCTCGGTGCACATCGTTCTGCAGCCGATCATCGAGGTGGCGACCGGCGCGGTCGTGGCGGCGGAGGCTCTGGCTCGGTTCGCCGGAACCCCAGCCCCCGTGGAGCAGATCTTCGCGGTGGCCCACGCGTCCGGACGCGGCGCTGAACTCGAAGCCGCATGCATTCGAGCGGCTCTGCTCCGCCGGCCGGACCTGCCAGCAGGCGTGCGACTGTCTGTCAACGTGAGTCCGGACGCGCTGAGCCATCCCGCGATATCGGCGGCGTTCGCCGGTGATCTCGATGGCATCA
>Ga0207665_10001411_pt1 | contig 16154 bp, 12 predicted proteins | sample LARL112metaG_FD_184351 | JGI IMG/M metagenome (GOLD analysis project Ga0207665, IMG submission 184351) | Corn, switchgrass and miscanthus rhizosphere microbial communities from Kellogg Biological Station, Michigan, USA - LAR L11-2 metaG... | ecosystem: Host-associated > Plants > Roots >...
CTGCCGCGGCCCCGTTGCGCCCGGAATGACGGTCGCGCATAGAGGGGATTTTCAGCGCTTGGGAATGCCTGCGACAGACGTCTCAACTTTCGTCATTCCGAGCTTGCCTGCGGCAAGCCGGCGCCGCGAGCCTACTTCGCGTAGGCACGGCGATTCCCGTTATTCCGAGCGCAGCGAGGCATCTCTTTTGGATTTTCAGGGCTTGGCGATGGCTGCCGCAGATGGCCGAATCTTTTCCGGGGGCACGATTCCCTGCCCTTCTAGCACGGAATAAAATTTATCCGCATCCAGATTTTTCAGCGTCTCGATTTTCCCGGAAGGCCAACGAATTTCCATGCTGTCAATCTTCGTAGCGGTGTTCAGACCGAAGTGCACGCGCAAATCGCTTTGCGAAAGGTAACTTCCTCCGCTGTGAATTTCTTCCGTCTGCGTCATGGCACCGGCAACAATTTTCAAACGCGCGCCGATCGCCAGGCGATTGCTCTTCGTTCCTTGCAATTCAAAACTGACCCAGTGTTTTCCGCGGATTCCGTTATTCCGCAAAATCATCGGCTCACCAACCAAATCCTCGATCACCAGATCCACATTGCCATCGTTAAACAAGTCTCCCGCAGCGACACCGCGCGACACGCGCGGAACGCTGATGGCGCTCCCCGCTTCCGCACTGGCATCGCAAAACGTGCCGTCCTTCTGATTCAGCTGAAGAATTTTCGACTCCTTGTAACGCGCTCCGGATGGAAGCGTGTCCACCTGGGGATAGACGTGTCCGCCCACGACAATCAGGTCCAACCAACCATCGTTGTCGGCGTCAAAAAAAACGGTCCCCCATTTCACGTAGGGGAGCGATGGCAGAGCGACTCCGGATTTGTAAGAGACGTCGGAAAAGCTCCAGTCGCCGTCATTGCGAAAAAGATTGCTGTACTCGTCGGAAAAATTTGTAACGAAAAGTGAAGGAAGGCCGGTGTGCAAATAGTCGCCGACGGCAATGCCCATGGAGGCCTGTTCCGAACCGTCTTCGCTGACCGCGGTGCCGGACTCCAAACCAATTTCCTGGAATTTTCCGTTGCCCAAGTTTTTGTACAAGAATTTCGGAGTGGAATCGTTGGCAACGTAAATATCGGGACGACCGGTGTTGTTAAAGTCGGAAAAAATTACGGACATTCCGTAGTAGCCGTTGGGATCGTCGACACCGGCGGACTTCGATACGTCCGTGAAAGTGCCGTTCCCGTTGTTGTGAAATAAGGCGTCGCCGGCGCCTTTCAGTCCGCGCGGACCACACTGCACGTCCATGCCGCGATATTTGCAATTGGGCGCAGTGCCGAATCCGGGCAAATCGCTGAGGTGGAAATCGACGTAGTTGGTGACCATCAAATCCAGATTGCCGTCGCCGTCGTAATCGCCAAACGCCGCTCCGGTGGACCAACGGCCATCCGCGACAGCTGCCTGCCTGGTCACGTCACTGAAGGTTCCGTCGCCGTTGTTGCGGAAAAGTTTGTTGCCGCCGAGGCACGTCAGATAGAGATCGGGCCAGCCGTCATTGTTGTAATCGCCCACCGCTCCTCCCATTGCGAAACAGGGAGTAGCCAGGCCGGCCCTATCGGTCACGTCGGTAAATGTTCCGTCATGATTGTTGTGGTAGAGCGCGCCGCGCGCGGTCTTGCCCTTGATCGCCATATCGACCGTGGGCGCGTTCGTAAGATAGATGTCCAGATAGCCATCGCGGTCGTAGTCGATCAAAATCACGCCGCCGCTCATCGATTCCACTACATATTTGTTTTCGCTCGACGAGACGTGATTGAAATGGATTCCCGCTTTTGCGGTGATATCGGTGAACTGCGGAATATCGCGATTCTCGCATTTGATGGCCGTGGCACCGGCAGGCGGAGGAGGTGGCACCGGATGGGACTCCTGCGCCACGGCAAATTGCGCAGAAACGATCAGCAGCAGAATGCTGCGTACGGTTCTAAATAATGTTCTAAATATTGTTCTAAACACCGGCTCCCTTATATTTTCGAAATCGGATGATGCGTTCATGAAGTCGTGCGGCATTTCCTTTGAGTCCAACGGTCGGATCCGCCCGCCCATCACATGATATTGGCCTACTGGTGATATCGGACTACTGGCCAGTATCTAACAGCTATGAGCATATTGAACTTCTACCAGTTGGCACCAGTGGAGCTATAAATTACGTACACCAAAGGAATTGTGTCACTGAAATGATAGACTACCGCGTCCGTCGAGCGAGCACACAAAGAGCAATTTGGGCCTGGAGCCCGATTCATTAGATGAAGAGCAAACGCGCTCCGCAATACAAAGACTCTCGAGTCACTCTCAAAGCGGTGGCTGAGCACTTAGGGCTTACGCCGGGAACGGTTTCCGCGGTGCTCAACAATTCGACTGCCTCGAAATCCATTCCTCAACACACACGGGAACGCGTTCTGCAAGCCGCACGCGAACTGAATTACCGGCCCAACTTTATGGCGCGCTCTCTGCGCGTGCAACGGACTTTTACAATCGGAGTGATTCTGGAAGAGATTGGCGATGGTTACGGCTCATCTATCGTAAGCGGCATCGAAGAATATATTCGCAAAAAGAATTATTTTTTTCTGACGGTGGCCCACCGGCACGATCAGGAACTGTTGCACTCATATTCGCAAATGTTGCTGGCCCGCGGAGTGGAAGGCTTTATTACGGTGGATACATCACTTCGCGAAGCGCCGCCGCTGCCCACGGTGGCGGTCGCTGGGCATCGCCAGCTGGAAAACGTGACAAATATTATTTTGGATCATCATGAAGCCGCGCTTCTGGCGTTGCAACATTTGAAAGAACTCGGCCATCACGAGATTGCTTTCCTACGCGGGCATCCGCAAAGCGCAGATTCGGAAGTTCGCTGGAATTCCATTTGCGAAGTGGCACAGGAGCTCGGAATCGGAATTAATCCAGAGTTGGTGGTACAAATTCAAAGCTTGGATTCGACTCCGGAACTCGGTTATCCGTCCGGGAAAGAATTGTTGGCGCGCAAAGTGCCATTCACGGCTCTTTTTGCGTATAACGACATTTCTGCAATTGGCGCGATGCGCGCATTTCAGGAGGCGGCTTTACGGATTCCAGAGGATGTTTCGGTGGTGGGATTCGATGATATCGCGAGCGCGATTTTCTGCATACCGAGTTTGACTAGCGTTCGGCAGCCGTTGAAGAAGATGGGAAACATCGCCGCAGAAACGTTACTGGCGCGCATCGAAAATCAGGCCGATGTTCAGGCCGAAATTGCCGTGGAGCCCGAACTTGTGGTGCGGAATTCCACCGGTCGCGCCGCACACGGCGGGTTGCGTATCGCCAAGTGACGCCACTTCGTATTCTGCAATTCGACAATTCAAAGGGAAATTTGCTAGCGACGCGCCGTAGCCAGCGCAGCCTTGCGCTGCTGCTGAAGCAAGAAGTCTTCGTACGGACCCTTGAAATCTTCAAGGTGGCCATGATCGAAATGCCAAAGCCGGGTTGCTACTTCATCGATTACGTCGTGGTCGTGCGTGACGAGCAGGACCGTGCCCTCGAACTTTTGCAGCGAAATGTTCAGCGCGTTGATGGACTCCAAGTCTAGGTGGTTGGTCGGTTCGTCGAAGACCAGGAAATTCGGCTTCTGCAACATCAGCCGGCAAAATAAAATGCGAGCGGTTTCGCCGCCGGATAGCGCGCGAATCGGTTTGGTCACGTCGTCGCCGCTGAAGAGCATCTGCCCGAGCAGGCCGCGCAATTCCTGTTGGCCGGCCAGGGTGTCCCACTGCGCGAGCCACTCAATCACCGTCAGATCGTTGTCTTTTTCAAGGGTATGTTCTTGCCCAAAATATCCAACGGCAACTTCATGTCCCCAGCGTACGGTTCCGCCGTCCACACCAAAATGGCGGTCACCTTCATCGATGAAGCCCGGCGCATTGCGCATCAGCGACCGAATCAGGGTAGTCTTGCCCGCGCCGTTACGCCCAAGCAGGGCAATCTTTTCGCCGCGCTCGAGGTTGGCAGAAAATCCATCGATCACCTTCAAGTCGCCGTAGGACTTCCGCAGCGTCTTGAATTCCAGCGGATGGCGACCGGACGGCTTTTTCATCACAAAATTAATGTACGGGCGCGCAATATTCGATCGCGCCAGCACGGTGGTTTGCAGCCGCTCGATTTCTTTTTTACGGGAGGTGGCTTGCGCCGAGCGGGTGCCCGCGCCGAAACGTGCGATGAAGTCCTGCAATTGCGCAATCTTTTTTTCGCGTTGCGCATTTTCCGATTCGATTCGTGAACGAACCGAAGTCTTGGCCATCACCATGTCATCGTATCCGCCGACGTACATCAGCACGGATTCATAATCGATGTCCGCGACGTGGGTGCAAACGCTATTCAAAAAGTGGCGGTCGTGCGAAATCACAATCAGCACGCCTTCGTAGGCGTTCAAATAATCCTGCAGCCAGTGAACGGAGTCCAAGTCCAAATAGTTGGTGGGCTCGTCCAGCAGCAGCGCGGCCGGATTCCCGAACAGCGCCTGCGCCAGCAGCACGCGGACTTTCTGCCCGCCCTGAAGTTCGCCCATTTTTCGTTCGTGCAATTCCGACGGCACATCCAATCCGTCCAGCAAAATCGCGGCGTCCGCTTCGGCGGTGTAGCCGCCTTCTTCGCCGACAATGCCTTCCAGTTCGCCGAGCCGCATGCCATCGGAATCGGTGAGCTCGTCGTGCGGCTTTGCATAGAGCATTTCGCGTTCCTGCAACACTTCCCATAGCGCCGCATGGCCCATGATGACTGTGTCGATCACTCGGAAATCGTCAAAGGCGAACTGGTCCTGCCGCAACACGCCGATTTTTTTTGGCCGCGAGACGTTGCCCTTGGTGGGTTCAATTTCGCCGTTCAAAATTTTCATCAAAGTGGATTTGCCGGCGCCGTTGGGCCCGGTAATGGCATAGCGCCGGCCAGCCATAAAGGTAGTGGTGACGTCATCAAAGAGCACGCGTGCGCCATACCGCATAGAGATGTTATTGATCGAAATCATAGCCTTTAATTATATCGTGGAATGCGTTTTGGTTTCGACCCAGAGCCGCACAACACGTAACGTCCTAATTTGAAGCCGAGCACTTCGTCGTCATCCAAACTCAGGTTTTTCTTTATGACCGGACAACATGCCGGGGGCCGAAAGGAGCTGCAGTCCGCGTATCCGCACTTTCGAGAAGGGCGATGCTATGCCAATCCTAGTGATGCTGGCAGTCTAGCTCTCACCGCAGCGGCGCTGACGAGCCGCTTGCCTGATTGCCATTAGGTTGATCCCAAACGAAATGCCGCACAGCATTCCACGCGCTGTGTGACTCAAGTTTTGCGCAAACTGGGTGGCTGGGTGAAAGAAGTATGGCCAGAGAAAGCCTATGACCAAGAACATCATAGCGATGGGGATCATGGCTTTGGGCACTTGCAGTCGATTTCTGAAGTTCATCACGGTGTCTCAATTCCTGTTTAGTCTGTCAACCGGAACCAGGTCAGAACCGTCAACTTGACTCCGACAAAGGTCACGGCAACGGCGAAAAGGTCCCAGCTCCAGACATGCTTGAAGTAAAAACGGTAAGTCCACACCCGAAAACTCTGGCGAAAGTCAGCGCCAGCAGCAGGCTCGGCACATAGCGGTCGCATTCAATGGAGTTGATGCTCTGGCGGGATACCCCCACGGCCTTACCGAGCTGCTCCTGCGTCCAGCCTCGGGCGCTGCGAAGCTCTCGGACACGATTTAGGATAATCGGCTTGTCATCTGGCGCGTTCTGTTTTTGAATTTAGGACCCGCCCGTGCAACGGCCAACAACTTTGTACTCAAATTGCATGTTGAAATGCTTAGTCGTTTCCGGGGTGCAGAACCGCGTTGCCTTTACGCAGCAACGCGCGGCGCGCTGATTGACGAGAGTTCTGCCGTTCGTTAGCGTCGTAGTAGTTTCCTTAAACATTACTTTCAGAAGGCGGGACTCCTTGGTGGCGCGGCCAATCATCACACTGACAACGGATTACGGGACAAACGATCATCTGGTGGGAACGTTGAAAGGCGTGATTCTGAAAATCGTGCCGGACGCGACCATTGTCGACATCACGCACAATGTAACTCCGTTCGACTTGCTGGATGGCGCATTGGCGATTGGGTCGGCGTATTCGTACTTCCCCGCGCGAACGATTCATGTGGTGGTGGTCGATCCGGGAGTGGGCACAGAGCGGCGGCCGCTGCTGGTGAGCGGTGAAACGCAATATTTTGTGGCGCCGGATAACGGAGTGCTTTCGCTGGTGTATGAGCGCGAAGAAAATATTCTGGTGCGGCATGCGAACGTTGAACATTATTACCTGAATCCGGTGAGCAAAACATTTCATGGAAGAGACGTGTTTGCGCCGGTGGCGGCGTGGCTGGCGAAGGGATCGCAGGCGGCGGCGATGGGCGACGAAATCACGGATTACAAAAAATTCGCGATGCCGAAACCGAAAGTGGCGGATGGCGGAATAAAGGGAGTGGTACTGCGGGTGGACAGTTTCGGAAATCTGATTACTAACTTTCTCGCGGAAGATTTGCCTGCAGCTTCGCTGGAGACTGGGAGCGTGCAGTTTGCGATTGGCACGCATTCGGTGACCCGGCTGGTGGATACGTTCGCGAAAGGCGGGGCGAATGAACCGTTTGCGTATATTGGGTCGAATGGATTTGTGGAAATCGGAGTGAACCGCGGGAGCGCGGCGAAGAGCCTGGGGGTTGGCCGCGGAGCGCAGGTGGTGCTGGAGGGGAGTTAGTGGTAGGTGCGGGGATGAAGCCCGATCCATTCTCAACATCGCCCGCCTCCCCCCGACAAGGTCGGGCCGAGCAGAGCTACAAAGGCATTCCACACAATATCGCCGTCCGCGGCGGCGGTGCGAAGAGCGGGCTCATTTAGAGGATTCCAAGGCGGCCATTTGTGAACGGGTGCGCGGGTCGAGCCAGTCGCGCCATGCGTCTCCCAATAGATTGAAGGCTAGAACGGCAGTCATGACCGCGAGCGCCGGGAATATGACCATGTGCGGCGCGTCGAAGAGATGGCCGCGTGCATCGTTCAGCATGGCGCCCCAACTGGGAATGGGCGCGAGAACTCCAAGACCCAGAAAACTCAATGTGGATTCGGCGAGAATTGCTCCTGCCATGCCGATGGTGGCCTGAATCAAGACGGGCTGAAGAATATTGGGGAGCAAATGTTTGAGAATAATTCTGGAATGCGAAGCGCCCAGAGAACGCGCGGCCAAAGCGAATTCCAGTTCTTTTACTTTGAGGACTTGCGCGCGCGCGAGACGCGCGTAGCCCGCCCATCCTGTGATGATCAGGGCGAGAATCACTTTTCCAATGCCAGGACCGAAAAACGCCGCGAAGGCGATGGCCAAAAGGATTCCAGGAAACGACAGGAATGAATTGATGAGCAAAAGATTGACGACGCGGTCATACCATCCACCGAAATATCCAGCGAGAGTGCCGATGGTGAGACCGATGAAACCGCAGCCGAAAACTACGCAGACGGAGACGGTGAGGGAGACGCGAGCGCCGTAGATGACTCTGGAAAGAATGTCGCGGCCGAGTTCGTCGGTACCCATCCAGTGGGCGATGGAAGGTGCGGCGAGCCGTCCGGGAAGATTTTGCGCGAAAGGATTTGCGGGAGCGATGAGCGGAGCGAGCAAAGCTACCAGAAAAAGAAAAACGGCAGCGGAAAATCCGACGCGTGCGAGGATGCTCTGGCGGAGAAAATCTTTTGTGGTTTTTGCGATCATGACATGCGCACGCGGGGATCGACGACAGAGTAGACGGCGTCGGTAAGCAAATTCACCAAAATGTAAGAAAGAGATATGACAAGAATACAGCCCTGCAGCAACGGATAATCGCGCGCGGAGATGGCCTGAACGGTGAGGCGTCCAATGCCGGGCCAGGAAAAAATAGTTTCGGTGACGATCGTGCCGGCAAGAAGTGTGCCGAACTGCAATCCAAGAATGGTGATGATGGGGATGAGAGCGTTGCGCAGTCCGTGGCGAAAAAGAACGGCTGCGGTACTGAGACCCTTGGCGCGCGCGGTGCGAATGTAGTCGGCGGAGAGCTCTTCGAGCATGGCGCCGCGAACCATGCGAGTGAGAATGGCGGCGAGCGCTGCGCCGAGCGTGGCCGCGGGCAAGACGTAACTGCCAACTCCGTTTCTTCCGGAGACGGGTAACAAGCCAATCTCGATGGAAAACAACAGAATCAAAAGCGGACCGAGCGCGAAGTTTGGAATGGCGAGGCCAAAAAGCGTGAACAGGCCGACGACACGATCGGGAGCTTGTCCGCGACGATGAGCGGCCAAAACACCGGCAGGAATCGCAATCAATGCACAAACGAACAAGGCGAGAAATGCCAGCTGCAAGGTCGCGGGGTACCGCTCAAAAATGATTTGCCGTACGGGAGCCTGGAATTTGAAGGACTGGCCGAGGTCGCCGCGAAACAGTCCGGCTAGATAGTGGCCGTATTGCACGCGCAGCGGCTGGTCAAGTCCCAAGGAGTGGCGCAACTGTGCGGCCGCACCGGGGGCGGCGCCTTCGCCGAGCATTTGCTCGACGGGATCACCGGGCACGACGTGAATCATCAGAAATACGAGAGTGAGGACCAGCCAGAGAGCCGGCAGCGTCAGCAGGAACCGCTTGAGGAGATGGCGAAACATCGGAAAAGAAATTATGACCGGGAAACGGCGGAGTTGGCGGGTTTTCCCGGGGAAGTTTCGGAGTCGTTATTGCTTTTTGCGGCGGCCGGGCGGATACGTTCGACTTTGACGCGGGCCACGCGTTTGCCATCCATTTCAACGATGGTGAAGCGCAGATCGTTATGCAGGAAGCTTTCGCCGCCGATGGGAATAAAACCAAGCTGGTCCAGGACGAATCCACCGACGGTAGCGTAAGCGGGATCCTCCGGAATGGTGATGGCGTACTGAGCGTCAAGATCGCGAACGTTCAAAGCAGCATCGAAGATGACCGCACCGTCCGAAAGCGTAAGCGGTTTTTCGACGACGTCGAATTCGTCGTGAATTTCGCCGACGACCTGTTCGAGGATGTCCTCGAGAGTGACCAGGCCCAGCAAGCTGCCAAACTCGTCAACGACGACAGCCATGCCAGTGTGGCGGTCGCGCAGCTCGTCGAGCAATTCGCTGGCGGGCTTGGTTTCCGGAACGATTAAAACTTCGCGCAAAATGCGGCGCAAATCGAATGGTTGGGGAGGCAAATTTTCCGCGGCGCGGAGTTCGCGTCCCTGCAAGACCCAGAGCATGTCTTTGACGTGAACGAAGCCGAGGATATGGTCGAAAGTGCCGCGATAGACAGGAATGCGCGAACGCTGGGTAGTGGCGAATGCGCGGAGCACCTCATCGAAAGTGGCTTCGACGCGCAGAATATGCATGTCCGGGCGAGGCACCATAATTTCACGGACCTGGACCTGGCCAAGTTCTATGGCGCTGAGGATGACCCGCTCTTCGCTGGCCGCGAGGAGGCCGCGTTCGCGGGCCTGCTGAATCTGAATTTGCAGTTCTTCAGTGGAGTGCGCGACGCCATGACCTTGCTGAGAACTAATACCCATGGCGCGAATGATTTTTGTGGAAACGCCATCGAGTAGATCGATGGCCCATCGGAAGGTGTTCAAAAACCAGTGGAACGGCAGGGCGATGAGGAGCGCAACGCGTTCAGCGCGAGCAAGGCTAACGGTTTTGGGAACCAATTCACCGATCACAACGTGGAGGATGGTAAGGAGGATGAATGCGCAAGTCAGCGCCAGGCCGTGAGCCAGCATGGCAGAACGAGTGCCCGCAACACCCGACCAGATGGAACGAAAGAAATTTGCGAGGGTGGATTCGCCGAGCGCACCAAGAGCAAGACTGGTGAGAGTGATTCCAAGCTGCACGCCGGAAACGACGCGATGCAAATCGGCTACCAAGGTTTCGACGACTTTTGCGCGGGCGTCGGCTTTTGCCACAAGCTGGCGAACGCGGGAGAGGCGCACAGCAACCAGGGAAAACTCCGCAGCTGCAAAGAAGCCATTGAGGGCAACGAGAAAAAGGACTCCGATGAGGCGAACCACGAACATGCAGTGGGGATGCTCCTTTCCTGCATTGTATCAGGCAGAAAGAACCGCGCCATGGCACGTTGTGCGAAGAACAAGATGTTCTGCGTTGCGCCTCCAGAATGCGTCCTCTAAACTCGTTGTTTCACTTTATTTAAGGAAAATAAGTTGCGACTCTTGCTTCGCATCGTGGGCTGGATTCTTATTGTGCTTGTCGCCGTAGCTGGGGGCGGAGCCTGGTGGCTTTTTGTGCGGCCGCTGCCGCAAGTCGACGGAACAGCTTCGCTGCCGGGCTTGCAAAAAGAAGCGACGGTAGAGCGCGATGTGTGGGGGATACCGCACATACGAGCCGGGACATTTGCGGACATGTGCGAAGCACAGGGGTATGTGATGGCGCAGGACCGATTATGGCAAATGGATTTGTTGCGCCGCGTGGCGCGTGGGCAACTCTCTGAAATCGTGGGGCCTGCCGCGATTCGCTTGGACAAACAATTTCGGTTGCTGCGTTTTGGACCGGCAGCAGAACGAGATGTATCTCTGCTGGACGAGGAGTCACGCACGGCAATGGAAGCTTATGCACGGGGCGTGAATAAATATATTGAGCAGCACGAAAATAGATTGCCCTTGGAATTCACGCTCCTGAGATACAAGCCACAGCCGTGGCGGCCGACGGATTCGCTGGTGATTACGGGCTACATGTACCAGACGCTGACGAGCAGCTGGGAAGACGAAATCGACCGCGCGAAGGTAACTGCCCGGGTGGGAGCAGTTCGGGCAAAGGAAATGTATACGCAGGATGCCGCGTTGGATCATTTCGTGGTGGGCGATCCGAGCCGGCCTGGAGATGGCTCGCAGAAATCGGGAAATGATCCTGACGACGAAGATGGAGACGATGACATGTCACAGGATTCGGTACTGAAAGCCAGCGCACAGCCTTCGACGCGTAGTTTTCCCGATGTGACTTCGGCGCTTGCTCCGGCGATTGTGCAGTGGATGGAAGAATCGCAACGAGACATTCGTCATGCGCTGGGCAGCAACAGTTGGGTGGTGAGCGGAGCTCACACGGCGACGGGCAAACCGTTGCTGGCGAATGATACGCACCTGGAGTTGGGTGTGCCGCCGATCTGGTATCAGATGCATCTGACTTGCCCGGGCTGGAATGTAAAGGGATTTACTTTGCCTGGAGCGCCGCTGGTGGTAATTGGCCACAATGACCGCATCGCGTGGGGCTTCACGAATAATGGCGCGGATGTGCAAGACCTCTATGTGGAAACATTCAATCCAGCGCAGACGGACGAATACAAAGTGAATGCAAAGTGGGTGAAGGCGCAAACTGTGGATGAAGTGATCCACGTGCAGAATGCTGCGGATGTGCATTTTCCCGTGGTGCTGACGCGGCACGGTCCGGTGATGAAGCAGGATGGCAACCTTGGATACGCTTTGCGCTGGACGGCAACCGAGCCGGGTGGTCTTGCAAATACCTACAACCGGTTGGGGAAAGCGCAGAATTGGAAAGAGTTTCGCGAAATTATGAAGAATGTATGGGGACCTGCGCAGAACGCTGTATATGCCGATGTAAGCGGAAATATCGGATACGTGATGGCCGCGCGGGTGCCCATTCGAAAAAAAGGACATGGCGAAGTTCCGGTGCCAGGCGATACCGATCTATACGAGTGGAAAGGCTACATTCCGTTCGAACAATTGCCGCAGTCGTTCAATCCGCAGGAAGGGCTGATCGTGACTGCGAACGCCAGAGTGGTGGGACCGGATTACATTCCATACTTGACGGATCATTGGGAAGAGCCGTACCGGACGGCGCGAATCTGGGATCTACTGCACGGTAAACACGCCCTGCGCCCTGATGACATGTTGAAGGTGCAAACGGATGCTTACAGTTACCCGGACGTGTTTATTGCGGAACAGTTGGTGCCAGCCGCGAAAATTTCGACACCGAAAGATATACGCACGCAAAGCCTGATTCAGCTTGCGAAGGATTGGAATGGAATTGCGGATGCGGATTCGACGGTGGTTTCGTTTCTTGAAGCTACGCGGAGAGCCGCGCTGAAATTGATTTTGCAACCGTTGCTGGGAGAGGACACGGAACTTTATCAGTGGCGGAGCACGGCATTTTTGCAGCGGATTTTGACGGAGCGTCCGGCAAGTTGGCTACCTGCTGCTTATAAAAGCTACGATGAATTACTGGTTGCAGCCGGCGATGAAGCGGTGAAGAAGTTGGAGAACGATAGTGGAAGCGCACGAATCGAGGATTGGCCGTGGAAGCGATTCGATTCGCTGGAAATACTGCATCCGCTGGGACGCGAGGGCTGGCTGAAGAAATTTCTTAGCATTACAGACAGGCCGCAGAGTGGAACGGCTTTTAGTCCACGAGCAGCGAAGCGGCATCACGGTCCCGCGATGCGGTTGGTGGCGAACGTCGGAGACTGGGACAATTCGTTGATGGTGATACCGGGCGGTGAAAGCGGACAGATTGGAAGCAGCCACTATTCGGATCAATTTCCATACTGGTATGAAGGGAAACCGGTGACCGCCCCGTTCAGCGATACCGCGGAAGCGGCGATCAAGAAGCACAGTTTGACGCTGAAGCCGTGAAAGGGCCTACCGGCGGCACAAAGGAATTGTTTCGGTTCTTGGGCCTGACTTAGAATGCTGTTGTGGCCGTCGAGCTGATTAGTATTTGTGGATTTTGGCGGCGGAATAATAAACTCTGGCGATGTTGCGCGCTTTGAAAAAATGAGCGCAACTTGAAAAGGCCGCGTGAATACTCCTGTTCCTAAAAAGCCTGAACTTGCTAAGAAACCAGATTTCGAGCTCTCCCTTTCGCGGCTTGAAGAGGTAGTGCGGAAACTGGAAAGTCCACAGCTATCACTGGATGAAGCGATGAAATTGTTTGAAGAGGGCGTGGCGCTTTCGCGAGAGTGCCAGAAACAACTAGAGGAAGCAGAGGGCAAAGTTGAGATTTTGTTGAAGAAGGCGGATGGGAAGCTGGTGGCGCAGCCATTCGAACCGGAAGGCGAGGGCGAAGCGTGATGCGCGCTTCGTCTACGGCAATTGAAATGTTTCTCGGGGCGCGATTCCAGCGATGACCCTGCCTGCGTTTTTTGAAGAAGACCTGCAATTGGTTGATTCTGCGTTGCAGAAGTTTTTGCCTGCTGAGAGCGCGCCACCACCTTCCATTCATGAAGCGATGCGCTACAGCGTATTCGCTGGAGGAAAGCGTATTCGCCCGATTTTATGTTTAGAGACGGCGCGAATTTTTTCCGCGGATGTTTCGGCAGCATTGTATCCGGCTTGTGCGATTGAATTTATTCATACCTATTCGTTGATCCACGATGATTTACCCGCGCTCGATAACGATGATTTGCGTCGCGGGAAGCCAACGTGCCACAAGAAATTCGGAGACGCCATCGCGATCCTGGCCGGGGATGCGCTGTTGACACTTGCCTTCGAGACGCTTGGGGCAGCGCCGGTAGACGCGGCATCGCGCGTAGCGATGGTGACGGAAGTTGCCACTTCAGCGGGAACTCTGAACGGGATGGTGGGCGGGCAAGTGGCGGACCTTGAGGCGGAAGGAAAAAGCGTTGGACCGGAAATGCTGGAATATATTCACAGATCGAAGACGGCGGCGCTGATTCGCGCGTCGATTACGGCGGGAGCGATCTGCGCAGGAGCGCCAGAAAAAGAAGTGCTGCGGCTGCGGCACTTTGGCGAGACGATTGGCTGGGCATTTCAGGTGACTGATGACATTTTGGACGTGGAAGAGTCATCGGCCGCGCTTGGCAAAACCGCGGGGAAGGATATTGCACAGCAGAAGGCCACTTACCCTGCGGTTTTTGGTTTAGAGCGGTCGCATGAAATCGCGACGGAGCTCTCGTCGAATGCCATTGCGGATCTGGCGTCGTATGGAGATCTCGCTGCGCGGCTGCGCGAGATCGCGGAATTTCTGGTACATCGGCGCGCTTGAGCGGCCGCAACATTCAATTCCCTTTTATGCCAACTCGCAAAGACCGCAACCGGCTGGACGTGCTTATTTTTGAACGCGGGCTTGCCGCGTCGCGGGAAAAAGCGCAGGCGATGATCCTGGCGGGCGAAGTCTTTGTGAATGGAAATGCGGCGGCGAAGGCCGGCCAAGCAGTCGCGAACGATGCGGCGATCGAAATTCAGAGTCGAATACAAAGATACGTGAGCCGGGGCGGATTCAAGTTGGAGGGAGCGCTGAAGGATTTTTCGGTGGACCCGCATGGAAAGATTGCGCTGGATCTGGGTTCGTCCAACGGTGGTTTCAGCGATTGCCTGCTGCAACGCGGTGCGGTGCGGGTTTATGCGGTGGACGTCAATGTGGATCAGCTGGACTGGAAACTGCAGCAGGATTCTCGAGTAGTCCGGATCAAGAAGAATGGACGCGAGCTGCAGCCGCAGGATTTGCCGGAAAAAGTGGCGATCGTGGTTGCGGATGTTTCGTTTATTTCGGTGACGAAAATTCTTCCGGCGCTCGTACCGCTGGCAGATTCGGAATGTGAGTTTCTTATTTTGGTTAAGCCGCAATTTGAATTGCGCCGCGAGGATATCGGGCCGGGCGGAATTGTGCGTGATCCCGAATTGCAGCAGCGCGCCGTTGAGTCCGTAAGAAGCGCGACGCTGCAACTCGGGCTGGATATCTTAGGTGTCAAACCTAGCCATCTGCCGGGGGCGGAGGGCAATCAAGAGTATTTTCTCCACGCCCGGAAAAGCGGCTAAGGTAGAATCGGACTCCATGCCATCCGCACCTTTCCGCGCCATAGGAATTTTCTCTCGCCCACGCCGCGCCGATATCACTGATATCGTTCGTCCGCTGCTGGATTGGTTTAGCAAACGCGGAATTCGGGCGATCTACGACACAGAAACGGCTGCTTCGCTGCGCGACGAGAGCGGCGGACGGCCGCGCGAACTTCTCGCACATGAATCCGATCTGCTGCTGGTGCTGGGTGGCGATGGGACTTTGCTTGCAGCGGCGCGTGAAGCGGCTCCGCGTGGAATTCCGGTTCTGCCAATTAACCTGGGCAGCCTCGGATTTTTGACCAGTTTTACGCTGGACGAACTTTATCCGGCACTGGAAGAAACGATTGCGGGACATCTTTCGGCGAGCGAGCGCGCAATGCTGAGCGTGTCCTTGGTACGCGAAAGCGAAACCATAGAATCGCAATTGGTGCTGAATGAAGCGGTGATCACCAAGGGCGCTTTGGCGCGCATGATCGAAATTGAACTTTCCATTGATGAGGATTTTGTGTGCCGATATCGAGCTGATGGAGTGATCGTTGCTACCCCTACCGGATCGACCGCGTATTCGCTGTCGGCTGGCGGGCCGATCGTGCATCCGGAAGTGGAGTCGCTTATCTTGACGCCCATTTGTCCGCATACGTTGAGCGATCGCCCGCTTGTGGTGGGGGACTGCTGCAACGTGGAGATGCGGTTGCGAGGAGCGGCGGAATCGGTTTATTTGACGTTGGATGGACAAAAAGGCGTGTTGATGGAGTCGGAAGATCGCGTAAGAATTTCGCGAGCTAAAGAGCGATTGAAATTGATTCAGCCGCATCGGAAGTCATATTTTGAAATTTTGCGGAATAAGTTGAAATGGGGCGAGGCGTAGCACGGTTGCGATTATGTGGGTGTTAACGTTGAGATCCTTCGGCGATGCCTGCCTGCGGCAGGCAGGCATTCGGGTCGCCCGGGATGACAATTTTGGATTGAACAGATTGGATTGAATGAAGCGGGGCGCGATTGGATTAAAGCGAGGCGTAGGACGGCGGCAATCGATCTGAATAGCCGGTTGCGGTTAGGCCTTTACTCGCAGCGAGTTTCTTCTAGGCTAGGGCATCGGAGCGGAGAAGATCTCTGGTTGTTTCGCGTCGACGAATCAGTTTGGTGCGCTTCCCTTCTACTAAAATTTCGGCAGGGCGACATCGCGCGTTGTAGTTGGATGCCAGCGACATGCCGTAGGCGCCAACGGCCCAAATGGCCAGAACGTCTCCCGGCTGAACACTGCCAAGCGGCCAATCGCGCAAGAAGCAAT
>Ga0207665_10001412_pt1 | contig 16149 bp, 12 predicted proteins | sample LARL112metaG_FD_184351 | JGI IMG/M metagenome (GOLD analysis project Ga0207665, IMG submission 184351) | Corn, switchgrass and miscanthus rhizosphere microbial communities from Kellogg Biological Station, Michigan, USA - LAR L11-2 metaG... | ecosystem: Host-associated > Plants > Roots >...
ATGATGAAGCAGTTTGCACGACCGCTGATGGCTACTCTGCTGGCCGGATTGCTTGCCGTGGGAACTCTCACTCCAGCCGATGCGCAAACTCCCGCCGCTACACAAGCGCAGAGCTCAGAACCGAATCCGCCGAATAGTCCATCTCCGGTTGTCTCGCTCGGAAGTTCAAAGTATCGCTACACTCGTGCGCCCAAAGGTTTCCCCAACTTGATCGCCCCGTATTTTCCAATTCACGTTGCAGAGCCGGGCGTGGCCAACACGCCGAGAATTGAACAGATGATCCATGACGGAAAGTTGGAGCTGACTTTGCAAGATGCCGTCGAACTTGCCCTCGCCAACAACATGGACATCGTTGTCGCCCGCTACAATCCCTGGTTCGCCGACACCGATATCCTCAAGACCGAGGCTGGCGGCATCGGGCGTGGAACTTCCGGCGCCTCCTTCCCGTTCTCCACGGCCAATATTCCCTTTTTGTCGTTCGATCCCATCGTCTCCGGAAACCTTGTCTTCGACCAGCAATCCATTCCGGTGAATAACGGTTTCATTGCCGGCACTGGCGCAACTGCCGTTAACTCGCTGCAATCGCACACCGCACAATACAATTTCAGTGTGGCGGAAGGTTTTTCATCAGGCACAAGTGTTAACGTTGCCTGGAACAACTCCCGCACATCTTCAAGCGCCGCGTTCAACTCTTTCAATCCTGCTGTTCAGTCCTCTCTCTACCTCACTGTTTCCCAGCAATTGCTGAACGGCTTTGGCTTCTTCGCAAACCGGCGCAACATCATCATCTCGAAAAACAATCGCAAAATCGCCGATTTGGCCTTCGCGCAGCAGGCCATCACCACCGTCACCAGCACCATCAACACTTACTGGGAACTTGTCTACGCTCGCCAGAACGTCGATGTCCAACAGCAGGCCGTCACCGTCGCCGAGAAGCTTTACAACGACAACAAGAAGCAACTCGAAATCGGCACCATGGCTCCCCTGGACGTCACCCGCGCAGAATCCGAACTCGCCACTGACAACCAAAACCTGATCGTCGCCAGGACCGCTCAATTGCAGCAGGAGCAAAATCTCAAGAACGCCATCTCCAAGGATCCGCTGGCGGCAAACTTTGTGAACGTGCAGATCATTCCCAGCGATAAGCCCACTCCCCCCGGCGCCGTCGAAGCCCCTTCCTTCGAAGATGCGCTTCGCGAAGCCTACTCAAAGCGCCCGGATCTCCAGGAAGAGTATTTCAACCTGAAAAACGCGGAAGTCGACGCACGCGCTACGCGCAACGCCTTATTGCCCATCGCCACCTTGAACGGACGTTACGGCTCGCAAGGCTTGTCCGGCAACTCCCCACTGCTCGGTGCTCCCGTAACCACTGCCGGCGGACAGATTGTTGACGCCAACGGAGTTCCAATTCTGGTAACCGATGCCGCCGGAAATAGCGTCCCCATTTTCGTTCCCGCCAACAATTCGCCCGTCGTGGGCACTTCGCAGAGCGGCTTCGGAACCGCGCAAAGCCAAATTTTTCACAACACCTTTCCGGACTACGCCGTGTACCTGAATTTGCAGGTCCCTATCCGCAACCGCGTCGCTCAAGCCGATAATCAGCGCGCCATTCTCACCGCTCGCCAGCAGCAGGCCGTCATGCAGCAGCTTAAGAACGCCGCGCTCTTGGACGTGCGCAACACTTACATCGCGCTGGTTCAGGATCGCGCTCGCGTCGAAGCCGCAGGCAAGGCCAGCGAATTGCAGCGCCAAACCTTCGAAGCCGAACAAAAAAAATATCAGCTCGGCGCATCCACGGTTTACAACGTGATTCTCACCCAGCGCGATTTCATCACCGCGCAAGGAACGGAACTGCGCGCATTGGCTGATCTCGTCGAAGCCAAAGCCAATTACGAACGCGCCATCGGCCGCACCCTGGAGGTAAATCGCGTGAGCATCGCGGAAGGCAGATCCGGCGACGTCGACCGCGACACCCTAATTCCCGGCACCCTCCACGGAAAAGTAGTAGGAACCGACGCCCTATTCAAAAAACTAGACGCCACCACCCCCGCAGCAGCGGACAATTCCTCACCAGGCAAAAAGTAAACCGTCCGGCCGTAAGGGGCGCAGCATGCTGCGCCCCAGCTTGCCCGGAGGCAAAAAATTAGGCTAGCGCCTTCATGCCTTTCCCCAAACCAATCCGCGCCCAAAGACCAATCCACTCACCCACAACCCAAGTTGCCCACAACTCACCTTTCGACTAGCATAAGAAATTGTTATGAACCAAACGATCCAACCCCAGCGGGAATCCACCCATGAGTAATTCCACCAAACAAGAAACGCCCACAATCCCCGCCAACGAAAAGCCCTCCACGAAGAGAACACCCTCTCCCCAAGAAAAATCCTGGGAGCAAAACACGCTCGCTCCCACGCTACAAAGAAACCCGGAACGCCAGGCTCAGTTCACAACGATTTCGGGACACCCGATTCGCCGCCTATACACCGAAGCCGATTTGCCCAACTGGAATTCCGCTACGCAACTAGGCTGTCCCGGCAAGCCACCCTACACCCGCGGCATTCATTCCACCATGCACCGCGGTCGTCTATGGACCATGCGCCAGTTCGCCGGATTTGGCGCCGCCGAAGACACCAACCAGCGCTTTCGCTATCTGCTTTCCCAGGGCCAGACCGGTCTTTCCACCGCTTTCGATCTCCCCACTCTGATGGGATACGACTCCGATCACCCGCTATCGGAAGGCGAAGTTGGCAAATGCGGCGTGGCCATTAGTTCCCTCGCCGATATGGAAGTTCTTTTCGATCAGATTCCGCTCGCCAACGTAACCACTTCGATGACCATCAATTCGCCCGCCGCCGTAATCTGGGCCATGTACCTGGCTGTCGCCGAAAAACAAGGGGCGGATTGGAAAAAAATCTCCGGCACTTTGCAGAACGACATCCTCAAGGAATACATCGCGCAAAAGGAATATATCTATCCTCCTGAGCCGTCGATGCGTTTGGTCATCGACACCCTCGAATTTGCCGTCAAACAAACGCCGAAATTCAATCCCATTTCCATCAGCGGCTATCACATTCGCGAAGCCGGATCCACCGCCATCCAGGAACTCGCATTCACTCTGCGCGACGGCATGGAATACATCGAGTGGGCGCTGCGTCGCGAAATGAATCTCGACGATTTCGGCCCGCAGCTTTCTTTTTTCTTCAACGCCCATAGCGATTTCTTCGAGGAAATCGCAAAATATCGCGCCGCTCGCCGCATTTGGCACCAAGCAATGGTCGAACGCTACGGCTCCAAAAACGCCCGCACCTGGGCTTTGCGTTTCCACACGCAAACCGCCGGCTGCTCGCTCACCGCGCAGCAGCCCTACAACAACGTAGTACGCACTGCATTGCAGGCGCTCTCCGCTGTGCTAGGCGGAACGCAATCCCTCCATACCAATTCACTGGACGAAGCCTGGGCCCTGCCCACCGAATTCGCCGCCACCATCGCGCTGCGCACGCAGCAAATTATCGCGCACGAAACCGGAGTAACCAACACCGTCGATCCGCTGGGCGGCTCTTATTTCGTTGAAGCGCTCACCAACGAAGTCGAAGCCGGCGCCTGGGACTACATCCGCAAAATAGATTCCATGGGCGGCATGGTCGGGGCCATCGAACGCAGCTACCCGCAACGCGAAATCGCCGAAGCTTCCTACCGCTACCAGATCGAATTAGATAAAAAAGAAAAAATCATGGTCGGCGTAAACGATTTCGTATCAGAAGAAAATCATTTGGATATTTTGCAGATCGACGAAACCGTAGCCCATCGCCAAAGCCAGCGCCTGAATAAACTACGCGCCGACCGCTCCCAAGAAGAAGTAACCCGCAGCCTGACCGCCCTTCGCGAAGCCGCCGAAGGCAAAGAAAATCTCATGCCCGCCATCTATTCCGCCGTAAAAGCCTACGCCACCCTCGGCGAAATCTGCGACGCCCTGCGCCAAGTCTTCGGTACCTACGAAGAAACCGCCATCACCTAATGTTCACTCCCCTCTTCTCTGTGTCCTCTGTGTTAAAACATACCGTAATGAATGACCCCGAACACACCCGATGCGCAGAGAAGAAAGCGCCTACAAAACATGCCAACTAAGAAAATTCGCGTGCTTATCGCCAAACCTGGCCTCGATGGCCACGACCGCGGCGCAAAAGTTATCGCCCGCGCCCTCCGCGACGCCGGCATGGAAGTCATCTACACCGGCCTTCGCCAAACCCCGGAAATGATCGCCTCCGCCGCCGTTCAGGAAGACGTCGACGTAATCGGCCTCTCTATCCTCTCCGGCGCCCACAACACCATTTGCCCCCAGCTCATGAATCTGCTCCACGAAAAGGGCATGGACGACGTAACCGTTCTGGTAGGTGGCATCATCCCCGGCGCCGACATTCCCGCCCTCAAGCAAGCCGGCATCGCAGAAATCTTCCTCCCCGGAACTTCCACCCAAGCCATAGTCGACTTCATTCAAAAAAAACACGCCGCCTAAAACCACTTCAACACCATCGAAACCAGAATCACCAGCGCTGGCATTCAGAGGCGATCCAACAAGCCTGACTCCCGCAGGCAGGAATCGCCGAAGAATCTCAACTTTAAAAATTGTCGCAAAACTGAGCACTTTCTTCGTGTCCCTATTTTCCATCCTGATATTTTTTTTCTCTGCGCCGCTGTGTCTCTGTGGCAATCCTTTCTTGTATACTCAATCCTGTCGTACCATTTCGTGAGGGACCTGCGTGTCCGCTTCGACCCTGAAATCTTCCATCAATCGCGATTCTCCTGACTTCAAAAAGAATTCCCGCCACATCATCGAACTCCTGACCGAAATGAAAAATCAGGAAGAGCTCATTTGCCAGGGCGGTGGCGCGAAAGCCATTGAATCGCAGCATAAAAAAGGCCGCCTGACCGCTCGCGAACGCATCGCAAAATTAATTGATCCAAAGACGCATTTTTTCGAGCTCAGCCTTTTTGCCGCATTCGAAATGTACGAAGAATGGGGCGGCGCTCCCTCCGCAGGAACCATCACCGGCCTGGCTAGAATTTGTGGCCGCCTGTTCATGCTGATCGCCAACGACGCAACCGTAAAAGCCGGTGCATTCTTCCCGATGACCGCCAAGAAAGTCATACGCGCGCAGAATATCGCCATTGAAAATAAGCTTCCAACAATCTACTTGGTGGATTCTGCCGGCATCTTCCTTCCTCTTCAGGAAGATGTCTTCCCCGACACCGATGACTTTGGCCGCGTCTTCCGCAACAACGCCGTAATGTCAGCCATGGGCATTCCGCAACTCACCGCTATCATGGGCATGTGCGTCGCGGGCGGAGCGTATTTACCGGTCATGTGCGACCACATTCTGATGACCGAAGGCTCCGGATTATTTCTCGCTGGCCCCGCACTGGTGCAAGCCGCCATCGGCCAAAAAACTTCCGCTGAAGAACTTGGCGGCGCAAAAATGCATTCGCAAATCAGCGGCACAGTAGATTTCCGCGAACCGGACGACGAGTCCTGCCTGGCTCGCATCCGCGCGCTGGTAGATAAAATGGGCGCGCCCGATCCGCCCGTTTTCAGCCAGACCAAATCCCGCGAACCGCTCTTCCCTGCCGAAGAAATCTACGGAATTTTCTCCAGCAATGCCGCCAAGCAATACGACATGCACGACATCATCGCGCGCATCGTCGACGCCAACGAATTTGAAGAATATCGCTCCGAGTACGGCGAAACATTGCTCTGCGGTTACGCGCGAATCGGAGGCTGGGCCGTCGGCATCGTCGCTAACCAGAAAAAGCATGTGCAAACGACTGCGCCCGGCTCCGACCAAAAACGCATCGAATTTGGCGGCGTAATCTACACCGAATCCGCCGAAAAGGCCGCTCGCTTCATCCTCGACTGCAACCAGAATCGCATTCCACTAATTTTTCTTCACGATGTAAACGGTTTCATGGTCGGCAAAGACGCTGAGTGGAGCGGCATCATCCGCGCCGGCGCCAAAATGGTCAACGCCGTCGCCAACAGCGTAGTACCAAAAATTTCCGTCATTTGTGGCGGCAGCTTCGGCGCCGGACACTATGCAATGTGCGGTAAAGCTTACGATCCGCGTTTCATTTTTGCCTGGCCCACAGCGCGCTACGCGGTAATGAGCGGCGACGCCGCAGCCAGCACCCTGGCCGAAATCAAACTCAAACAACTAGAACGCGAAGGCAAAAAGGTGGACGAAAAACTAAAAAAAGAATTGATCGAATCCGTCCGCGCCACCTACGAACATCAATCCGACCCGCGTTACGCCGCCGCCCGTCTCTGGGTGGACGCCATCATCGACCCCGCGCAAACCCGCGACGCGCTAATCTGGTCTCTAGAAGCCGCCGCGCTAAATGCCGAGCTAAAAGAATTCAAAACCGGCGTCCTGCAAACGTGAGAAGTTTAATCAACAGTGGAAAGTCGAAAGAAAAACGCGACAGAATAATCTGATGGATTAGAAATCGCGCACCATCGGAGTTATCGTTCTACGATGCAAAGATTTACCCAGCTAAGAGTCTGGCAACGAGGACACGCATTGCTTCTCAGCGTTTATCGTATGACCACTGGCTTTCCTCAGACCAAACTCGCCGAGCTTCGATCTATCAGGCACGTATTTTCTCAATTTTTAACCGTGCAACATTCTTCATGCTCGCGGATCAACAGCGTCCACATTCTCTTTCTTGTTCCTTCTTTCTTTCGACTTTCAACTGTCGACTGTCGACCTCTTCCTCTCCACACCGGGACCTCATGGAAACTGTAAAGATTATCGAATGCCCGCGCGACGCATGGCAGGGCCTCCCAGACATCATTCCCGCAGCGTACAAAGCCGAATATCTAAAAGAGCTTGCGCTTGCAGGCTTCCAGCACATCGATGCGGTAAGCTTCGTCTCCCCCAAACACGTCAAGCAAATGGCGGACAGCGAAGAAGTCATGCAAAAATTCATCGCTTCCTTGCCCACAAATATCGAACCACCAGAAATCATCGGCATCGTCATAAACGAAAAAGGCTTAGAGCGCGCCCTCGCCACTCCCGCTGTCACCACTATCGGCTATCCGTATTCCATTTCCGCCTATTTCCGCCGCGCCAATGCCAACATGTCTCGCGGCGAATCGCGCGCACTCGTCGAAACCCTCAACAAGGAAACCAAAGCCGCCGGGCGCGGACTCGTCATCTATATTTCCATGGCGTTCGGCAATCCCTACGACGAACCCTGGGGCCCTGAACTCGTCGAAGAAACTCTCGAATGGCTAAAAGACATTCGCATCAAAACAGTCTCACTAGCCGACACCGCCGGCGACGCCACGCCAGAAATCGTCGCCGATGTTTTCAAACGTGCCAACCAGCACGTAGCCGGCATCGAACTAGGTGCCCATTTGCACAGCCGTCCGGAAAATGCCGAAGCAAAACTACTAGCCGCGTACCAAGCCGGATGCCGCCGCTTCGACGGCGCGCTCACCGGACTTGGCGGCTGTCCTTTCGCCGGAGACGATCTTGTCGGCAACATTCGCACGGAAGATATTCTTGCGACCGTAAAAAAAGCTGGAGGCGACACCGCCATCGACGAATCGCGCTTAAACAAAATTTTGGCGCTCACTAATGAAATTCGCGCCAAGTACGCCCATGCTCCGATTGCGAATTAAAGCGGGAGTTGATCCACTTCGGTTTAGAAGGGTGCAAGTTGGCCCGCTTGCAAGCTACAACAGTTCCAACGAAGGAGGCGCAGAAAATGTATTCCACACTTTTGCTGGACTACGGCAAGGAACGGGCAACCATCACGCTCAATCGCCCGGACAAACGCAACGCTATCAATCCGCAAATGATTGCCGAGCTGCAATCGGCGCTCGATGAAATCGAAAAAAAGAAAATGCGCGTGGTCATCATGGCCGCGGCGGGTTCGGTGTTTTGCTCCGGCATGGATCTGGACATGCTCTCCGCCATTTCCAAACAATCGCCGCAGGAAAATCAGGAAGATTCCAGACGCATGGCCAAACTGTTTCGCCGCATCTGGAGCTTCCCCCGCCCCATCGTCGCCGCCGTGAATGGCCATGCACTCGCCGGCGGATGCGGCATCGCCACGCTATGCGACTTCACGCTCGCTGTGCCCGAAGCACAATTCGGGTACACGGAAGTCCGAATCGGATTTCTGCCCGCCATCGTCTCCGTTTTTCTTACGCGGCAGATTGGCGATAAACGCGCCCGCGACCTGCTCCTCACCGGCCGCAAAATTGACGCGCAAGAAGCACACCAACTTGGCTTGGTTACGGAAATCGTGGAACCTGATAAATTGCTTTCGCGCGCGGAAGCGTTGGCCGAGTATTTGATCGATGTCAGTCCCGGAAGTTTGACCCGCGCAAAGCGCCTTCTGGTTTCAGCCGAAGCCGCGGGCGTGGATGCCGACCTCGAACGAGCCGTTCTGGAAAACGCGCGCATCCGCTGCACTGGCGACTTCAAAGAAGGTGTTGCGTCATTCCTGGAAAAACGCAAACCGGTTTGGAAAGACGAATGACGAAAGCACGATGAAGAAAGCATAAATGACAAAAACGCAAATCACCTCCGACGCGCGCAACGATTTCCATGATGCTCCGGTACGCGTTCGATATGCGGAAACCGATCAGATGGGCGTGGTCTATCATGCAAACTATCTCATCTGGTTTGAAGTCGGCCGCGTGGAGCTGATGCGCGCGCTCGGCTTTGAATACAAACTCATGGAAGCCGAAGACGATTGCTACATCGTAGTAGTCGAAGCCAGTTGCCGTTATCGCCATCCCGCGCGCTACGATGAGATGCTTCGCGTGCGCACGCGAATCGCGCAAGCCGCCAATCGCATGATCAAATATTCCTATGAACTGTTGCGCGATTCCGACGGCCATCTTCTCGCCACCGGCGGAACCACTCACGTGATCTGCGGGAAGGATGGCAAACCGAAACAGTTCCCGCAAAAATATCGCGACAAATTTCGCGCGCTGGCCAACGTACCGCCCCTTCCGAGCGAACTGGCATGACCGTTCGCAGAGATATCGAGCTGAACGGCAACGATCTCACTTTCGATCAGCTGTATGCAGTGGCACTGCAAAATGCCAAGGTCTCGCTCGCGGCCTCCGCTTCCAAAAAAATGAACGCATCGCGGCGTGTCGTCGATCGCCTCGTCGCTTCCGGCAAAACTGCCTATGGCATTAACACCGGTTTCGGCAAGCTCGCCAGCGTGCGCATCTCCAGCGAACAAGTCCGCCAGTTGCAAATCAATTTAGTGCGCTCTCATTGCTGCGGCGTTGGCGAACCTCTCAGCACAGCGGAAACTCGCGCCGTCATAGTTCTTCGCGCCAATGCTCTTGCCAAAGGCCTCAGCGGAGTGAAACCTGCCACCGTGGAAACGCTCTGCGCGATGCTCAACGCCAACGTTCACCCGGTTATTCCTTCGCAAGGATCGGTTGGCGCTTCCGGCGATCTCGCGCCGCTCGCACATCTCGCGCAAGTAGTGATTGGTGAAGGGCACGCCGAATTTCAGGGCACAATTCTGCCGGGTCGCCAAGCACTGCAGCGCGCGAAAATCACGCCCGTGCAGCTTGACGCCAAAGAAGGCCTTTCCCTTCTGAACGGCACGCAAGGCATGCTCGCTCTGCTCAGCCTGGCGCTTTGCCATGCTGACGCGCTCGCCGACACCGCCGACGTGGCGGCGGCACTGTCTCTGGACGCGCTTCGCGGCAGCCCCGGGGCATTCGATTCGCGCATCATGCAGGCGCGTGCGTACCCCGGCGCAGCCCGCACCGCCAGGAATCTTGCTCGCCTGAACGAAGGCAGCGAAATCCGCGAATCGCATCGTGCCTCGGAAAAAGATACTCGCGTGCAGGATGCCTACAGCCTGCGGTGCACGCCGCAAGTCCACGGCGCGGTGCGAGATTCGCTTTCGCAAGCGCGCGAACTGGCGCAAGTGGAACTCAACAGCGCTACCGACAATCCACTCGTCTTCGTGCGCGACGATGGCTCCGATTCGGGCGAAGCCGATATCGTCAGCGGAGGAAATTTTCATGGCCAGCCACTAGCCATGGCCGCCGATCAGGTTGCGATCGCCATCGCGGCCCTCGGCGGCATCGCTGAACGCCGTATTGAGCAAATGACCAACCCGCTGACCAGCCTACTGCCTGCGTTTCTCACGCCCGAACCCGGCCTGAATTCCGGCTTCATGATCGCGCAAGTCACGGCAGCGGCTCTTGCCAGCGAAAATAAAGCGCTGGCCACGCCGCACTCTGTCGATTCCATTTCCACCAGCGGCAATCAGGAGGACTACGTCTCGATGGGCATGAGCGGCGCACGCCGCCTGGCGCGAATGCTGCGGAATCTGCAGAACATCTTGGGCATCGAGCTGCTGTGTGCCTGCCAAGGCATCGATTTGCTCGCGCCTTTGCAAACTGGAGCGCTCGCGAAGCAGGCCTACGATGCGGTGCGCGCAAAATCCGCAAAGGTCATGGAAGACCGCGCGCTGGCACCAGACATCGATGCAATCTCCGCCGCTATCGAGACTGGTTTCTTCGCCAAACTGCTGCGCTGATTTTCCGCCTTAAGTGAACCAGCGGCGTTCCTAGCCGTTCGAACAGCAACAACAGGCGCAATGATTGCGAGTTCAAACTCGCTTACCCGTTCACCGCTCGAAGCGCAGCAGTTTGCTCAGGCTGACCGCGCCCCTTAGACTGCTTGCTACAAAATCGTGACCTCCCGATTGCAAACTTTCCGTGAGGAAGTACGGCCGACGCTGCGCCTGGCGCTTCCGCTGGTGCTCGCAGAACTCGGCTGGATGAGCATGGGTATCGTGGACACGATGATGGTCGGCCGTCTGCCAGACAGCGCGGTGGCCATGGGCGCGGTCAGTCTCGGATCAGGCATCTTTATGGTGCTGGCGCTGTTTGGTGAAGGCCTGCTGCTGGGGCTCGACACGCTGGTGGCACAGGCGTTTGGCGCTGGCAAACGGGAAGATTGCCATCGCTCGCTCATCAACGGCGTTTACCTGAGCATCGCGCTGACGCCATTTCTGGCGGCTCCCGTCTGGCTGCTGCCGCAAATCCTGCGCGCCATCCACGTCGACGCCGGTGTTTTGTCGCAGACCATTCCGTACACGAAAGCGCTTGCGGTTGGGCTGTTCCCTCTGCTGCTGTACTTCGCGGTGCGCCGCTGTCTGCAAGCCATGAACATGGTGCGGCCCGTCGCATTTGCTCTGGTCACGGCAAACATTATCAATGCTGTCGGGAATTGGATTTTGATTTACGGGAAGTGGGGCGCGCCCGCGATGGGCACGGTCGGTTCCGGCTGGTCCACGGCGATCGCTCGCGTGTACATGGCAGCGGTGCTGATTGGTTATTTATTCTGGTATGACCACAGGCATCGTACCGAACTGCTAAAGACTGCTGTCGACATCGATCTTGGACGCATCAAGCAACTGATTGCTTTGGGAATTCCCGCCGCCATGCAATTCACGTTGGAGAGCGGGGTGTTCGCTACTGTGACTGCTTTGATCGCGCGACTGGGCGCAGTGCCGCTGGCAACTCATCAGATCGCGCTGAACACGGTGGCTTTCACTTATATGGTGCCACTGGGTATTTCTTCAGCTGCCGCTGTGCGCGTGGGCCAAGCGCTGGGCAGGCGAGATCCGCGAGGCGCCAGCGCCGCGGGAGGAACCGCGATCGTTATAGGCGCGGCATTTATGACGCTGGCCAGCGTTGTTTTGTTGATCGTGCCTCGCTGGATTGCGCGCATTTACACCACCGATGAATTGGTTATTCGTAGCACGGCGACATTGCTGGCTGCAGGAGCGGCGTTCCAATTATTCGATGGAATTCAGAGCGTGGCGACCGGCGCGCTGCGAGGCGCGGGGGACACGCGTACGCCGATGCTGTGCCATTTCACGGCGTACTGGGTGATTGGCTTGCCGCTGGGGGCGTGGCTATGCTTCCGACGGGGTTGGGGGGCCCTGGGTTTGTGGGTTGGGTTGAGCCTGGCGCTGATTTTAATTGGAATCGTGCTGCTGGGGGTGTGGAGGCAAACGGTTCGGCGGTTGGGGGGACTCACAGCGAACTGCTGAAGAATTAACACGTAGAGCGCTGAGGCGGAACACAGAGCACACGGAGGATTCTGGTTATAAACAGGACGGATAGAAACTACATTAACGCGGTCGAGAAAGCGGATGCTTTTACATTTTGTAGCGGCCTAGGTCTTCGTCGGAGAGGCCTTCCAGCCAGTTGCGGAGTTGTTCGTTGGTGGTACGTTCGGTGAGCGCGGTGGAGACTTTGGAATTCTTTAGAACTTGCTCATCTACGAAAATGGGGCAATCCATGCGCAGGGCTAGAGCAAGGGCATCGCTTGGACGCGAGTCGATGGTCATCATCTGGCCTTCGCGTTCTACCCAGATCAGCGCGTAGAAGGTGTCGTCTTTTAGTTCGTTGACCACAATTTTGTCGACGCGGACATCCAGCCCGAGAAAAACATTCTTTAGAAGGTCATGAGTCATCGGCCGTGGCGTCTGCACTTTTTCAATTTCCAGCGCAATGGCGTTCGCTTCGTACACGCCGACCCAGATGGGTAGTATGGCGTTTCCTTGTATGTCTTTGAGGACCACGATGGGCATATTGGTTACCGGGTCCATCATCAGGCCACGAATTTTCATCTCAAGTTCCATCGCGTCCTCCCTTTCACAGTCGATGGATGAACTTCTATCATCCGGTTTAGCGGGACACAATACGCATTTTCACTTTATAAAAGATGTTCGCCGAGCAAACTGTTGGCTGTACATCCAGTGACGCGTGCCTGTACGTACTGGCCTAAGAAATTCGCGACTGCGGACTGCAAGCTGATAACCCGATTGCAGGAACTGTGTCCGTACCAGGAGTTTTCTTTTTTCGATTTGCCGTCTACGTGTACTTCGAAAACTTCGCCTACCAAGGTCTGCAGAGTTTCAGACTGGATCACTCGCTGTCTTTCCTGCAGCAGCCCCAACCTGCGGCTTTTTTCCTCTTCCGGGATGGCATCGGCCATCGAAGCCGCGGGCGTATTCGGCCGCGGCGAATACTTAAAAGAAAATACGCCGTCATATTTCACTTCATCCAGCAGAGAGAGGGTCTGGTCGAACTCCGCATCGGTTTCGCCGGGGAAGCCGACAATTACGTCCGTAGTGATGGCAGTTCGGCGCTTGGCTCCGCGAATCATCGCAATTCTCTCTAAATATTGCTCTCGCGAATATGTTCGCTGCATTGCTTTCAGCACCCGGCTGGAACCTGATTGCACCGGCAGGTGAACGTGATTGCAGATCGCGGGATGAGCATCCATGGCCGCGATGATGTCCGGAGTGAAATCGAGTGGATGCGAAGTCGTAAATCTTACGCGGCGAATTCCGGGGATGCGCGCCGCTTCGATCAACAGTTCGCTGAAGCGCATTTTTCTCGGCGACGGATCGGAATAAGAGTTCACGGTCTGCCCCAGAAACTGCACTTCGCTGTAGCCAAAGTCCGCTAGCTGTTTCAGTTCCGCCAGAATCCGGCTGCTATCGCGGCTGCGCTCCGGCCCGCGGGTATACGGCACCACACAGTAGGCGCATGCTTTGTCGCATCCTTCGATGATGGTGAGATAGGCACGCCAGGGATTGTCGCGGCGCGTCATCTCGGTTTCGAATGTCTCGTCCGTATCGTTATCGAGGCCAGTGACGCGCTGCTCGCCGGCTTCAACTTTTGCAAGGAGTTCCGGCAGCTTGCGGTAACTGGCCGAGCCGCAGACAAGACTGACCCATGGCGCGCGAGAAAAAATGTCTTCGCCTTCCTGCTGCGCCACGCATCCCAGCAAACCGATTTTCTTTCCCTCGCCCTTCAGACCGCGATATTCACCCAGGCGGGAAAACACTTTTTGCGCCGCCTTCTCACGGATGCTGCAGGTGTTGTAAAGGATCAGCCCCGCCGCTTCCGGTGTTTCTACCTGCTGATAGCCGCGTGCCAGCAGCAGCCCGGCGACTTTCTCTGAGTCGTGCTCGTTCATTTGACAGCCGAATGTTTCGAGGAAAAACGTCCCGCGCGCACGCGCAGGATGCGTCGTAGCCGCAACTGGCGCCGCGACCGGAGCCGCAACAGCGGTCTGTGGAATGCTTGCCAACGGCGTTGCGAGCGCTTCCAACCGAATATCGATACTGTTCGTCATTCTCGTCCGATTCTAGCACACGGGTCTTCGGCCGACCGGCCGCTGCGCCTCCTTTGCACATGCTTCCCGATCACGGTTTTCTTTCTTTTCTGCCGCCGGCGCATGCTGCACAGTTGGCTATCTGCCGCGCATTTCGCCAGCACATTCGTTGCTTCCACTTTCTTCGTATGCTAGCTTCGTAAATACCAGCAAATTTACTCAAAGTGAGGGGCCAACATTTCATTTCTCCTGATTGCAGCCTTCGCCGCTGATCTCGGCAGCATTCTTGAACAAACCGGTTGGGTTGCCCGCGGCGTATTGGGACTTCTTCTCTTCTTTTCCGTCATCTCCTGGGGAATGATTTTTCAAAAGCTTAGTCTGTTCGGCCGTCTTCGCCGCCGGAGCGATCAATTCCTGCGCATTTTCCGGGCAACGCGAGGCATTGCGAATCCTCAAGCACTCGCGGCCGACGGCTCCCCATTTGCCAACGTCTATGCCGCGGGTTACCGCGAACTCCAATTTCAAGTAGGAACTCATCCGGGAAACCCGGCGCCACCCAGACTCAAGAGTCTGAGTGCCGTGACTGTGAACATGCAGCTTGCCTCTGCCGAAGAAGTTCGCCGCGTCGAAAAAGGCATGACCTGGCTCGCCACCACTGGCTCGGTCACTCCTTTCATCGGCCTATTCGGCACTGTTTGGGGCATTATCGACGCGTTCTCCGGACTTGGCGCAGCTGGCTCGGCCAGCCTGCGCGCAGTAGCGCCTGGCATTTCCGAGGCCCTGGTCACCACCGCGGCAGGACTTTTTACCGCCATCCCGGCCGTAATTTTTTATAATAGTTTTTTGGGTGATATTCGCGATCTGGCGCAGCGTTTGGATACATTTGCGCTTGAGGTCACCGCCCAAATCGAAAAGACTTTCGAGTAAGCTCGCGTTCCGCACAGCGTGCCGATAAAGATATGCCGCAAATCTCAAAGCAAACGCAATCGACGCTCTCCGAGATCAACATGATCCCGTTCATTGACGTCGTGCTGGTGCTGCTGATTATTTTTATGATCACCGCGCCGATTCTGCAGTCGGGTATCGAAGTCGACGTCCCAAAGACAAAAACGGTGCACGAAATCACCGAGCAGCGTCTGGTGATCACCGTAGATAAGGCTCAGCGGGTGTACCTGGGCAACGATGCCATCAACATTCATGAATTGGGCAGCAAAGTTCAGGCGCAGCTCAAGAAACCGCAGGACGCAGTTTATCTTCGCTGTGATGAGACGGTTCCCTTCGGCATTTTCGCCTCCGTCATAGACACACTTCGCCAGTCGGGCATCAACAACATCAGCATCGTCACTCAACCGCTGACGGAAAATAGTCGAACCAAGTAAGGCATGTACACGGCGGTCGCCAATTCGGAGCAGGCCAGTTTCAAGCCCTATATAACGGCTTCAGGGATTCTTCACGCCGCATTGATCGTTTTGCTAGCTCTCTCCGCTTACTTCCATTGGCAGGGCAATCGCTGGGCTGGCCCGGGAGGCGGAAACGAAAGCACGAAAGTCACGCTCGTCGGAAATTCCGGCCTACCGATGCCTAAAACTCCGTCAGTGAATGAAAGTAATGTCGTGGATCCTTCCAAGAGCCTTTGGAAAAACGACGTCAAGCCGGAGCCGCCCCAGCCCAAAAAGGAAGAAATCGTTCCTCCGGACCTGAAAAACGTGCCTGATTTCAAGACCCTAGAAAAGCTTAATAAGAAACCTCCGCCTCCCCCGCGCCAAAACAAAGCCTTTGAACCGAAGATTCCCAATCCAACCAACGCCGTTCCCGGCCGCAATCTGGGCGCGCCGAATGTGACCACAGGGGCCGGCAGCACTCCGGGTTCCAGCACGACTCCAGGCCTGGCCATTAAGTCGGAGGGTGGCGGCGACTTTGCCTCCCGTTACGGTTGGTACATCGAGTCTGTGAAGCGCCGTATTC